>Ga0209066_10003432_pt1 | contig 18105 bp, 15 predicted proteins | sample All_14_2_FD_187198 | JGI IMG/M metagenome (GOLD analysis project Ga0209066, IMG submission 187198) | Freshwater microbial communities in response to fracking from Pennsylvania, USA - Allegheny Zone_MetaG_DW_15 (SPAdes) (version 2) ... | reverse complement strand
ACACGCTTAACGGGGGTGCCGGCGTGGACACGTTGCTGGGTGGCGAAGGCAACGACACGCTCAACGGTGGCGCCGGAGCTGATTCGATGGCAGGTGGTACGGGCAGTGACCTGTACTACGTTGACTCATCGTTGGACGTGGTGGTCGAGTCCACGGGAGAGGGTACGGACACGCTTTATGCGTCAGCCAACTACACCTTGGGTGCAGGGGTTGAAGTGGAGACGATGGCGCTGATCGGTGCAGCGACGTCGTTGACGGGCAACGAGCTGAACAACCTGTTGTCCGGGGGATCTCAGAACGACACACTGAGCGGCATGGCCGGCAACGACACGCTTAACGGGGGTGCCGGCGTGGACACGTTGCTGGGTGGCGAAGGCAACGACACGCTCAACGGTGGCGCCGGAGCTGATTCGATGGCAGGTGGTACGGGCAGTGACCTGTACTACGTTGACTCGTCCGCCGATGTTGTGATCGAGGCAGTCGGCGAGGGATTGGATACTGTGTACGCGTCGGCTAACTACACGCTCGGTACGGCTGTCTCAGTCGAAACCCTGGCGCTGATCGGCACGGCCACCACGCTGATCGGCAACGAACTGGCCAACACCCTCGCGGGGAACACGCAGGACAACTTGCTGTCCGGCGCAGCAGGCAGCGATCGCCTCAATGGGGCCGCCGGCAACGATACGCTCTCCGGCGGCGCAGGCACCGACACCCTCGTAGGGGGCGTTGGCAACGACGTGTTCGTCTTTGATACGCCCCTGAACGGCACGAACAATGTCGATCGGGTTAGCGACTTTGCCTCCGGGGACTCCTTTCTGCTGTCATTCGGGGTGTTCTCATCGCTGGCCGGGGTAGGCTCGCTCGGATCAGGGCATTTCTTCACCGGTGCCGGCGTGGAGGGTAGTACCTCCGTCGCCCAAGGCGCAGGCATTTACTACGACACTACCGCTGGCAGCCTCTACTACGACGCCGATGGCTTTGGTGGGGCGGCCGCAGTCAAGTTTGCTGACCTGACCGGTGCCCCTGCCCTGACCGCCGGCAGCTTCATCGTCGGCAGTTGACTCAGGCGGCCTTGGTACCCCCCAAAGAGCCCAGCGACTGCCGGACTCTTCCGGTTGGTCGTAGTGATTTCAGCCTCCCGGTCGAACCGAAATCGGTGACACCCCTCAAGAATCGCTCACTTCCTCATTGGTGGGTCTTGCAGGAACATCTTGGTGCGCTTCCACCATTCTGCGTTGTCGTCCCAGTCGCGCGGGCGCCGATTCTGGAGGTCGTATCCGCCCCAGATGACCACGCCATCCGCGTAGCGGTAGGCAGTTTCCAGTTGCAGCTGCCAATAGTCGCCAGGCAGGAAACGATCACGTACTCGCTGGTTGGAATCGTGGTACTCAGGCCACAGGAAGGCAATCACCGGTTTGTTCGAGATCCGACGGGCTTCGCAGATCTGAGCGATGGCGTACCTCTGCCAGCCTTCCCTGTCGTCATAGAAGGTGTAGAGCGACGGGAACAACAAATCAACCTGCTGCTCCAGACCCGCCAACTGGTTGTTCTCTTCCTGCCAGGCACGGAATCCGGCGTTGCTGCGGTCGAGCTTGATGGCGCGCCAGTAGTCGCGAATCGGTATTGCCCCATAGTGGCCGATGCGCCGTCCAGGCAGGGCATGTCGGAAGGCTGCGGCGATTTCGTTCAGCTTCCGCACCGACCGATTCACGGTGGCAGCGGAGCCGGTCGTGTGAAATTGCTCGAAGTCGAGCACCAACGGTGTCTGATCCTTCGGAACGCTTGCAAGCAGGGCTTCGACGCGCGCTGGGTCGACCTGAGGCTCAGCGGAGTCATTCGTCAGGACCCCCCGGTCGATGATCCGAACCCGGGAGATGCCCAGCTTCTCTAGGTCTGGCATGCCGCGGTAGATCAGGCCGTGGTAGACGGTGAATTGAATGCTACCGCTTCGGTTGTTCCCGAAAGATGGCCCACATTGCTCGGCAGCCCGGACGTTGGGGGTCAAGGTCTGCAGCCACACGACCAGCGTACCGATCACCACCAGCGGTGTGCGTTGCTTGAGACTTTTAAGAGCACGCGTGGACATGATCGCCTGTCTCTTTTGTTGCCTGAAACTACGTGGGGACGGCGACGATCAACTCGTCCCGTTAGGCCAGGAATTGCGGGATCTTGCGCAGATTCTTGGCTAGCAGTGTTGCCAGTCCGCCAACCCGATGGCGTCGCATTGCGCGCAGATCTTCGCGGCTCTTGCGCCATAGCGCGCCCAGCGATCGGTTGCTGGCGCCGCCGGTGCGCATTCGTACCAACACTTCTGGGACGTAGGCCGCGCTGATGCCGGGACGGGTCATCATCCCCAACATGAACTCATAGTCTGCAGCGATGCGCATCGTGGCGTCGAAGCATTTTCCGGGTGGTAAAGCGTTGCGGCGGACATAGAAGGTCGGGTGGGGCGGCATCCAGCCCTGCCGCAGGCGCTCGGAGTCGAAGCTCCCACTGGTCCAGCGCCTAACCACGTGGTCTAGATCGTTGGGGCGAACATAGACAAGATCGCCATAGCAGAAGTCTGGTGTTTCCGCCAGCATGGCGTGGTGTAGCCGGGAGAGGCTGCTCGGATCTGCGTACACGTCGTCGGCGTTCAGGAAGCCGATGTAGTCGCCCGTTGCGAGAGCCAATCCCTTGTTCATGGCGTCGTAGATGCCGCGATCGGGTTCGGAGACAACTGGACCCAAGCGCTGCTGCCACTGCGCTAGGAGTGCTGCGGTACCGTCCTTGGAGCCTCCGTCGATGATGATGTGTTCCACGTCTGGATGGCTCTGTGCTGCGACGGAATTCAGTGTGTCGGCCAGCGTTCCACAGTTGTTGTAGGACACGGTGATAACGGAAATCTTCACGGTCGTTTCCCCTGGTTTTCACGCCCGTATGAGGTCCGAGTCGCTTCAACGAGGCGGACAAAATCGGCGGCAAAACGTTCGACACGCCTCTCGGAATCGATGCGGGCGTGCGCCCGCCGGGTGCGGCGTTCATCGGCGGGCAGTGGCCGTACTGCAGCGAGGGTCTCCGCGAGGCTGTCCACGGATGTGCGGTCGAAGTAGGTTGCCTGTTCGCCAGCCTGTTCGCGGTGCACAGCCAAGTCCGAAAGGACCATCGGCACACCCGCGGTGCGGGCTTCCTCCACTGTGGTGCTCCAGCCTTCGAACAGCGAGGGATTGAGCAGAGCCATGCTGGCCTGCATCAACGGAGCGAGATCCGGGTACGGGATCAGCCCTGGAGTTCTGAATAGGTCGGTCAGTCTCAAGTCACGTACCTCCTCCAGCAGGGCTGGTCCGAAGGCGGGATTGCGCGGGTCTAGCTGGCTGCCGGTGGCACAGACGACGATCTCCCGGCCTTGATCACGGAGCTTGGCGAGCGCATGTACAACCAGTCGGTGGTTCTTGTGGGCCCAGAATTGGTTGGGCATAAGCAGGTATTGCTCGGGCAGCCCATAACGGTCGGCCACGGCACGGGCCTCGTCGTCTGGGATGAACCGCGGGGCCTGCACCGCGAAGCGCACGGCGTGGACCGCTCCGCTGCATCCCGGGTATATGTGTTCGCACACCTGTCGGGTGTCCTCGCTGCTCACCATGACGGCCCGACCGCTGCCGATCTGGATGCGGAACCCGAGCTCGCGCTTGAGCCGGGACAGCCGTCCGAACAGATGCGGCAGGTAACGGTGCTGTAGGTCAGGGATCCAGGCGATGGCGGGTAGCTGTGTGCGCCAACCGAAGAAGAAGGCGGACTCGAACACCAAGTCGATGCGATGGGTGCGCAGCAGTGCTAGTACCGCAGGGTGTCCCCCAAGGATCAACTGGTGCAACTGAAGGGCCTTCTGGCGTTCGGTGTCGAACACGGGGTCGGTCACGATCTCGCAGTTCTCAAGCTGCCGAAAGGGTGCCAGTTCGGCGGGCTCCACGTCCTGCCCCACCATCAGTATTGGAGTGATGTGCCCGGGTTGATGGCGCTCGACGGTCGCCAGCAGGTTGCGCAGATAGTTGTACCCTCCTGTCCATTTCTTGCCGCCGATGAGCGTGAATGCGATGCGGATGCTCATGTCTTGATGAATTCGTTATTGCCGTACCAGCGCACGTAGTCTTCTAGGCCTTGGTCGAGCGAGGTGTTTAGGCGATGACCGAGCGAGCTCAGTCGCGTGATATCGGCTACCAGACGGAATGGGTCACCAGCGCGGGCAGCTCCGCTGAACTGCAGGCTTGGGCGGAAGGCGTGGGCCGCGTCCCAGCACGCGGTTAGCTGCTCGGCTACCTGACGTACCGAGGTGCCGATGCCGGTGCCGATGTTGACGATCGGTAGCGCTGGTGAGGGTAGGGTGTGCAGCTCGCGCAAGACGGCAACCACGTCTCGCACGTCGGTCCAGTCGCGCAGCTCATCGCCGGTGCCGCCCAACACCATCGGATCCTCGCGCCGGTGCAGTCGGCAGCAGAGGTCCCAAAGCAATTGCTTTCGCAGACCGGGGCCGTAAACCGAGAACAGCCGGGCAACAGCGATCTGCAGGCCGTAGTTGATGGCGTAGGACCCACACAGCTGCTCCATCAGTCGCTTGTGTACGCCATACGGTGAGTACGGCGTTGAGTCGACGTCTTCCGCAATGGTTGGCTCGCCCCGGCTACCGTATACGGCGGCGCTGGAGATCACGATCAGCTTGGCCGATGGGCAGTTCAGGCGGATCCAGTCGAGCAGGTCGGCGCTGGAACTGACCGTGCGGGTGAAATCCTCGAGGGGATTGAGCAGCGAGAGTCCCACGGACGATCCACCGGCCAAGTGGTAGATCAGCTCCGGCAATCCGCTGCGTGCTTTCAGGGTGCTCAGGTTGCTGGCGGTAATGTCACCGTTGGCCCAGTTCGATACGCCATGACGCTCAAGTTCGAAGCCGGTCCAGATGCCGTGTCCAAGGCCATGTACTGTAGCCCCGCCGCGGGCAAGTTCGCGGGCCAGGTGTCTGCCGATGAAGCCGTTGGCGCCGGTGATCCAAGTCGTGGTCATGTGGGTGTCGAAAAAGTGGCGGTAGTTCTTGGCGGCTTGGGGCCGGCATGGTGGGCCGTGTCTAGATGTTTGCCAGATGGGATGCCGCAGCCGACAGGGGCATCAGCAGTTGCGGATGGGTTTGCCGTATCTGCTCCAGGTACTCCTGCTCGGATGGCAGCACTTCCTTGTTGTCGAAGTCCTCTACCCGGACCCATTCGGCTCGTACCACCGAATATCGCTTCACGACCCGGGCTGGCGAATCGACCACGACCGACAGCGGTGGCACGTCTGTCCGCACGACGGCCCCCGCTCCTATGATCGATCCGAAGCCGATGCGCACGTTGCCGATGACCTGTGCTCCGTAGCCAAAGAAGCAGTTAGCGCCGATGTCGATACCGTCCGTGTCGGTGGTGCCTGTCGCCAGGTAGGGGAGGAACGGATTGCTGGCCACATGGCTGCTGCCAATGAAGGCGCAGTTCGATGCAGTTAGCACGTACTCGCCAAGCCGGATGTGGTGTCCGACCGTGAAGAAGTTTGACTGGCCGATGAAGCAGTTGGCGCCAATCTCAAGGGTTGGGGCGTCCGAATCGCGGTGGTTTACGTTCAGCCAGGTGTGGCGGCCGATCGCGCAGTTTGGCCCGAAGGACACCGAGCGCCAGCCGGTGACCTTTACCGTCGGGTCAAGGAAGAAATCGCGCCGGCGTGTCCACCGGGCCAGCTGGGCCCGGCCGGCGAGCGCGAAGCGCACTGCGTGGGCCAGCCCAATCGCGTGATAAGGCGTCCGGGTCGCTTGGTTCTTGATGAAGGATTTGAGTGTTTTCATGGGGTTAAACGGGCGGGATCAGCGAACCAGTTTCCTGACACGGTCCACCACCTTTCCGACTAGGCCGCCGTTCTGGCGGTAGATCGCCCTGCTGACCTCGCGAAACAGATCCGGCTCGATGCTGATGTGCTCGCTCAAAGTGATGGGCTGAGCCTGCTGGGTCCGGCCGTCAAAGCCAAAGCGCCGCAGCAGAGCGCTGCCGTGTGTGCCGGAACCATCGAAACCTGTGTTGTGCACCAAGCTGCGTGGTGGGTAGGCCACCAGACCTTCGGCCTGGAAGACGCTCCAGTACCAGCGGATCGCCCAGGAGTCGCGCTGCCCCTCCATCTGCGCCTCCAGCATCGCAGCAAAGTCGTAACTCCCGTTGAGGTTGAAGCGGCGACGCAGGGCACGGTCCTGTCGCAACTGCTGCCAACCGCTGGCGGATGCGTCGAAATGCGACCAAGCACGGCGCCAGGTGGCCCAGCCCCAGGATGTAGTGAACGGGAGGAACAGAGTCTCCTGGCGCTTGGCCAGCGCTGGAGACGCGAACATGTGAGCCGACACCTGCATGACTAGATCGTCGTCCCGGTACCGGCCGAGCGCTTGTTGGAAGAAGCCCAGCGTGTTAGGGGCCAGTACGAGGTCGTCTTCCAACACGATCACGTCGCCGTGGGAGGCGGTCAATTGATCTACCGCAGCTATGACCGAAGCCGACAGGCCGCGGTTCTGGTCGCTGAAGTGGTAATGCGCCGCCTTGCCGAGCATCTCCCGTGCGACCGAGCGGGCTTGGGCCACGGGTTCGATATCCGCTTCGGTACGAGGACCATCGCCGAACACGTGGATCTCGTGCTGGTCGGAGTTGTGGCATGCCAGCAGCGCTGTCAGCGTGTTCCGCAGGTGCGCTGGCCGGCGGTAGATCATTACTGCGACGGGTGCCGGACGAGTCATGGAATGAGCCATAGATGCGTCGATCATCGGGGGATGCTCGTGTCATGAGCTGGGAGTGTCCTGACCGGGTTTCCGCTCGGTGGCGCCCTCACGGCGAATCCGCAGGCCACGACCAGAAACCACAGCTGAGACGACATGTGGATGCCACCCGACACCATGGAACCGACTAGCGATTGCACGAGCATCAACGGGACCCAGCGCTGCGGTGTGCCGGATGCCAGTGCTTGACCACCGCGCCATAGCGAGAACGCCAGCACCAGCATGAACAGTAGCATGCCTATGACGCCGGTCGACAGTAGTATCTCGAGCAGCAGGTTGTGCGGGTAGTAGCGCATTGCGTTTTCGACTAGCGCGCTGCCTAGTACCGGCGCTTCGAGGATCTGGCCCCAGGCAGCGTTGTAGGCCCACAGGCGCTCCTGATTGCTTCGGTCGTTGTTCTGGCCGGTGACTAGATCCATGAAGCGGGTGATCAGGTTGATCTCCACCACGTTGTTTAGCTGGTAGACCGCGAGACCAAGCACCAATAGCACTACCACTGTGGTCCCCAGTACCCGGACGGTGCGGGCAATGGTGAGGGGGAACAGATGGAAGATTAGCAACGACATAAGCAGGGCAAGCGTGGGACCCTTGGATCCGCTGAGCACCAGTCCCGCGAGCGCCAACACACCCAACAACGTGGCTAGGCCGCGGCGCCACAGAGTCCGGACCTGTCCGTCCTGCCACAGACAATACAGAATTAGCAAGGCATTGCTGGCCATGATGCCCAAGCTGATCGGATTGAGCTTGTCCGACTTGGCTCGCCCGCCTGTGAGGAAGCTGAGGTCGGCCACTTCCTTGAAAGACTGGTGCAGATTGGTCAACAAGGCCAGGACAAAAGCACCCGACATAACCCAAAGCATTCGGTGGGCCTGGTCCGGTAGGTGTCGGATCCCCCCGATTGATGGCAGGATGCTGAAGATCAGGGCATAGCCCAGGTACTCCATTCCACTCCACGGCAGGATGCTTCCGGTCAGATAAGCGGCATGGATGACCCTCAGCAGGTATAGCGTCCAGAACGATAGGTAGGCGCACATCACCCAGCGTTGTATGGCACTGGTGAGTTGGAGTCGCCCGGCTTGCCATAGGCAGTGCAGGCCGAGCGCTGCGGTGAGCACACGGACCAGGATCGAAAGCACGGGGGAGTCCGCCAGCCCAATTTCTGCTGACACACCCGCCACCAGGGGGTAGCCGGTAACTGACAGGATCGCCAGCCACTCCTGTGCGCTCAGTGCCAGGCCCTTGCAGAGGCGGGGCGGGACGTGGGCTGTGTCAGGTTGTGCAACCATGACAGGCCCTCACACCAGCGCGGAAACGGGCCAGATCGTCGATCGTGTGACCGGGTGTGCCTGCGCCCTGTGTGTTCGTGACAGTGGCGGTGTGGGCGAGTGCCTCGGCCAGGGTGGTAACGTCTTCGGGGGACACCAGAGTTGCTGAGCGATGGCCGTCGAGGGTTTCCTCAAACACCTTCAGGCGCGATGCCACGACCGGGATGCCTAGCGAGACGGCAGTGATGAGTGGGCCGCTCTGACCACTAAAGGTGTGTCGATAGGGCAGGACGACGGCATCACAACTGGAAAAGAGGAGCCCCAACTCATCGTCGGGGATGTGGCGGATGTCGAGGTGGACCCGCGACTGCACTCCCAGATCGGTGGACAACCGTTCCAGCATCGACCGGGAAAAGTCGTTGGCGTTGCCGGCGATCAGCAGGTGGCAGGACGTCGGCGTGCGGGCCAGGGCTTGCAGGGCCAGATCACAGCCCTTGTCGTGGCGGGTGCCGCCGAAGCACAGGAATAGCCGGTCGTCGTCCTGCAAGCCCATCACACGACGACCAGTTGAACGGGCTTCAACCGTGCGCACGATGGCATTGTCGAAATTTGGGTAGGGCAGAAAATGGACCGGTCCGATGTCGTTGGACTCAAGGGTTCGTTGCGCTTCTCGGGCATGCACGCCGAAGCTGGCGCCTCGGTGCGCCAGCTGTTTCATCCAGTACAGCGTCAGCCGTCCCTTGGCCCACTGCTTGAGACCTGCGGCGTTGGCGGCGCCGCGGCTCAGGAATGGGTACCAGTGCAGGGTCGCTGTCACTGAGGGGGCATGTCCGTTCCAAGTGTCCAGCAAGGCGCTGAGGAACCCGTCGATGTACAGGAAATGCGCTGACGTGATGCCTTCGCGCCGACAGGTGTCGATCACCAGCCGGCAGAACTGGCGGAACGCCTGGTTGCGCTGCCGGTATCCCTGTCCCGCCGGAAAACGCCAATCCAGCGGCAGGCCTGGGGCGTGTTCCGCCATGGCCTGGCACCACCCCGCTGGGCCGATGGCCACCGTTGGGCAGCCTGCTTCGTGCAGCGCGCGGGCAACTTCAGCCCCATACCGGGCGTGGTGGCCGGTGCCGTCGGTGCAGTCGATGAGGGCGATTCGGGAAGAGGGCATGGCCGTCGGGATCAGGGATGACGCGTGACGATCTGCGAGGTCGGCGGGTAGGCTCATTGCCCCGCCAGGCGCAGCACGTTGTTGCGGACGTTCTTGGCAAGGTTGTTGAGCCGACTGGTCTGGTGTGATTTGCCCATCGACCCGGAGATGCCAGCGATCACGGGCGTAGGGCTGATGGCGTTGCGGTAGATCCGGGTCGACTGGATGGCCTCGAAGAACCGGTGTTCCAAGTAGATGCCGTGCGATTCGTCGACCCGCTGGTGGCAGTCCTGCAGGTGGGTGCGGTAGAACGTCTTGCTGCAGATGTAGAACCGGGTGTCGACGTTGACGGGTGTGAACCCACCGGCGAGGTTCAGGGCTGCCGTCCCGTTGTATCGGCGAAGGCAGGCTGCGGCATTAGTTGCCCACAGTTTCGAGGTGCACTTTGCAAATGACATGGTCGTCGCCAGGATATGGCTATGGGCCAGGGCGTGGTCGACAATCTGGCCTTCTCCGAAACCTTTGCCAAGCTTTTTCACCAGGGCCGCGTCGTTCTGGAAATGCAAGGCTTCGAACGTGACGTCGGTGTTGGCATCCTGTTTCAAATCCTGCATGTGCGAGGTTAGGTCGAAATTCGAGCCGTCACACACGACGATGCGTTTGAAGGCACCTAGGGCTAGCCATTGGCCCAGCGCCGCCAGCGTATGGAGCAGTCGTTCGCCGCTGTCCGACAGCTTGGTGTTGGGGGCCTCGACGTTGATCGCCGAGGTGATAAGCAGTGGAACGTCCTGCACTGGAAGAGTCATTGCTTGTCAGCCTTGAAGAAGACGTAGGCACTCATGGTCAGCGTGGCGCATCCCACCGCCAGCGTGTTAGCGACGATGAGTCCGGGGATCCCGAGTGCAGGGGTGAGCAGCCAGCCCAGCGCACAGAGGACGATCAACTGGTTGAGCGTGGCGCGGGTGGCAATCTGGGGTTTTCCGATAGCACGCAGATACGGCACCAGCACAGTGTTGGGTGCACCGAGTGCCATCTGGATGACCGCGTAGCCGACGATGTCGCTGGCGTTGCCCCACTTGGGCCCGAGTAGCAGTGTCGTGATTTCCTGCGAGAACAGAAACACGATGCCGGCGATGACGAGAGCACCGATGCTGATCACGCTGATCAGCTTCTTGAAGTGGGGCAGCGTCCGCTCCGGGCTGTTGCGGTGCATTTGCGCCAGCGTTGGGAACAAGTACTGGCTAAGTGCGGCCGCCGCGTCTGTGATGAACAGTTGCGATATGCGGGTCGACATCTGGTAGATGCCGAGTTGGGTGGTGCCGAGAAACTGGCTGACGAAGATCTTGTCGATTTGGTTGACCAGCAGGGTTAGCAGCGACGAACCCCAAATCCAGGCTCCGAACTGCGAAGTCTGCCGCAGCAGGCGCCATTTCAGAGACAGTGTCTGCGGGCGGCGGCAGGCGGTCCAGCTCAGCAGTGTGCGCAGCGCCTCTCCTGCCACAGCCGACCAAGCCAGCGCCAGTGCCCCGGCGCCGTTCCATGCTAGCGCGAGGGCAACCAGTACGTCCACGGTGATTGCTCCGCCGTCGACAAGTCCGACAGTGCGGAAGCCCCGATCGCGGCGCAGGCAGGTCAGCCCGAGGTGTTGGGCGGACTTGAGAATTGCGATCAGGGCCATGACCTCGATGACATGCTGTGCCGAGGCGTCGCCTAGGGCCATGGCGGCGTAGGGGGCCGCCACGAAGATGCCGGTGCCGATGAGAGCACCGCGCGCAAGCAGCGCCGTCCAGGCTGCGCCCATCAAGGTGTTGTCGGGGGGCGTCTGGCGCTGGATCAAGGCGGCCTGGAGCCCAGATTCGGTGGCTGCCTCCACCACCGCCAGCACCAACAGGCCAATGGCGAAAATGCCCACCTGGCCCGGACCGATCTCCCGGCCGACGAGGAAGAACTTCAGCGCCGTTAGCAGCCGTATCCACAGTTGCGAGCCTGCGACCCAGGCGGGATGGGCGGAATGGAACCGACCCGTCATCGGTGAGCAGAACATCCGGTCAGCTGGGCTTGCTGGTGTGTGCACGCCGGAGGGCCCACAAGGCCAGTCCCAGCATTAGCAGGGACTGGGTTGCCAGCCAAGCAAAGGCACCAACGGCCAGTCGTTTCGGCCGCGACTTGCGCTCAGGCACTTCCGCAGGGTCGATCACCTGGATTGAGCTGCCCTCGCGGGCCTCGTCGGTGCGGGCGATCTCATACTGTTTTGCCAGGAGCTCGAACAGAATTTCCTGGTACTTGAACTCGCGGTAAGTGCCGACATAGTCGTCGCTGGCTTTGTCCTTGCTCGGTCCCGCCGGCTTTTCGGCATTGGCCAGTTGACGGCGCAGGGCAGCGAGTTCGATCTCGGCTTGTCGGACCTCCGGCGCCTCGCTGCGGTAGGTGCCGCGCATCGAAGCGATCTTGACCTCTTGAACCGTGACAAGCGACTTCAGTTGGGCGACCTCAGTCAGAGCCGTCCCAGGGCTGATACGCATGAGACTATCGCTAACTGCGCTCTGCTTGAGTCGAGTTTCCGCCGTCGCGAGCTTGTTCTTGGTACGTTCGAGCTGGTCCTCAAAGAAGATCCGCCGTTGCTTGGCTTCTGTCAGGGCCAGACGGCTGGTGAGCTTGGCGAGTTCCTCGACATAACCGTTGGCCAGTTGCTGGGCGCGCGCTGGCACCGGGTCGTCGACATCAATGTCGATCAGACCGTCCTTGCCCGCCGAGATGCGAGTGTTTTGCTGAAGTTGTTCGCGGGCCAGGCCGGGCATCTCCGCACCGTAGACTTCCTGCAGCTTGAAGCGCTTGACCAGTTCGTTGAGGATGGTCCGACTGCCGAGCATACCGATCCATTGGTCGGCAGGGTTCTTCAGGCCAGCGATTGAGCCGATACCCCCCAGCTGGGCCGTCAGCCCGCTCAGCGAGCCCAGCAGCGCCGACCCGGCTGATTGCTGCTGCGGTGGCATGATCTGAGTTGATGCCGTGTAGATCGGCGTCATTAGGAAGCTACCTGCGACGGCCATCGCCCCCACCAGCATTGGCACCAGCACAAGCGTTTTCCAGTGCTTGCGGTAGGCATCTAGGATCGTTTTGTCGCCCGTGTCGTGTTGTGTCATCTTGCGTGTGCTTGTCAGCGGGCGATCAAATTGTTGAACGGATGGCGGGCGTCGGCTGCACCGAACTGGTAGGGGCTGGCCGGCCAGCCCTGCGACCGGTTCACGAAGCCAGTCAGGAAAGTCTCCCGATCTGTCTTGGGGGAGATCGCAGGCATGTTGTCTGTCATCAATACAGAGCTATTCGGGCTCGGAAGCCAGTGCTGCCGCCCGTTGTCGATCACGGCGACCTTCTCTTCAACGGACTATTCGTGGTGGTCGTAGGCCTGGAAGCCGGCCATCTTCACCAGACTGTCCTTGCGGGCGGTGGTGTAGTCGGCCTCGATCATTTCCTTGACCAGTTCTTCAAAGGTGGTGCGGGGTGTCCAGCCCAGCTTCTCTTTGGCCTTGGTGGGGTCGCCCAGCAAGGTTTCCACTTCGGTGGGGCGGTAGTAGCGCGGGTCTACACGCACGATCACGGTACCGGGCTTGATCTTGGTTTTGTCGCCGGTGACGGCGGCCACCACACCCACTTCCTGCTCGCCCTCGCCTTCAAACTTCACCGTGATACCCAGCTCGGCCGCGGCGCGCTCCACAAACTGGCGCACGCTGTATTGCACGCCGGTGGCGATGACAAAGTCTTCTGCGTGGCTCTGCTGCAGCATCATCCACTGCATCTCGATGTAGTCGCGCGCATGGCCCCAGTCGCGCAGCGCGCTCATGTTGCCCAGGTACAGGCAATCCTGCAGGCCCAGCGCGATGCGGGCGATGGCCCGGGTGATTTTGCGGGTGACGAAGGTTTCGCCGCGCAGCGGGCTTTCGTGGTTGAACAGCACGCCGTTGCAGGCGTAGATGCCGTAGGCCTCGCGGTAGTTCACCGTGATCCAGTAGGCGTACATCTTGGCTACCGCGTAGGGGCTGCGCGGGTAGAAGGGGGTGGTTTCCTTCTGGGGGATTTCTTGCACCAGGCCGTACAGCTCGCTGGTCGATGCTTGGTAGAAGCGGGCCTTCTTCTCCAGCCCGCAGATGCGGATGGCTTCCAGCAGGCGCAGGGCACCGATGCCATCGGCATTGGCGGTGTATTCGGGCTCTTCAAAGCTCACGGCCACGTGGCTTTGCGCGGCCAGGTTGTAGATCTCGTCGGGCTGCACTTGCTGCACGATGCGAACAAGGCTGGTGCTGTCGGTCAGGTCGCCGTAGTGCAGGATGAAGTTGCGATTGTCTACGTGCGGGTCTTGGTAGAGGTGGTCGATGCGGTCGGTGTTGAAGAGGCTGCTGCGGCGCTTGATGCCGTGCACTTCGTAGCCCTTCTTCAGCAGGAACTCAGCCAGGTAGGCGCCGTCTTGGCCGGTAACGCCGGTGATGAGAGCGACTTTCTTTGAGGTCATTGTCAGATTCCTTTTTGCTGTCTGATCAGAGCGAAGTCTGGGAGTAAAACGGAGCGGCCTCGTAGGCGTGGCGGATGCCGGTGAGTAGGTCAGTCTTGGCGCGCCAGCCCAGGCTGGCCAGGCGGCTGACGTCCAGCAGCTTGCGCGGGGTGCCGTCGGGCTTGGTGGCGTCAAAGACGATGCGGCCCTGGAAGCCCACTACCTGCATCACGGTGTTGGCCAGTTCGGCAATGGTCACGTCGGTGCCGGTGCCCACGTTCACCAGCGGGCCGGCGTAGCCTTGTTCCATCAGGTGCACGCAGGCATCGGCCAGGTCGTCCACGTACAGGAACTCGCGTTTGGGGGTGCCGGTGCCCCACACCACATACTCGCTGTCGCCACGCAGCTTGGCTTCGTGAGCCTTGCGCAGCAGGGCGGGCAGCACGTGGCTGTTGGCCAGGTCGTAGTTGTCGTTGGGGCCGTACAGGTTGGTGGGCATCACGCTCACGTACTGGCGGCCGTATTGGGCGTTGTAGGCCTCGGCCAGCTTGATGCCGGCGATCTTGGCAATGGCGTAGGGCTCGTTGGTTGGCTCCAGCGGGCCCGTCAACAGGTAGTCTTCCTTGATGGGCTGGGGGCAGTCACGCGGGTAGATGCAGCTGGAGCCCAGGAACATCAGCCGCTGCACGCCGGCCATGTGGGCGCCGTGGATCAGGTTGGCTTCGATCAGCAGGTTTTCGTACAGGAAATCGGCCCGGTAGGTGTTGTTGGCCTGGATGCCGCCTACCTTGGCCGCTGCGATGAAGATGTAGTCAGGCTGCTGCGCTTGTAGAGCGTCCCGCACTGCGCGCTGGTCCAGCAGATCCAGTTCTTGGCGGTTGCGGGTGATGACGTTGGTATAGCCAGCAGCTTGCAGTCGACGTACCAGGGCCGAGCCCACCATGCCGCGGTGGCCGGTCACGAAGATTTTTGACGTGGGGTTCATTGGGTGCGGCAAGGGAGTCGGCGCGTTGGGGGTGGAATGTTGGCTCAGTTCTTCAGGGTCTGGATGGCCGCTGCGGTGAGGCCAAACTGATACAGGATCTGCGACCAGTCCTTCAACCCACGCACAAACCCGGTCCAAAACGTTTCGCGGTTGGTCTTGGTGGGAATCACCAGGGTGTCGCCGGGCATCAATACCGTGCCTTCCAGCGTTGAGAACCAGCTTTTGCGCTTGTTGTGAATCACCGTGCCATCGGCGCGCACCAAAAACATGTTGTCTTCATCAGCATCGGCGTCAGGGCCTGCGATGTCCATGTAGTCACGCAGCTTGCGTCCATCTCGCCATAGCAGGGCGTTGTTGTTGGCCACGGCCCCCACTGCAAACACATAGGCGGGGCGGTAGGGGATGGTGACGCGGTCACCGTCTTCCAGGCGCAGGTCGGGCAGGGCCGATGCAGTGGCTGCTTCAGGGGCCAGCTCCAGGGCAATGCGGCCGTTGGACTTCAATGATTTCAGGCGCGCCAGCTGGGTGCGGGCCGCTGCTGCCTGGGCGGCGTCCAGTTGTGCGGCGGCTGCGGCGGTGGCTGCGGTGGTGGAGGGCGTCAGGTTGGCAGCTTGGGTGGCGGCGGAGGATGCCAGCGATGCTTCAAGGCGGCCGATGGCGTCGTTCAACGCCTCCTGTTGTTTTTTGCGGGTTTCTTCGCGCGCAAACTCAGTGCCGTAGACGTAGGCCTGGGGGGTCAAACCCCCCGCTTTCGCGATGAGCTTGTGCAGGGTCTCGCCGGACTGCACTTGGTAGATGCCGGGGGCGGCCACTTCGCCTTCAATGCGCACCAGGCGGGTTTGTTTGTTCAGGGGGTTGCGGATGTCTGCCTTGGCAAAGATGGTGACCACGTCGCCGGGTTGCAGCTGCAGGTCGTTGGCCGGGTCCTTCTCAAGCACGGCTTTGCCCAGGTTGAAGGGGATCAGTTGCATCTGCAGCGTCTTGGGATCAAGCCGTTCGATGGCGGCGTATTCCCAGTTGGGCTCGTCGATGATGTTCTTCACATCGCGAGTGAGGGCTTGGGTGGTGATGTCGGTGCTGTTGGTGAACTGCACCAGTTTGTTTTTGCGCAGGTAGTAGTCGGGGGTGATCAGCGCGTCGCGGTCGGGGATGAGCTGGCTGATGCGCATGCCGGGGGTGAAGGGGTAGCGCAGGGGCGCTGCCACGTTGCCGCGCAGGGTGATGGCGTTGGCAAACTGGGGTGCCACGGCAAAGAGGGTGACCACGTCGCCATCACGCAGGGTGGTGGCTTTGGCCTGGCTCAGGTCAAGCGTGGTGACGGAGCGCGGGGCCTTGGGCTGGCTACTGTCAATGCGTTCGAGCTGGGCGGTTTGCAGGTTGGTGGATGCGCGGGTGCCGCCGCCGTAGGCCAGCGCGGTGGCGATGTCTTCGCCGGGGGCTTTCAACTCGTAGACGGCCGGGGTGTCCAGCGCGCCTAGCAGGGCCACGCGGGGGCCGGCGGGGGTGTAGACGATCACGTCGCCGGGCAGCAGGCGTTGGTCTTGGGCTTTGCTGCCGGCAATCAGGAAGTCGTATAGGTCAAGCTCGGCCACCACCTTGTTGGCTCGCTTGAGCTGCACCGCGCGCATGCTGCCGTTGGTGCCGGGGCCGCCGCTGGCGAACACCACGTTGACCAGGGTAGACAAGCTGCTCACGGTGTAGGTGCCGGGGCTGCGGGCCTGGCCCACCACAAACACCTGGATGCTGCGCAGCTGGCCCAGGGTGACGTTGAGGCTGTAGTTTTTGTACAGGCGCCCAATCTGGCTGTTGATGTGGTTTTCGACCTCGTTGGCTTTGAGGCCGGCCACGCCCAGGGTGCCGACCTTGGGCAGGTTGATCTGGCCATTGCGATCAACGGTGGCGCGGTAGTCCACGTCGATGCTGCCCCAGGCGCGGATGTAGAGCTCGTCGCCGGGGCCCAGCACGTAGTCGGCCGGCACGGGCACGCGGTCGGCCGCGGTGAAGTTGCGGTCGGTGTCTTGCTGTTCAAAGTACTTCTGGCCAAACAGGGGCAGCTTCTGGCCGGTGGCGTTGAAGACGAAGCGTTGGAATTCGTTGTCTTCCAGCGGTGGTCTGGGGGGCGCGGCCTGTTTGGTCTTGTCGCCGTTGGTGGCTTTGAGGTCGGCAGGGTCGATCACGCGCTGAAAGCCACCAGATTCCTGGGCCCCGTTGGTGATGGACGGGGTGCCGGTGGGCGCCACTTGTATCGGAGCGTTACTGCCGGGCGTGGCCATGGCGGCCCCGGTGTTGCTGCCCGTAGAGCTGCTGGCGCCGGTGGTGCTTCCCATCAGGCCGGTTTGGCCGGTGGCGGCCAGCGATGTGGCGGCCAGAACGGTGGCAACCAAAGTTGCCTGAAGTCGAAAGCTGATGGATCGCATGGGCACCCGGGCGAGAAACGCATTTGCACAAATCGGCAGCGGGCGAGTGTAAGACCCCGGTTTGAGGGGCCCGAAAAGCACTTCCCAAGGCTGCAAATTAGTGCGCGTGAATTCGCCGGGATTGGTGGCGGATACCCCTTAAGTGGCCAGTACCCGTGCCGGCCGCAGTGCTTTGACGGGCGGCGCAAGGCCTGTGCGCGATTCTTAGGGGGGTGTGGCGCCGATGGTCAGCGTGCGCGGGTCTCGCACGGTGGTGAGGTCATGCAGGTTGTAGCGTTTGCCCAGCTTGGCGCCGCCGTCGCGCAGCAGCGGGGCGTAGACGATCACCGCAGACGATGGGCCCGAGCGGGGCAGCATCACGTCGAAGGGGATGTTGAGGTAGATGCCCTTGTCAAATGAGCCCTCGCCAAACTGCTGGGCAGACACGTTGGTCTTCGAGGCGTAGGCGCCCACGCTCACGCCGTTGTGGAACATGCGCGACACGTTGAGCGTGCCGCCCCGGTCACCGGCCAAGTACTGCCCGGCACTGGCGCTGAGCATCAGGTCGTGGAAGCCGGTGTCCCAGTAGAGCGTCAGGTGGCCGGTGTTCACGCGGTAGCTGCGCAGGGAGAACTTTTGGTCGAAGGTGCGCTGCTGCACCTTGTTGATGTCGATGCCGACGGCAACACGGCTGCCCACGGGGCGGTACAGGTATTCGCCGCCCACCCCGGCGAACATGCTTTCCAGCATGCCCGCGTAGGCGAGGTAGAAGTGGTTGCTGCCGGCCTGGCCCATGTGCGTGAGCTGGAGGTTGGGCAGGGTGTCGCGGCTGGTGGTGGTGTATTCACGCACCAGGGTGCGCACGCGCGGCAGGTTGCTGCGGCCACCGTCGCGGTAGCGGTCATAGTTGTCCAGCAGCCGGACACGGTAGGTGCCCGACAGCCAGGTGTCTTTGCGCAGGCGCCATTCGGCGTCCAGGTCAGCGGCAAATTGGTAAAGCACGAAGGCGTCTGCGCAAAGACAC
>Ga0209066_10003431_pt1 | contig 18114 bp, 15 predicted proteins | sample All_14_2_FD_187198 | JGI IMG/M metagenome (GOLD analysis project Ga0209066, IMG submission 187198) | Freshwater microbial communities in response to fracking from Pennsylvania, USA - Allegheny Zone_MetaG_DW_15 (SPAdes) (version 2) ... | reverse complement strand
GGCCGGCTGCGTCTGCGCATTGACCGCATCACCATCGGATTGCAGCGCGAGGGTCTCGCCGCTCTGGCCGAAGCGCAGACGCAGCCGGCCTGGGGAAACAGGATCGATGCGCACCGACAGGCCCGTTTCCGGATCGACATAGGCGCCGCACCAGGATGGCGGCGGCAGATCCTCCGGCGCCGTGCTGCGCGGTTCGTCGAGCAGCGCGGCAAGGAGGTCGAGCGCCGCCGAACTGGGATCGGAAATGTGATTGAACAGCACAACGATGGAAATGCGCTCCGCGGCGAGATGCAGTCGTCGGCTGGTCCAGCCGCGCAGCCCGCCGCCATGCCCCGTCGCGGCGCGCCCGAGCTCCGTGCTGCGCGCCAGGCCGAAGCCGTAATGCGCCGGCATGCCGTCAGCGAAGGCGACCGGCGCCGACAGTCGTCGATACAGCGACCCCGGATCATCCCGCGTCGCGTCGATATGCTTCTCCCAGGCGATCATGTCGTCCAGCGAGGCGCCGATCCCCGCATCGCCGGTCCAGTGGATGCGGTTCACCGCCGGGCGGAAGCCGCTGACCTGGGTGCCTTCGTAGCCCTCCGTGCCGTCGGGCATGGCGCGCGTGTCGGCGGCGAGGATCGCCGAGTGCATCCCCGCGCGATCGAAGACGCCGTCGCGCAGCAGTTCCGCGAGGCTGCGGCCGGTCCGCGCCTCCAGCATCTCGCCGATCAGGCGGAAATTGTGGTTCACATAGGAATAGCGCGAGCCCGGCGCGAAGTGCAGCGACCGTGCACCGGCGATGACGCGCCGCGATTCTTCCGAGCCGAAGGGCGCTTCGGCTGGCGAGCCGTGCAGCATCGCCACCGCCCAGTAGTCGCGCAACCCAGACTGGTTGTGGGCCAGGTGCAGCGTGCTCGGCAGCTTGCCGTCCAGCAGGGGCAGATACGCGCGCAGATCGCCATCCAGCGCGCAGGGATCGTCCAGGCGATCCAGCAGCGTGGCGCAGACGAACTGCTTCGTGATGGAGCAGATGCGGAACAGGGTGCGCGGCGTGAAGGGGATGCGCTGTTCGGCATTCGCATAGCCCCAGGCGTGGCGCAGCAGCACCTCGCCGTCGCGCAGCACGGCGACGGCGCCGCCCGGTCCCGGATAGGCAAGCGGCAGGCCACGGGCAATGCGTTCGATCGGCGTATCGGTCATGAGGACAGTCTTGCCCCAGGCCGGATGCGGCGCAAAGGTCATGCTCCCGCGCGCGCCGTTGTTGCTGCGCAGCACGGAGGATGCCAAGCTTCCCCGGTAACCGGAGCGTGATCTGATGCTGTCGACCCTGGTCGGACTCGACCATCTCGTCGTCGCGGTGCGCGACCTCGATGCCGCTGCCGAGGCCTGGCGTGCGCTGGGCTTCACCCTGTCGCCGCGCGGGCTGCACAGCGCCCATGTCGGCAGCGCCAACCATACCATGATGTTCGGACAGGATTACCTCGAACTCCTGGCGGTGGTGACGGCGCAGCCGCATAATCAGGCGCTGCGCGATTTCCTTGCGCAGCGGGAGGGGCTGGAACGCGCGGCCTTCACCACCACGGATGCCGCCGCCGGCGCCGATGCGCTGCGGGCGCGCGGCTTCGAGTCACAAGGCCCGTTGCATTTCGGCCGGCCGGTGCCGCTACCCGATGGCAGCACGGCCGAGGCACGGTTCAGCGTCTTCCGCTTCCCGCCCTCGAGCTATCCGGGCGGGCTCGGCATCTTCGCCTGCCAGCACCACACGCCGGAAGCGGTGTGGGTGCCCGCTCTGCAAAGCCACCCGAACGGCGCGACGCGCATCAAGCGCGCCCTGGCCGCGACGGAACAGCCGGAAGCCGAGGCGCGGAAGCTCGCCGCAGCGATCGACGGCATCTGCCGCCAGCGCGGCGATGTCTGGCTGGTGCCGACCGGCATCGGCCGCGCCGAGATCGGCTTCGCGCCGCGCGCCGTCATTGCCCGGCTGGCGCAGTGCGACGCTGCGGCGCTGCCCGGACAGGGTGGGGCCGCGATGGTGATCGCGACACCCACGCCGCGTCCGCCCGCGGTCGCGACCGGCGTCGCCGTGATCTTCGAATCCCCCTGATCCGAACGACAGGAGAGAGACCATGACCGGACCCACCCGTCGCGAGATGCTTCTTCTCGGCGCGACCGCCATGATCCCGACGGCCGCCTTTGCGCAGGAGACACCGCAACGCGGCGGCGTACTGACCGTGCACTTCGCCACCGAGCAGCGCATCCTCAACCCCTCGCTCCAGGCGTCGACCGGCGTCTACATCGTCGGCGGCAAGATCCAGGAGGCGCTGGTCGACCTCGACGCGCAGGGCCAGCCCATCGGCGTGCTGGCGGAATCCTGGGAAAGCGCGCCGGATGGCAAGACCCACACCTTCCATCTGCGGCGCGGCGTCACCTGGCATGACGGCAAGCCCTTCACCTCCACCGACGTCGCCTTCACGGCGATGGAGATGTGGAAGAAGATCCTCAACTACGGCACCACGCTGCAGCAATTCCTGACCGAGGTGCAGACGCCTGACCCGCATACGGCGGTGTTCAAGTACGAGAAACCGATGCCGCAGGGGCTGCTGCTGCGTGCGCTGCCGGACCTCGGCTATGTCTCGCCCAAGCATGTCTATGAGAGCGGCGACATCCGCCAGAACCCGGCGAACACCGCACCGGTCGGCACCGGCCCCTTCAAGTTCGTGACCTATGAGCGCGGCCAGCACGTCATCGCCGACCGCAACCCGAACTACTGGCGCAACGGCATGCCCTATCTGGACCGCGTGGTCTGGCGGGTGATCGGCGATCGCGCGGCGGCGGCCGCACAGATGGAAGCGGGACAGATCCTGTTCAGCCCCTACTCCTCACTTACGATTGCCGACATGCAGCGCCTGGGCCGCGATCCGCGCTTCGAGGCGACGACGCGCGGCAATGAAGGCAATGTCCGCACCAACACGCTGGAATTCAATTTCCGCAACCCGATCCTCGCGGATATCCGGGTGCGCAAGGCGCTGGCGCACGCGCTGAACGTGCCCTTCTTCATCGAGAACTTCCTCGGCCCCTTCGCCAAGCCTGGCACCGGGCCGATCCCCTCGGTGTCGACCGACTACTATCCGACCGAGCCCATGCCGCAATACGGCTACGACGTGGCCCAGGCGAACCGCCTGCTGGACGAGGCCGGGCACCGGCGCGGCGCCGGCGGCGTGCGCTTCAACCTGCGCCTGAATCCCGCCCCCTGGGGCGAGGACATCGCCCTGTGGTCCACCTTCATCCAGCAATCGCTGCAGCAGGTCGGCGTGCGGGTGGAAATCGTGCGCCTGGACGCGGCCGGCTTCCTGCGCACCGTCTACAATGACTGGAATTTCGATCTGGCCACGGGCTGGCACCAGTATCGCAGCGACCCGGCGGTCAGTACGACCGTCTGGTACCGGTCCGGCAGCCCGCGTGGGGCACCCTGGACCAACCAGTGGGGCTGGAAGGATGACCGCATCGACGGGATCATCGATGCCGCGGCGACCGAGGTCGATCCGGTGAAGCGCAAGGCACTCTATGCCGACTTCGTGCGCGCGGCGCAGACGGAACTGCCATTGTGGATGCCGATCGAGCAGATCTTCGTCTCGGTCTTCAACAAGCGCATCCGCAACGCGGGCAACAATCCGCGCTGGGCGTCCTCCTCCTGGCACGATACCTGGCTGGCGTCTTGAAGGTCCTCACTCTCGCGCTGCGTCGGCTGGCGGCCTCCCTGCCGACGCTGCTGCTGATCATCGCCGGGATGTTCCTGCTGCTCCAGCTCGCCCCCGGCGATACGGTGGATGCGCTGATGGCGCAGATGGGCGGCGGCGACCCGGCCCTGGCGGCGGATCTGCGGCGCTTCTACGGCCTCGATGTCGGGGTGGCGGCGCAGCTCGGGCGCTATATGATGCGGCTGATCACACTCGATCTTGGCTTCTCAGCCATTTATGGGAAGCCCGTCGCAACGGTCATCCTGGAACGCCTTCCGCCGACCATCCTGCTGATGGCTTCCGCCCAGTCCTTCGCCTTCTTTTTCGGGCTGGTGCTGGGCGTCCTCGCGGCCCGCCGCGTCAACCGCTGGCCGGACACGCTGATCTCGACGCTCGGGCTTATCTTCTACGCCACGCCGTCCTTCTGGTTCGGGCTGATGGCGATCGTGGTGTTCAGCGTCTATCTGCAATGGTTCCCGCCGGGGGGCTTTTCCGACATCACGCAGTCGCTGACCGGCCTCGCCGCGGTGCTGGACATCGCGAAGCACCTGGTGCTGCCCACGCTGACGCTGGGGCTGATCTTCCTCGCCATCTATCTGCGCATCATGCGCGCCTCGATGCTGGAGGTGCTGTCGCTCGATTTCGTCCGCACGGCACGGGCCAAGGGCCTGTCCGAAACGCGCGTAGTCGCGCGGCACGTCCTGCGCAACGCCATGCTGCCCATGGTCACGCTGATCGGCCTGCAGGCCGGCACCATGCTCGGTGGTTCGGTGGTGGTGGAGAGCGTCTTCGCCCTGCCCGGCCTCGGGCGCCTCGCCTATGAGAGCGTGGTGCAGCGGGACCTCAACACGCTGCTCGGCATCGTCTTCGTGTCCGCGATCCTGGTGATCGTGATCAACTTCCTGGTCGATATCCTCTATGCGCGGCTCGATCCGCGCATCACGGCGGGGTCGTGATGCGGGCAGCGAGAGCGTATCTGCGCAGCCCGGCAGCAGTGATCGGGACGGTCATCCTGCTCGCCGTCGTCGTGATGGGCGTGGGGGCAGACTGGTTCTATCCGGGTGATCCGCTGGGTCTCGCCGGGCGGCCGCTGCAATGGCCGGGACAGAATCCGCGCTTTTCGCTGGGGACGGATTCCTCGGGGCGCGACATCGCGGCGCAGATCTTCCACGGCGCGCGCGTCTCGCTGCTGATCGGCTTCGTCGCCACTTCCATCGCCGTGGTGATCGGCATCGCTATCGGCGCGGTGGCCGGCTTCTATGGCGGCGCAACCGACACGGTGCTGATGCGCGTGACGGAGGCCTTTCAGACCCTGCCAAACTTCATCCTGCTGCTGGTGCTGGTGGCGGTCTTCGGATCGACCATCGAAACGGTGACTATCGCGATCGGCATCGTCTCCTGGCCGCCGGTCGCGCGGCTGACGCGGGCGGAGTTCCTGTCCCTGCGCACGCGCGACTTCGTGCAGGCCTGCCGCGTCCAGGGGCTGTCGGACGTGCATCTGATCCTGCGCGAAGTGCTGCCCAACGCCCTGCCGCCGGTCATCGTTTATGCGAGCGTCGTCATGGCGGTTGCGATCCTGCTGGAAAGCGCACTGGCCTTCCTCGAACTGTCCGATCCCAACGTGCCGTCCTGGGGCAATCTGATAGGCCTCGGCCGCAACGTGCTGCGGACGGAGTGGTATGTCTCGGCCATTCCGGGCGTCGCGATCCTGCTCACCATCCTGGGCGTCTCGCTGGTGGGCCAGGGGCTGAACGACGCGCTGAACCCGCGCCTGGCGAGGGCCCGATGACCGCGCGGCTGACCGTCCAGGGGCTCACGATCCGTCTGCCGCAGGGCGCCGACCGCGAGAACGCCATCGAGGATGTCTCCCTGACGCTGAATGCGGGTGAGATCCTCTGCGTCGTGGGCGAAAGCGGGTCGGGCAAGTCGGTCACGGCGTCCGCCGCGATGGGGCTGCTGGCGCCAGGACTCTCGATCACCGCTGGCGCGCTCGACCTCTGCGGCGAGGATCTGCGCAATGTCACGCCCGACCAATGGCGCGGCATCCGTGGCCGCCGCATCGCCATGGTGTTCCAGGAGCCTATGACGGCCCTGAACCCGCTGATGACGGTGGGCGCGCAGCTTGAGGAGATGTGGCGGGTGCATCTCGGCCTCGATACGGCCGAAGCGCGGCGGCGCGCCCTCGCCGCACTCACGGAAGTGAAGCTGCCCGACCCGGAGGGCGCGCTGCGCGCCTATCCGCATGAGCTCTCCGGCGGCCAGCGGCAGCGTGTGATGATCGCAATGGCCCTGGCGCTGGAACCGGAAGTGCTGATCTGCGACGAGCCGACCACGGCGCTCGATGTCACGACCCAGGCGCAGGTGCTGGCGCTGATCAAGGATCTGCAGGTCCGGCACGGTACCGCGGTCATGTTCATCACCCACGATTTCGGCGTGGTGGCCGAAATTGCCGACCGCGTCGCCGTGATGCGCCTGGGCCAGGTGGTCGAGGAAGGATCGGCGCAGGCCGTTCTGACCACGCCGCAGCATGACTACACCAAGGCCCTGCTGCGCGCGGTGCCCGCGCTCGCGGCGCCGGTACCGCGCACGCTGTCTGACGAGCGCGTGCTGGAAGTGCGCGGACTGACCAAGACCTATGCCTCGCGCGGGGTCTTCCGCCGTCGCCGGCCGGTGCGAGCGCTGGACGATGTCAGCGTGTCGGTGCGGCGTGGCGCGACGCTGGCGGTGGTCGGCGAGAGCGGATCGGGCAAGTCCACCCTGGCGCGCGTCGTCGTCGGGCTGCTCGGGGCGGATGGCGGCCAGGTGACGATCGGCGGCGCGCCCCTGCCCACGCAGCGGCGCGCAGCGGCGCGGCTGGTGCAGATGGTGTTCCAGGATCCTTATGCGTCGCTGAATCCCCGCCGACGGGTCGGGGCGCAGGTGGCGCAGGGGCCGATCGCCGCGGGAACCCCCGCGAGGCAGGCGATGACCGAGGCTCGCGAATTGTTCTGCATGGTCGGCCTCGATGGCGATGCGGTGGATCGCTACCCGCATGAATTCTCGGGCGGGCAGCGGCAGCGCATCGGCATCGCGCGGGCCTTGGCGATGAAGCCGCAGGTGCTGGTGGCGGATGAGCCGGTCTCAGCACTCGATGTCAGCGTGCAGGCGCAGGTGCTGGCCTTGCTGCGCGAGTTGCAGCAGCGGCTGGACCTGTCGATCCTGTTCATCACGCATGACCTGCGCGTCGCCGCGCAGCTCTGCGACGAGGTGGCCGTGATGCGCAACGGCGTGGTGGAAGAATCCGGCCCGATCGGTGCGGTCTTCGCCGCGCCGCGCAGCGACTACACGCGCAGCCTGATCGCGGCGATTCCGGGCAAGGCGCTGTTCGGCGCCTGACACGTGAGGCGCGCCGCCTCTTCATCAGGCTGCCCGACCATCCATGCCCGGCGCCAAGTGACGGTTTCCAAAGGCCCTGTGGCCTTTGGCGGGTGGGGGTCCGGGGGAGGGCAGAGCCCTTCCCCGGTCCGCCATCGCCCTGATCTTCCCGCACACGGGGCGGCACCCCTCGCCATCAAGCGACGCGATCGATCTCCGGGATCGCCTCGCCGCGCGCAACGCGCAGGATGTTCCCCATCCAATGCGCGATGCCCTTGCGCGAATTCTCGAAGGCGGTCGACGCGCAGTGCGGTGTCACGATCACGTTCGGCAGGTGCAGCAGGGCGTGGTCGGGCGGCGGTGGCTCGGCCTCGAACACGTCGATGGCCGCGCCAGCCAGCGTGCCATCCTGAAGTGCCGCGACCAGATCCGGTTCCACCACGACGCCGCCCCGCGCGACATTCACCAGCAGCGCGCCGCGTTTCATCAGGCCGAAGGCGCGCGCATCGATCATGCCCTTGGTCTCGGGCGACAGGGGACAGTTCAGGGAGACGATGTCGCTTTCCTGCAGCAGGTCGTCCAGAGCGCGGTATTCGACGCCGAGCGCCGCTTCCTCCGCCGCCGGGATGCGGTTGCGGTTGTGGTAGAGGATGCGGCAGTCGAAGCCGGCCAGCCGCCGTGCGACGCCCTTGCCGATCGCGCCCAGGCCGATGATCCCCACGGTCTTGCCGGAGACCATGAGGCTCTGCTTCCAGACCTCGTTCTTCTCCCAGCCGCCGGCCGCGGTGGAGATATGCGCGGGCACGATGCGGCGGGCGAGCGCGATCATCAGCCCGATGGTGAACTCGGCCACCGGCGCTGCATTGCCGCCGGTGGTGCGCGCCACCAGGATGCCCCGCGCACGGCAGGCCGCGAGGTCGATGTTGTCCACCCCGACGCCCCATTTGTGCAGCAGCTTCAGCCGTGGCGCGGCGGCGATGAGGTCCGCCGTGACGGGCAGGTCCCACCACACCGCATAGTCGGCATCCGCGATCGCGGCCTTCAGGTCCTCCGGCGATCGGCCGGTGACCACGCCGGCGGCGAAGCCGGGCGGCAACAGGCTGTCGATGATGGGGTGCAGCTCCGCGGCGATGGGCTGCAACAGGACGATCTTCTGCTGCATGGGGGCTCCTGTCGGCTATGGCCGTCGAAGCCGCATCTTCCACGCCACGGCCGCCGCGTCGAGCGGGGCGGTGGCCCGCCCCGCCGGCGCGATCACGTGCGCCGCACGCTCCACGGATAGGGCGCCGAGCCCTGCAGGATGCCCGTGATGTCCTTCCGGAACGCCGTGCGGATCACGAACTGGCCGAGCGGCAGGAAGGATACGTCTTCCAGCGCCAGGTGGCCGAGTTCCTGCGCCAGCGCCTTCTGGCGGTCGGGATTCTCCTCGAAGACCCAGGCTTCGGCGAGTTCCTCGGCGCGATCGTTCTTCCACCAGCCGAACCAGCCCCTGGTTCCCTGGCCGCGGACCAGGAAGGACTTGGCGGGGTTGGACCAGGCGCTCGCGCCGCCCGTGGTGTGCAGGATCGACCAGCCGCCCTTGTCCACCGGCTCGCGGCTCGCGCGGCGCTGGACCACCGTGCCCCAGTCGCTTTCGGCGAGGTCGATGTTCATCCCGATGCGCTTCAGCCGGTCCGCCGTCACCTGGCCGAGCGGCCCGATATCGGGGAAGTCGGTCGGGTTGATGACGACGACCTTCTGGTTGTCGTAGCCGGCCTCCCGCAGCGCGGCGCGCGCGCGGTCGAGGTCGCCCGGCATCATCGCCTCGCCCTCGTCACGATAATAGGGCGTGCCGCGCGGCCAGAGGCTGCGGCAGATCTGCCAGTCCGACCGGTCATCGCCGCGCGAGGCGCGCATGTATTCGTCCTGCGCCACCGTCAGCCGCACCGCCTTGCGGATGCGCGGATCGTCGAAGGGCGGCTGCAGGCAGTTCATGCGCATCACCGCGAGCCGCCCAAGCGGATCCGTCACCTCCCGCTGCACGTCACGCGCGCGGGCGAGCAGCGATTGCAGGTCGGGATGCGGACGCTCCCACCAATCGACCTCGCCACTCTGCAGCGCGGCGGCGGCGGTCGCGGCGTCAGGCAGGACGTGCCATTCGATGCGCGGGAAATGCGCGACCTTGCCACCCGAGGTCCAGACCGGCGCTTCGCTGCGGGGCACGTAGCCCTCGAACTTCTCGTACACCACGCGGCTGCCGGAATCGTATTCGTCGGCGATGAAGCGATAGGGGCCGGAGCCGATCACCTCCGTCACCGCGCGCATCGCGTCGGTCTTGGCCAGGCGCTCCGGCATGATGAAGGGGATGGAAGAATCCGGCTTCGCCAGCGCCTCCAGCATGATGGGGAAGGGACGCTTCAGGCGGATCGCGAAATTGCGGTCATCCACCACCACCCATTCCTCGACCTGGCGGGCGAGCAACTGGCCGATCGGCTCCCGCGCGCACCAACGCGCCAGGGAGGCCGTGCAATCGGCAGAACGCACCGGGCTGCCATCGTGGAAGCGCAGGCCTTCGCGTAGGCGGAAGCGCCAGAGGCGGCCATTCTCCGCGATCTCGTGCCCCTCGACCATCTGAGGCTTCGGCTTCAGTTCGGCATCGACGCCATAGAGCGTATCGTAGACATAGAAGCCGTGATTGCCGGTGACCGTCGCCGTCGTGAAGATCGGGTCGAGCACCGAGAGATTCGCCTGCGGCACGAAGCGCAGCGTGGCGGCGCGGGTGTTCTGCGCCACGGCGGGTGCGGTGAGCAGCCCGGCGGCGCCGGCGGCGAACAGGGTGCGGCGTTGAATCATGACGTCCTCCTCCGGCGTCGTGGCGCGCCGATGGGGACAGCCTAGGACAGCGGAGCCGCGCCCGGTAGAGCGTGGATTGCCGCATGGCGTCCCGCATGCTGGATTGCGCGCCATTGCTTTCCAGGACCGTCACGCCATGACCATCGGCTTCCGCATCGCCCCCGTCACCCAGCGCGTCGACGCCGCTCTTATCGCCCGCGCGGCGAAGCTGCCCGCGGCCAATATCGGCGATGTCATGAGCCGCGTGCAGACCATGCGCGGCGGCTTCCGCCCCTTCGGCGGCAAGAAGGTCATCGCCGGCCCGGCCTTCCCGGTGCGCGCGCGGGCAGGCGACAACCTGATGCTGCACCGCGCCTGCGACATGGCCGAACCCGGCGACATCATCGTCGGCGATGGCGGTGGGGACCTGTCCATCGCGCTGATGGGCGAGCTGATGATCGGCCACGCGCAGACGCGTGGCGTGCAGGGCATCGTGCTGGACGGCGCGGTGCGCGACGTCGAGGCACTGGCGACTCTCGACATCGGCGTCTGGGCCTGCGGCGCCACGCCCTCCGGCCCCTACAAGGATGGGCCGGGGGAGATCGGCTACCCGGTGTCCTGCGGCGGCCAGGTGGTAATGCCGGGCGACCTGATCGTCGCCGATGCCGATGGCGTGGTGGTGGTGCCACTCGCCCATGCCGCCGAGGTCATTGCCCTCGCCGAGGCCCACAACGCCAAGGAACAGAAGGCCCAGGCGGCGATCGACGCCCGGACCTATGACCGTTCCTGGGTGCTGGAGGCGCTGCGCGCCAAGGGCTGCGAAGGCGCCTGACGCGGCACCGGCCTTGCAGGGTCCGCCGTCGCAACGACGGAGACCCTGCATGCGCCGCCGCCACCTGCCGCTGATCGCGGCACTTGCCTGCCCCATTGTCGTGCAGTCGGCCCGGGCGCAGTCCTGGCCGACCCGTCCCATCCGCATCGTGGTGGTCTTCCCGCCCGGCGGGTCCTCGGACATCGTCGCCCGCGTGCTGGCCGAGGCACTGTCCACCCGCATGAATGCTCGCGTGGTGGTGGACAACCGCCCGGGTGCGGGCGGCACGCTCGGCGCGCTGCATGTCGCCCAGCAGCCGGCCGATGGCACCACGCTGCTGCTGTCCAACACGGCGCCGATCACCTCCTCTCCGCCGATCTATCCCAATGCCGGCTACGACCCGGTCACGGGCTTCACCCACATCGCCTATATCGGCGCGACGCCGCTGGTCGTCGTCGCCAACCGCAACCTGGTGCCGGCGGCGGACCTCCAGGGGCTGATCGCCTGGGTGAAGGCGCAGCGGACGCCGCCGGGCTATGGCTCCTCCGGCGCCGGGTCGGTCGCGCATATCGCCGGGACGCTGTTCGAACAGCAGACCGGCGCGGCGCTGACCCATGTGCCCTATCGCGGCAGCTCGCCGATGCAGGCCGATCTGCTCGGCGGCAACATCCCGATGGCATTCGACACGCTGCCGCAGAATATCGAGCACATCCGCGAAGGCCGGCTGCGCGCCTTCGCGCCATGGGTTCGCGCGCGCGAACCCATGGCCCCGGACGTGCCGACGGTCGGCGAGGCCGGCCTGCCCGACCTGCTGGTGGAGAACTGGCTCGGCCTGTCCGGTCCCGCCGGCCTGCCGCCCGCGATCGTCGAGCGGCTCAACGCCGAGACCAACGCGGCCATGCAGACCGACGCCGTGCGCCGGCGCCTGGTCGAGCACGGCATCGCCCATCGCCCGATGACACCCGCCGAGTTCCAGGGCTTCGTCGCCAAGGACGTGCAGGAGATCGGCGGGCTGGTGAAGTCGCTCGGCATCACCGCGCAGTGATCCGCGCGGTCTTCTTCGGCCGCCCCAACGCCGGCGCCTTCAACGCCGCCGGCGTGGCGGGTCTGGCGCGGGCGTCCGAGGCCGAGGGCATCGCGGTCGAGACCGTCTGGTGTTCCGATCCCGCGCAGCGCATCGCGGTGCTGCGCACGGCCGCCGCCGGAGCATCATTGGTCATCGCCCATGGCGGCCAGGGCGAGGCCCCCGTCGCCGCGGTCGCGCCAGATTTCCCGACCGTCCGTTTCGCCGTGACCCAGGGCCGCATCGCCGGCCCAAACATCGCCTGCTTCGAGGTGCTGCAGGAACACTCCGCCTTCCTGGCCGGCGCGCTGGCCGGGTGGTGGTCGGAAGGCCGGCCCGTCGCGCATCTGTCCGGCGAGCCGGTGCCGCCCGGGCTGCGCGGCCGCGCGGCCTTTGCCGCCGGCCTCGCCCAGGCGGCGCCGGCGACGCGCTTCCTCACCGGCTTCTGCGGCAACCAGCATGATCCGGCGCTCGCCCAGGCCTGGACGGAGGCCCAATGCGCCGCCGGCGCGGCGCTGCAGTTCGCCATGCTCGATGGCGGCCGCCCCGGCGCGATGGACGCGCTGCGGCGCCGTGGTGCGCGCGCGATCGGCAATGTCCATGACTGGACCGCGGAAGACCCGACCTTCCTGGCCAGCGCCATCGCGGACAACGGGTGGTGCATCGCTGCGGCGCCGTGGTGCGCGCGCGATCGGCAATGTCCATGACTGGACCGCGGAAGACCCGACCTTCCTGGCCAGCGCCATCGCGGACAACGGGTGGTGCATCGCTGCGGCGCTGGCCGCGCATCGACGGGACGACTGGCGGGACGCGCGCATCGGGCTGGAACGCCCCGAGGCCGTGCGCCTCGCCCTGGCCCCTGACGTGCCGCAGGCCCTTGCGGACCGCGTCGCGGCGCTGGCCGAGACGGTGGCGGCTGGCCGCATCGTGATCCCTGAACATTACGCCGGCGTGGATTTCCACCCCGGCGACCCGACCCTGGCGTGTTAGCCTCCCGCCACGGCCCCGAAGAAGGCCGTGCCAGGAAGGAAACCACGCCATGCACATCCAACGCCGCGCCCTTCTGGGCGCCGCCGGCGGCGCTGTGGCGCTTGCCGCCTCGCCTGCGTTCGCCCAATGGAAAGCTAGTGAGCGCTACCCGGACCCCGCGGTCCAGGTGCTCGACCCGTCCTTCAACGCCTACCGGCTGGTCCTCGCCAGCGTCGAACGCCTCTACACCGGCGCCCGCTGGTCCGAGGGGCCGGCCTGGTTCGGCGACCAGCGCTGCCTGGTCTGGTCGGACATCCCCAACAACCGCATGCTGCGCTGGCACGAGACGACGGGCCGCACCGACGTCTTCCGCAACCCGTCCAACAACAGCAACGGCAATACCCGGGACCGCCAGGGCCGCCAGATCACCTGCGAGCATCTGACGCGCCGCGTCACCCGCACCGAACCGGATGGCCGCATCACCGTCATCGCGGACCGCTTCGACAACAAGCCGCTCAACAGCCCGAACGACGTGGTCGTGAAGTCCGACGGGTCGATCTGGTTCAGCGATCCGCCCTTCGGCATCCTGGGCTTCTACGAAGGCGAAGTGGCGCAGCCGGAGCTGCCGACCAACCTCTATCGCGTCGACGGGCAGACCGGCGCCATCCAGGTGATGACCGGCGATGTCGGGCGCCCCAACGGCCTCGCCTTCAGCCCCGACGAACGCCTGCTCTATGTCGTCGAGGCCGCCGCGACGCCGCGCGTCATCCGCGTCTTCGACGTGAGCGGCGAAGGAACGCAGACGCGCCTGATGAACAACCGCGTCTTCTTCCAATGCCGCGACGGAGAAACGCCAGACGGCTTCCGCGTCGATGTGGACGGCAATCTCTGGTGCGGTTGGGGGATGGGGTCGGAGGAACTCGACGGCGTCCGCATCATCAACAAGTCGGGCACGCCGATCGGGCATATCCGCCTGCCGGAGCGCTGCGCGAACCTCGCCTTCGGCGGCCGTCACCGCAACCGCCTGTTCATGACAGCATCGCATTCGCTGTACAGCCTCTACGTCAACACCCAGGGCGCACCGGGCGGTTGAGCCCCGCATCGCGGCGGGCCATGCTGCCCGCCGCGAACCAAACGGGGGAAACCAGACCATGACCGAACCGGCACGCTGGCAGCCGAGCGAACGCTACCCCGACCCGTCCATCGTCGCGCTCGATCCGTCCTTCAGGCAGTATCACCTCGCCCTGTCCGCAGTGGAGCGTCTGTTCCACGGCACGCGCTGGGGCGAAGGGCCGGTCTGGCTCGGCGATGCGCGCTGCCTGCTGTGGTCCGACATCCCCAATAACCGGGTGCTGAAATGGGAGGAGGAGACGAGCGCGGTCTCCGCCTGGCGCAAGCCGTCGAACAACGCCAACGGCCACACGCGCGACCGCCAGGGTCGCATCATCGCCTGCGAGCATCTCGGCCGCCGCGTGGTGCGCTTCGAGTATGACGGGTCGATCACCGTGCTGGCCGACAGCTACCAGGGCAAGCGGCTGAACAGCCCGAACGACGTGGTGGTGAAGTCGGACGGCTCGGTCTGGTTCACCGACCCGCCCTTCGGCATCTACAGCTTCTACGAGGGCGAGAGGCACACACCGGAACTGCCGCACACCAATGTCTATCGCATCGACGGCGCGACCGGCGCGATCACCCTGGTCGCCGACGATATCGACCACCCGAACGGCCTCGCCTTCAGCCCGGACGAGAGCCTGCTCTACATCATCGAGAGCCGCTCGGAACCGCGCAACATCCTCGTCTACGACGTGGACGGCGCAAGGCTGCGCAACAAGCGCATCTTCGTCGCCTGCCAGCGTGGCGAGACGCCGGACGGCTTCCGCGTGGATGTGGACGGCAATCTGTGGTGCGGCTGGGGCATGGCGCCGGCCTTCGACGGCGTGCGCGTGTTCAACGCGGCGGGCGCACCGATCGGGCATATCCATCTGCCGGAACGCTGCGCGAACCTCTGCTTCGGCGGGCGGCATCGCAACCGGCTGTTCATGGCGGCGGCGCAGTCGCTCTACAGCCTGTATGTGGGAACGCAGGGAGTCGCCGGAGGGTAAGGGCACGAGCTGGAGGGGCGCCGCCCCTCCAGACCTCTCCGCCAGGGCGCTGCCCTGGACCCGCCAAAGGCCGAAAGGCCTTTGGAAACCTACTGTTGGTGTTGGGCAATGGGCTACAGCAATCTGAGGAGCGTCCGCTGGGCGCCGTGCTCAGGATTGATCCTGGCATGGGGCACAAAGCAGGCGCCCCGCTTTGGCACATGTTTCCTGCCCAGCACCAAGTCCCGGCGGTCCAGGTGATCTATCACCTGGCGGGGTGGCTTGGAGGGGCAGGGCCCCTCCAACGGCTCACCCTTCGATGGCGATGCTCACCCGCTTCACCGCGTCCTCGTCCACCTCGACCCCCAGCCCCGGGCCATCCGGCACGATGGTCTCGCCTGCCTCGATGCGAATCGGTGTCGCGAGGATCTCCACCCCCATCACGAAGGTCGAAGTGTAGAACTCCGCCCCCAGCGCAATGTTCGGCGTTGCCGAGACCAGATGCAGCCCGGCGGCGATGGCGAGGCCTGCCTCGAACATCGTCCCGCCATAGGCGGTGATACCCGCGGCCTCGGTGATGGCCGCGACTTCCCGCGCGCGCGCGATGCCGCCGGCCTTCATGATCTTGATGCTAACCAGCTTCGCGAAACGGTCGCGCACCAGCTCCACCGCATCGACCGGGTCGAAGACGCTTTCATCCGCCATGATCGGCGTGTCGAGCGCACGGGTGATCTCCGCCATCGCCGCGCGCTGGTGGCGCTTGACCGGCTGTTCGATGAAGGTGGGGCGGAAGGTCTCGATCTCCTTCAACTGGCGGATGGCGTCCCAGGGGTCGAGGCCTTGGTTGTAGTCCACGCGGATATCCGCGGTGGCCGGCAGGGCTTCCTTCAGCCGGGCCATGCGGCGCATGTCCTCCGCGTGGCTGGTGAATCCGGTCTTCACCTTGAAGATGTTGACGCCGTGCCGAGCGATCACGTCGCGGGCGAAGTCGAGGTCCTCGTCGAAATCCGGATTGGCGATGGAGACGCTGAGCGGGATGCGTTCCCGATGCCGGCCGCCGATCAGCGTGGAGACCGGCGCACCCAGCCGCTTGCCCGCGATGTCGAGCAGCGCCATCTCCACGGCTGCCTTGGCGTCGCCATGGGCGGTCACGGCCTTGTCGATGCCGCGCATCAGCGTGGTCACGCGCATCGGATCGGCGCCGATCAGCAGCGGCTTGAAATAGCGGGAGATGGCGGCCGCACTCGCCTCGGCGGTGTTGGTGAAGACCGCCCAGGGCGCGGCCTCGCCCCAGCCCACCAGCCCGCCATCCGTACCGATGCGCAGGATCACGCCCGGCATGGTGTGTTCGATATCCCCCACACCATGGCGCCGCTTCATGCGCAGCGGCCAGGCGACCAGGTGGACGGTGATGTCGGTGATGCGGAGATCGCCCATACACGAAGTATCCCTGTGGTTCGTCAGCGCGGCACGCGCACGGTCAGGCCGAGGAGGCGGAAGGAATGGCTCTTCCCGTGCCCGTCGAGGTTCAGCGCCCCGTTCACCCCGCCTTCCAGCGCATCGTCGATGATGAAGTTGAAGGCGTGGATCAACGGCAGGTCATAGCGCTTGCAGCGCGTCGCGCCGCGATGGGCGAACAGCGCCAGCACGCGCTCCTCCGTCACCTGCTGGGCGATCAGTTCGTAATGCGCGGGGTCATAGGGCATCAGCGAGAGGTTCACGCGGTTGCCCTTGTCGCCCGCCCGCGAATGGGCGATCGCGTGCAGCGGCAGATCGGTCAGTTCCATGCCCGGGCCTCCAGCACGCGGATCTCGGTCGGCACCATCTCGCGCGGCACGAGGAAGGAGCGGGTGAGGATGCGCGGCGTGACTCGCCAGCGCGCACCCGATGTGCCCGCGGTGCCGCAGCACAGCATGGCCAGCACTTCCCGCGCCGCCTGGTCGGCATCGTCGCGCGTGGTGGATTCGACGGCGAGGCGGATGCGGATGTCGGGCGGTTCCGGCCCGTCATAGCTGCGCCACAGCGTGCCTTCGTCGGAATCATGCACGGAGGCGACGCCGATCAGATCCGCCCGCGCGCGCCGCGCGAGGCCCCGCTGCTTCACGCGTTCCAGCAACACATCGGCGGTGGCGCGGGCGCGGGCCAGGGCGTTGGGCCCGGCCACGGAAACCTCGCCCTCGCCGAGCCAGGAGCCCTCATAGCAAGCGGTCACCTTCAGCCGCTCGGGCCGCGCATGGCCACGCACGCCATGCAGCGCCACGCGGTCCTTGCCGGCCTGTTCCAGCGTCACGCCGGTGATGTCCATGACCACGTCGGGCGTCAGATAGGCGGCGGGGTTGTGCAGCTCGTACAGCAGCTGTTCCTTCACGCTGCGCAGATCAACCAGGCCGCCCGTGTCCTCGGGCTTGGTGATGACCATGGCGCCGTCGCGCGACACCTCAGCGATCGGAAAGCCGATATTCGCGGGATCGGGAATGTCCTTGAAGCCGGGATCCCAGAAGACGCCTCCCGTCACCTGCGATCCGCATTCCAGCAGATGCCCGCAGGCCGAACCCAGCGCAAGCGCCTGCCAGTCATCCTCCGCCCAACCGAAATGGTGCATCAGCGGCGCGATGGCGAGCGAGGGATCGGAGGTGCGTCCCGCCACCACCACCTGCGCGCCCTGCGCCAGTGCCTCCGCCAGCGGTGCCGCGCCGATATAGGCATTGGCCGACACCATCCGCCAGGACGACATGTCGAGCCCGGCATCCGCCTCATGCACCGGCAGCGTGCCGAGATCGACCGTGCCTGAGACATCATCCCCCGTGACCACGCCGACGCGCAGATCGGCCATGCCGAGCCGCCGCGCGAGCCGCGCCACGCAGCGCGCCGCGGCGATCGGATTGGCCGCGCCGAAATTGCCCAGGATCGGAATACCGGCCTTCGCGCAGTCGGCCAGGATCGGTTCCAGCAGGCGTTCCAGCATCGGCTCGTAACCCGCTTCGGGGTCGCGCCGCTTCTCGATCTGGGCCAGCGCGATGGTCCGTTCGGCGAGGCATTCGAAGAACAGTGCGGCCGGGCGCCGGCTGCGCACCAGCGCGCGCACCACCGGCGGCGCGGCATCGATGCGGTCGCCCGAAAACCCCGACGCATTGCCGACCAGGAAGATGTCGCTCATGTCGGGTTCAGGCCCTCCTCGGCCTCGGTCAATCGGCTCGGTCGCAGGGCGCCGATGCGTTCCAGCAGCGGATAGGCGGTGGCCGCCAGATGGCCGCCGACGCGCTTCAGGTCGCGCACCACCTCCAGCACCACGCCGCCATCGCGTCC
>Ga0209066_10003429_pt1 | contig 18115 bp, 17 predicted proteins | sample All_14_2_FD_187198 | JGI IMG/M metagenome (GOLD analysis project Ga0209066, IMG submission 187198) | Freshwater microbial communities in response to fracking from Pennsylvania, USA - Allegheny Zone_MetaG_DW_15 (SPAdes) (version 2) ... | reverse complement strand
TTGCGCGGTACGCGCACTTCACCCATCGTGTCGTGCTCAATGCGGTAGTCGGTCTCGGTGCTCTCGCTCACAGCGGTGTGATCCTTTGCGTCTCGGTGTGAAGGGCGGTGAGGCTCGGTCGCGGTGGCGGGCGGGCGACCCACGTGCGTCGACCGGCGCGCCGGTCTGTGATTCAGAGTCGACCGACGACGACGTCGGGCACGGCGCGGCCTTCGAGAAGTCGGTAGTTCGCGCCGACGACTCCCAGCGTACCCCCGGCGACGCGCTCGCTGATGAGCTCGCTCGAGGCAAGCAGGGCTCCGACCGAGTCGCGCAAGTGCTGCTTGCCGACCTCAAGGGTGTCGACCTGGTCGGCGTCGACCCAGCCCTGAGCAAGACGCACCCGGTGCACGGCAGGTGCAATGGTGTCGATGATGCGCTGGATGTGCGGGGGCAGCGCCGACGACTCGGGGTCGACGGCATCGATGGCGGCACGCACGGCACCGCACTCGTCGTGCCCGAGCACGACGATGAGTGGAACCCCGAGCACTGCGACCGCGTACTCGAGCGAGCCGATGACGCTGTCGCTCACGACCTGGCCGGCGTTGCGCACGACGAAGAGGTCTCCGAGCCCTTTGTCGAAGATGATCTCGGCCGCGAGGCGCGAGTCAGAGCATCCGAAGAGCGCGGCGCGCGGCGCCTGATAGCCGGCGAGCTCGGCGCGGCGTTCGACATCTTGTCGTGGATGCCGCGGTTCTCCGGCGACGAACCGCTCATTCCCCCGCAGCATCTCGTTCCAGACCTTGGCGGGGGTCAGCTCGGTGTCGGTCATCAATCCTCCAGTTCGGCGGCGACGGCCGTCGCAAGCACCGCGAACGCGGCGTCGGCGGCCGTGCCGTAGAGCACGATAGTGCTCGTGTCGGTCTCCGTGACGAGGGCAAACTCACGCAAGCCGGCGTCGTCGTCGTCGCGACGGTCGTAGCGCTGCCACTCGCGCCCGGCAATCGTCACGCTATCGCTCGCGCCGGGGGAGCGCAGTGCCGAGGCGAGCCACGTCGGGTTGGCGTCGAAGCCCTGGAGCAACGCGATGAAGCTGTCGTCGTCGGTAATGAAGCCGACGATCCACTCGTCCACGCCTCCGCTGCCGGTCAGTTCCGCTCGGTTGGCGCTCCAACTCGGGGGAACGACGGGAGTGACCACGTCGGTGCCGAGTGACGCAGAAACCTCAACTGCCACGGCCGAGTAGTCAATCGTTTCGGGCGTCGGGTCGGGGCGCACGACGACGAGGAGGAGGAAAGCGACGATCGCGAACGACGCGATAAGCGACCCGACGAGGTTGCGCACCGTCTGATTGGCGCGTCGCTTGCGGCGGCTTTCGGCAACGCGCGCTGCTCTTTCGTCGGGCGTCTCGGGTCGACCGAGGTTCGCGACGATGGGGCCGTCGGTCACGCCGTCACCCTTCGGCGGCCGCGCGAGCGGCGTCGAGTCGTTGTTTCGCCCCGAGCAGCCATTGCTCGCACCGGCGCGCGAGCGCTTCTCCGCGCTCCCAGAGAGCAATCGACTGTTCGAGCGTCACGCCACCTTGCTCGAGCTCGGTCACGACGCGCACGAGCTCGTCGCGAGCCTGCTCGTAGCTCAACTCGTCGATGCCCGCTTCGGCGGAGCTCTCGGGGGTCTTGGAGGTCGAAGTCACGTTAGCCATGCTACGTCCGCTCTTCTGCGTGGTCGGAGGATCGGGAATCAGGGGATGCTGCGCTCTCGCCCTCGCTGCGAGCAGTGAGCCTGCCCTTCGCAAGAGTGACGCGCAGTGCGGTGCCCGCGGGCGCAGCGCTCGCCTCGCGCACGACGTCACCGTCATCGGTCTGCACGATCGCATAGCCGCGGTCGAGGGTGCGCTGAGGCGAGAGGGCTCGCAAGTGCGCCCGGCGCTCGTCGAGGTCGAGACTCGCGCGCTCGATGAGGCGTTCGGTGAGCTCGGCACCGCGCGCGACATAGCGTGTGAGCTCTTCGGCGCGCGAATCGATGATCCACGCGGTGCCCGCGAGCACGGGGCGCGATCGGATTGCCTGGATGCGCTCGACTTCAGTGCTGATCGCTCCCGTCACGCGCGACAGCATGCGCGACCGAGCTTGCTGCACGCGTGCGAGCTCGTCACCCACGTCAGGCACGACCCTCTTGGCTGCATCAGTGGGCGTCGAGGCACGCACGTCGGCAACGTCGTCGAGCAGGGGTCGATCGTTCTCGTGACCGATCGCCGAGACCAGGGGTGTCGTACATGCCGCCGCGGCGCGCACGAGTGATTCGTCACTGAACGGGAGCAGGTTCTGAAAGTCTCCACCTCCCCTGGCGACGATGATGACGTCGACGTCGGGGTCAGCATCGAGCGTGCGAATTGCCGCCGTGACCTCACTGACGGCGCGGTCGCCCTGCACTGCCGCGTGCACGACCCGAAACTGCACGGAAGGCCAGCGCAATTGCGCGTTGCGCAGCACGTCTTTCTCGGCGTCGCTGTCTTTGCCGGTGACGAGACCGACGCAGTGGGGCAAGAAGGGCAAGGGGCGCTTGCGCGCGGGATCGAAGAGGCCTTCGGCGGCGAGAGCGCGACGCAAGCGCTCGAGCCTTTCGAGGAGGTCTCCCAGACCGACGCGGCGCATGTCGAGCACCTGCATCGTGAGGCTGCCACCCTTGACCCACCAGTTCGCCTTGACGAGCGCAGTGACGCGATCTCCTTGACCGAGACCATCGGGCAGCCGACCGCGCACCGACGACCACACCGTGAACGACACTGTGGCGTCGGCAGTGAGGTCTTTCAGCTTGCCGTAGACATTGCCACCCGACACGCCCCACTGGGCGATCTCGCCTTCCACCCACACGCTGCCAAGTCGGTCGATGTACTCCTTGAGCTTTGTCGAGAGCGCGACGACCGGCCACGGCTGATCGGCCGTCGACGGTGCAGCGGAGGTCGTGGGGCTCGCATCACTCACGGTGCCCTCCTTGCTTCGATCCAGCGACTCCGCCAGGGTAGTCGAGACCGGGGTCCCTGCCGGTGGCAACGACCTTCGAGGTGGAGATGACGCTGGCAACACCCCTGACCGTGGACTCGTTGACGAAGGTCTATGGAGATCTCACCGCTCTGCGCGACGTGAGCTTCACTGCTCAGCCCGGTCGCGTAACCGGCTTTCTCGGCCCCAATGGCGCGGGCAAGACCTCGACCTTGCGCATTCTGCTCGGGCTCAACCGAGCCACGGCCGGAACGGCGCTCGTTGACGGGCAGCGCTACCGCGAGCTCGAGCATCCCGCTCGCCGCGTAGGGGCATCGTTGTCGGCCGACGTCTTCCATCCCGGTCGCAGCGGTCGCGCCCACCTCATGATTCAGGCGCTCGCCGCGGGAATCGACCGTCGGCGAGTCGACACCGTGCTCGACCTGGTCGGTCTCGCTGCCGCTGGTCGGCGGGCGGTCGGCGGTTACTCACTGGGCATGAGGCAACGACTGGGGCTTGCAGGTGCTCTGCTCGGAGACCCCTCGGCGATCGTGCTCGACGAACCCATCAACGGCCTCGACCCCGACGGTATCCGCTGGATGCGCTCGCTCTTGCGTTCGCTCGCAGCCGAGGGCCGCACGGTGTTGCTGTCGTCGCACGTGCTCAGCGAAGTGCAGCAGACGGTCGACGACGTCGTGGTCATCCGCGCCGGACGCATCATCGCCGACGGCACTCTTGAGAGCCTCGAGTCGGGAACACGGCGGGTGCGGGTCGATGCCGACGACCGAGACGCGCTCGCCGCGGCTGCTCGCCGAGCAGGAGGCGAGGTCGCGGTCGGCGGAGGAGCCCTCGTTGTGACCGGCATCGACGCCGTGCGCGTCGGCGAGATCGCGCGAGACGAGCGGATCGCCCTGCGACACCTCAGTGATGACAGCGAGAGTCTCGAGGACGTCTTCCTCGCCCTCACCGGCGATGTCACCGGAGACGAGGTGGATCGATGATGGGGATGCTGCGCCAGACTGTGGCCGAGTTCGTCAAGGTGCTCTCGTTGAAGTCGTGGTGGCTGCTCGGGCTCATCCTCGTCGCCTACGTCGGCTTCACGGCGGCGGGGCTCGCCTTCTTCTTCAGTGAGTTGGGAGCACAGCTCGCGGGCACGGGAGCGCCAGCTCTCGACGCCGCGACGAAGGCGAATCTCGTGTATAGCAGCGTCACCGCCGTAGGACTCGTGATTCCTCTGCTCTTCGGCGCCCTGCTGATCACCAATGAGTATCGGCACCGCAGCTTGACTCCGACGGTTCTCGCACAGCCGCGTCGAGGCGTCGTGCTCGCGGCGAAGGCGGTCGTGGCACTCGCCGGGGGCGCCGTCTACGGAGTTCTCGGCCTTCTCGGGTCGGTGGGTCTCGGCGCTCCTGTGTTGCTGGCCCTGGGTGAAGAGGCAGCTCTCGATGACCCCGAGGTCATCACCTTGCTGCTGCGCACCGTCGTTGCCATGGCGCTGTGGGCGCTGCTCGGTCTCGGTCTCGGCGCACTGCTCACCAGCCAGATCGCCACGATCGTCATCGTTCTCGCCTTCACCCAGTTCGTCGAGCCGATTCTGCGACTCGTCGCAGGAGTGTGGGAGTGGTCAGCACAGCTCGGTCGCTTCCTACCGGGCTCGGCGACCGACGCGCTCGTCGGTGCGGGCATTCTCAGTTCGCTCGGCGCCCTTGATCCTTCGGCGCCGAGTGCGCCCGTTGATCCCTTGCTGTGGTGGCAGGGCGGGCTGGTGCTCGCGGCGCTCGCCGCCATTCCGCTCGTCGTGGCAGCGCTGACAACCCTTCGACGCGACGTCGAGTAGTCGCGCTCGCGCGGCGCACGCAGGCTGGCTCAGGGTGGCCCTCGTAGACTGGCAATCGTGAGCACGATCTCGAACGGCGCCCTCGGCACCACACTTGTCGCTCCTGTCGTGCCCGCGCGTCGTGAGCGCCTCGTACCGAACGGCGTCGTCGGGCCTCGCCGCGTGCTGCTCGCGGCACCACGCGGCTATTGCGCGGGCGTCGATCGCGCGGTCATCGCCGTTGAGAAGGCACTCGATCAGTACGGGGCGCCCGTCTATGTGCGCAAGCAGATCGTGCACAACGTGCACGTGGTCACCGAGCTTGAGAAGAAGGGTGCAATCTTCGTCGATGAGGTCGACGAGGTTCCCAGCGGCTCGCACATCGTGTTCTCGGCTCATGGCGTGAGCCCTGCGGTAGTGCAAGGCGCTGCTGAGAGAGACCTTCTCGCCATCGACGCCACCTGCCCACTCGTGACGAAAGTCCATCGCGAGGCGACGCGATTCGCGAAGCAGCAGTACACGATTCTGCTGATCGGTCACGCGGGGCACGAAGAGGTCGAGGGAACCATGGGTCATGCCCCCGAGCAGACGATTCTCGTCAACGACCCTGAGGCGGCGGACACCATCGAGGTGCCTGACACCGAGAACCTCATCTGGCTCTCGCAGACGACCTTGAGCGTCGACGAGACGATGGAGACTGTGCGTCGACTCCGTGTGCGGTTCCCCCACTTGCAAGATCCGCCGAGCGATGACATTTGCTACGCGACGCAGAACCGCCAGGTGGCCATCAAGAAGGTGGCGCCCGAGGCTGACCTCGTCATCGTCGTGGGCTCGTCGAACAGCTCGAACAGCGTGCGCCTGGTCGAGGTTGCGCTTGAATACGGCGCGCGCGCCGCTTATCGCGTCGACTACGCGAGCGAGATCAAGCAAGAGTGGCTCGATGGGGTTCAGACGGTGGGTGTGACGAGCGGTGCAAGCGTGCCCGAGGTGCTCGTCGAGCAAGTGCTTGCCGATCTGCGCGACGCCGGGTTTGACGATGTCGACGTCGTGAAGACCGCTGAAGAAGACTTGCAGTTCTCGCTTCCGAAAGAACTGCGTCGCGACCGAGACGGCAACGTTGACGAACGCGCCTTGGGCGGGCGCACGCGCGCTTGAGGCGTCGATGAGCCCTACGGTCGGCGCCGAAGCGGCCGTCGCTCGACCGTTGCCGCCGCCGCGCGCCCTGACCGCTCGAGCGCTCGTGCGGGGCCTCGCCAGCGCGCAACGCCTCATTGGTGTTGCATCGTTGCTGCTCGCCCTGGTGCTGCTGCTCGACGTGGTGTCGAGGGCACAGCGCTGGGACGCCCTCGCTGTGCCGCTTGTGTGCTGGACTCTGGCCTTTGCCGCCGCGGTGGTGTTGACGATGCGACCGAGCACGGTGACCGCGCTCATCGCCATCGCGGTGGGCCTCCCCGCGGGCACAGCGTGGGTGGCCGCGCTACTCGAGCTGCTTCCCGAAGACGATGCTGCGGGTCAATACCTCATCGAGGCCCTCGCGTGGGCACTGCTACTCATTGGTGCGGTGCGGTTCACCGCCCTCAACGGCATGCTCTCGATCGCGGCGGGCCTGTTCGCCGGTACGGTGTCTGTCGTCTCGGGTCAACTCATCGCAGGGCATCCTGTCGTGCTCTCGTCAGACCGCCCGACTGACGCCATCATCATGACTGCGGCCTACGCGGCCATCGGCATCGGCATGATGCGCGGTGCGACCAAGATTCCGGCACTGCCCGACGCGGCTGACCGTAGCGCCGAGCAAGCCGCAGCGCGCGCACGTGAACGTGCAGCCTCGGCCCTCGTGCACGACACTGCACTTGCGTCGCTCACCCTGCTGCACCGGTCGGATGGCGAACTCGAGCCGCGCTTGCGCACGGCGTTGCGCGCCGACCTTGATGCCTTGCGCGCATCGAGTGCGTCGTCGGTGGGGGTGGTGAGCGCGGCACCACGTGCAGGCTCGCTTGCAGCGCGGCTCCTCGAACTGGTCGACTCCTTCCGCTGGCGAGGGCTGCGCGTCGACGTGAGTGGAGCCGAGTTGCTCGGCGACGCGCACCTCGACGAGCCCGCCGTCATAGCGCTGCTCGGTGCAACAACCGCTGCGCTCGACAATGTCATGGCTCACGCCGAGACTGCGCGTGCCGATCTCGCGATCGGTCGCACCGATGACGCAGTGACAGTCATGGTCGTCGACGGCGGGCCCGGATTCGACGTCGACTCAGTGCCCGACGACCGCCTGGGAGTGCGCCAGTCGATTCTCGCTCGAGTGCTGCGGGCCGGGGGAGTCGCACGCGTATGGTCGGGGCCGAACGGCACGACGGTCATGATGAGCTTTCCGTCCACCGGTTTGCCGGAGGGAGCATCGTGAGTTCCTGGTGGCGGCGATCCGCCGTCGACGTCGACACTCTCAGTTGGTTGACCTCGAGCATCGTCACGATCTGGGTCTCTGCCACGGTCGCAGCCTTCGGCGTCGGTGCGATGCTCTTCGGCACTCAAGCTGGCCATCGCCCGGCGCAACACATACTCGCCATCGTCATGATGACGGCGGCGGCCTGGCTGATCCATGACGGAGCCCACCCTCGGCGCAGCCGGTTTGGGCACTGGCGCGGTGCGCTCGTGTACGCGCTCGCGGCACTCGCGGTCGTCGTGTCGGCGTCGTCGCTCATTGATCGGCCACCGCTGATTCCCGTGATTGATGCCGCGCTCGAGTCTGCACTGCCGCTCGCGATCGCTGTGCCGTTCAGTTTCGAGGTGTGGTGGGCTCCGGTGGGTGCCGCGCTCGTCGTGATGGCGTCAAGCCCCTTCGTCGCCGGACGCACGTTTGTGCCGGGGGCGATCGTCGTGACGATCGCAACAGCGTTCGCTGCAGCTCTCCTCTCCTACGATCGCAACGGCGCGGTGGTCGTCGCCGACGTCATCGTGGCAGTGTCGTCTCCGCTGTTCGCCATCATCGGAGGAGCCTTGCTCACCCGCACGCTCGTGATCGCTGTCGAACAGTGGCGTGGTGGCCGATTGCCCACCGCTCCCGCCGCTGATGCCGTCGAGCCCGTGCTCGACGTCGTTGATCGCATCACGGCTGGTCGGTTCTCGCGATCAGTCGTTCCCTTTCTTGAACGCATGCTCACGGCACCTTCGGTGACGTCGCGCGACCGGCGCATTGCCGGACGACTGGCCGACGAGGTTCGGACGGCCCTCGTGAGACACGGCGATCAGAGTTGGCTCGCCGAGCATCTCTCTGGTCGCCCCGTGTACCTTGCTGACCCGTATCGCCTGGCCGACACGATCACCGTCGATCAGAGGGGCGCCATCGTCGCCCTCATTGACGGGCTCTTTGACGACCCAGAGGCAGGGGTCTTCGCGGCGCGGCTTGACCTTGAGCCCGCCGCTGACGATGCCGTTGCCGTCGCACTCACGGTCGGGCTGCAGCTTCCGGAGGGGCGCCGAACCGCCGTGCTGGCTCCGTATTATCTGACCGTGAAGTCTGTCGTGCGCAGCATCGAGTGGCACAGCGGCGAGACTCTTCTCGTAACGTTCGCCGTCGACAGCGAGTTCTCATGAGCGATGTGGCCCTGCCTCGCGCCGTTGTTGCGCGCGTCACGGTTCGCGCGATCGCCACGACTCAGCGAGTGCTTGCGTGCGTCGGCATTCCCCTCGCCGCCTTGCTCATGGTTGACGTGCTCATCGACCGCGGTGCGGTGCAGCACGTGCCGGTCATCCTCACCCCGTTTCTCGGCGCCTTCATGCTCGCTGTGCTCCTGTTATGGCGACCGGGCGTCGCGACCGCGACCCTCTTTCTCATCGGCGGTGCGGTGTGCCAGGTGGCGGTCGTCGTGCTGGGTCTGGATGCTGTGCCCACGCTCGACGAGCCCAGCGCTTACGTGCTCAACCGCATCGCCACCGCGCTCTGCCTGGTCGGAGCAGTCGGCGCCACGGCGCTCAGTGGGCTGGTCTGGACCGCTCTTGCCGCCATCGTTTCGCACGCATCGTTGGTTGCGTCGCTCATGATCGCGGATTCGACTGCTGGCCCTGGCTTCGGGCCGCTCATCGTCGCAACGGTCTCTCTGGGTGCGTACTTCACGCTGCTCGGCGCGCAACGACGCGTCGACAGCAGCCTTGAGCCCATGCGGCTCTCAGGCGAAGAGGTGCAACTCGACGCTCTGCGCGCTCGGCTCGAACGGCGCGCTGCGAGTGTGGTGCACGACACGCTGCTCGCCGACCTCGCGGTCATAGCTCGGAGCCCGGGCCCGCTGACCGAGCGCATGGTCGATGCTCTGGCAAAGAATGAGCAGCGCTTGGCGGTCGAGACTGTCGCTCTCGCCTCCGTGAGTGATGTTCGGGGCGCCGCTGACTCTGCGGAGTCTCGCCTTGCCCGAGAACTGCGCGACCTTGCCCACGAGTATCAGTGGAGCGGAGTTCGCGTCGACGTGAGCGGGGTGGAAATTCTCGCGGCCGAGCACGACCCCGAGCCGACGGTGCGCTGCGCGATCATCGAGTCAGTGCGTGCAGCACTCGACAACGTCGTGCGCCACGCCGGCACCGATCGCGCCGAGCTCGTGGCGGGAGTGCGCGACGATCGACTCTCTGTGCTCATTGTTGATGATGGTGTCGGCTTCACAAACGACGACATCGCTGCGGACCGCTTGGGCATGAGGTATTCGATCGAGCAACGCATCGTCGATGTCGGCGGAAGCCTGCGCATCTGGTCGAGTGATGAGGGCACGACGGTGATGCTGACTGTACCGATCGGGGTGTCGACGTGACGTCTCTTTCGTGGCGGCGCACGCCCTGGCAGGCCGACCCGCTGAGCTGGGTCACGGCCCCGTACCTGCCGCTCGTAGCGGCTCTACTCACTCTCGTGCACGGTCTCGTGGTGCTGGTTGCGGCAGGTCAGGTAGAACCGCGGCCGAGGGCACAGTACGCAGCTCTCGTGATTGCCGTGGTGGGCATCGGTGCGGTGCACGTAGTGACGCGGCCACGCGGTGCGAGGCTGAGCGCGACCCGCATAGCCGCTCTGGCGATCGCCCCGGCGGCGGCGGTTGTGGTATCGGCAGCGGGTTACATCGGAGAACCGTTCTCGATCGAGCTCTGGTGGGCCCCGCTCGCCGCATCGCTCTTTCTCATGGCACTCTCGCCGTACATATCGATGGTGCGCATGGCAACGCTCGGGTTCGGACTTGCGGCAGTTACCGCCGTCACGACGTTGCTCATCGTCGTTCCCGACGACGCGCGATGGCCTCCGTTCACGATTGTCTCGAGCGCGATCATGCCGATCGCTATTGGCACGATCGGCGGCATGACGATCATCGCCTCGCTCACTCGAGGGCTCGAACGATGGAGTGAGCGGCCCCTGGCTCCGCTGAGCCCTGAGGGCAGCGCGGCCGTGACCGATGCCGTCGACGCCGTGACCTCAGAACGAATTCGCGAAGGACGACTGTTGCTGCGGCGCGTCATCGACTCGGGAGTCGTGACCGACGACGACGCGCAGAAGGCCGCAGAGCTCGCCGCGAAGCTGCGGCAAGAACTCGCCGGCGACATCGATCGCACCTGGCTACAGCGCGCGGTCGTCGCGCGAGCAGTGCAACTCGACGACCCGCTTCGCCTCGCCGAGCGACTTGATCTTTCGCAGCGGACTGCTTTGCGGGCGCTGCTCGATGCACTGTTGCCCGATGACGGTCTGTCTTCTGGCTCGGCGCGAGTGGAACTGCGCGAGACGAAAGGCGGCGCTGTCGCCGTCGCGTTGCGCATTATCTCGACCCTGCCAGAGGGGCAGCGCGAGAGCTTCCTTGCGCCGTACTACGTGAGTCTCGAGTCGACAGTTCAGAACCTTCGCTGGCGTACCGGCCCGGTCACAGCGGTCTCGTTCGAAGTGGGAGGTGCGTTGCCGCGCGCCGCGACTGATCCCTTGCGCCCACCGCCTGCAGGAATGCCAGGAGGCCCGAGGCTCTGAGCTATCGTGTGCTCCTCCTCGGGCCTCCAGTACTGGCGTCGCCGCCTCAGCGGCCGGAGTGACCCGCAGATCCGAGCTGTTGCGTGGCTTCGACAACACGCTTCGCCATGGCAGACTCGGCGAGCTTGCCCCACGAGCGCGGGTCGTAGATCTTCTTGTTCCCGACTTCGCCGTCGACCTTGAGGAAGCCGTCGTAGTTCTTGAGAACGCTGTCGGCGACCGAGCGGCTGTAGGCGTACTGCGTGTCGGTGTCGATGTTCATCTTGATGACACCGTTCTTGACGGCTGTCGAGATCTCGTCGTCGGTCGAGCCCGAACCACCGTGGAACACGAGGTCGAGGGGCAGGGCATCGGTGCCGTACTTGGCTTGAATGCCGTCTTGAATCTCTTTGAGCAGCTCGGGGCGCAGCTTGACGTTGCCCGGCTTGTACACGCCGTGCACGTTGCCGAAGGTGAGGGCGGCCATGTAACGACCGTTCTCGCCGAGCCCGAGCGCTTCGACAGCCGCCGTCACATCGCCGAGCGTGGTGTAGAGCGCGTCGTTGGAACCTTCGTGCTGAACCCCGTCTTCCTCGCCGCCGACGACACCGATCTCGACTTCGAGAATCGCGTTAATGGCCTTCATGCGCGGCAGGAGTGACTTCGCGATCTCGATGTTCTCGGCGAGGGGAACGGCCGAGCCGTCCCACATGTGCGACTGGAAGATCGGGTTGCCTCCCGCCTTGACCTGCGCTTCGCTCGCCTCGATGAGCGGCATGACGAAGCCGTCGAGCGCGTCCTTCGGGCAGTGGTCGGTGTGCAGGGCGACCGTGATGGGGTAGTTCTTGGCCACCTCGGTGGCGAACGCGGCGAAGGCAAGAGCGCCAGAAGCGCGAGCCTTGACGCTCTGGCCCGCGAAGTAGTCGGCACCGCCCGTCGTGACCTGGATGATGCCGTCGGAACCGGCTTCGGTCAGCCCCTGGAGCACCGCGTTGATCGTCGACGACGACGACACGTTGATGGCGGGGTAGGCGAACCCGCCCTTCTTGGCCTTGTCGAGCATCTCGGCGTACTGCTCGGGGGTGGCGATGGGCATGACTCTCCTCGTGCTGGGGTGTGGTGGATGCGCTTCGAGTCTAGCCAGCGGCCATTGCCCCGGTAGTCTGAGCCTGCGCTGTTCTACCACCCGGCGCGTCCCCTGCACGCCACTGTGATGACGGAAAGGACGCCCCTGACGTGGTGACCACGAACACCGGAGCCTTGTTTCTCCACCCCGACCGCAACCTCGCCATGGAGCTCGTGCGAGCGACCGAGGCAGCGGCCATTCGTTCGGCGCCGTTCATCGGCCGCGGCGACAAGCTCGCCGCCGACGGTGCGGCGGTGGATGCTATGCGCAAGTTCCTCGGAACCGTCAACTTCAGCGGCCTCGTCGTGATCGGCGAAGGCGAGAAGGACAACGCGCCCATGCTGTTCAACGGCGAGATCGTCGGCAACGGGCAAGGCCCCGCGTGCGACATTGCCGTGGACCCGATCGACGGAACGTCTCTCACCGCGGCCGGACGAAGTCACGCGATTTCCATGATCGCTGTCGCCGATCGTGGCTCGATGCTCGACGCGTCGAGCGTGTTCTATATGGACAAGCTCGTGGCAGGCCACGAGGGCATCGGAGTGCTTGACATTCGCAAGCCCATTGGCGAGAACATTCGCGCGCTCGCGAAAGCGAAGGGCAAGCCGGTCGATGAGATGCGCATCGCCGTGCTTGACCGCCCTCGGCACGAGCGGCTCATTGCTGAGATTCGTGAGGCGGGCGCTGGCACGCGGCTCATCCTTGACGGCGATGTCGCCGCCGGCATCAACGCCGCGCGCCACGACAGCCGCATCGACCTCGCAGTCGGCACCGGTGGTAGCCCCGAAGGCGTGGCGACCGCGTGCGCGGTGAAGGCCCTCGGCGGATTCATTCAGGGAAGGCTTGCGCCCAGCAGCGACAGAGAGCGCGAGCTCGGTGCCGCCGCTGGCCTGCTCTTCGATCACGTCTACGAGGCAGATGATCTCGTGCGCAGCGACAACACGTTCTTCGTCGCCACGGGCGTCACCGATGGCGAACTCGTTCGTGGCGTGCGCCGCGAGCGCGGCGTCATCACGACCGAGTCGATCGTGTTGCGTTCACGCTCGGGCACCATTCGCCGCGTCATCGCCGACCACCAGGAAGAGAAGTGGCTGAGCTGACGGCCCACGAGCAGCCCTAGAGCAGATTAGGGATCTTCTGCTCTTCAGCAGTGTTCGCCCGGCGGAACCAGAAGGTCACGACGGTCGACACGATGACGATGAAGAGCGAGTAGAGCGCCGGCACGATGAGGATCAAACCGATGTCGGGGCTTCCGCTGAAGGTCAACAGCACGATCGCGATCGCGAGCGGGCCGTTCTGGATGCCCGTCTCGAGACCGATGGTGCGCGCGTTCATCGGGTGCAGCTTGATGGCCCGCGCGATGCCGTAGGCGATCGCGATGCCGAAGAGACCGAGCCCGATTGCCACGAGGTAGGTCTGCCACGGCGTTGAGGTCAACAGGGCCCAGTTGCGCGGTACCCACGTCGCCATGAGGAAGACGATGAAGAAGAGCCCGAAGAATCCGCCGAGCAGTTCCATGACGGCGCCGATGTTGGCGCTGTACTTGCGCAGAATCATGCCGGCCACGACCGGAATGAGTAGCGTCGCGAGAGTGACGACGATGTTGAGCACCGGAATCTGTAGCTCAGAGTCGGCGTCGAAAATCAGCCCGCCGTAGAGCGCGAGCATCAGCGGTGTCATGAGAATCGCCCACAGCGTGGAATTCGTCGTCATGATGACGCTGAGCGCGAGGTTGCCTTTCGAGAAGTAGGTGAAGATGTTCGACGTCGTGCCCGCGGGCACGCATCCCATGAGCAAGGCACCGATCGCAACGGGCAGTGCGTACTCGCGCGGCAACTGGAAGAGCACGCCGATCACGAGCAGATACGCCAGGAGCGGCATGATGCCGAACTGTGTGACGAAGCCGATAACGAGCCCCCAGGGTCGGCGAATCGCGAGTCGGAAGTCTCGCGGGGTGAGGCCGGCGCCGAGTCCGAACATGATGACGAACACGAGACCGACCAGCAACGTCTGCTCGAAGGGCGTGACGACGTCTTGTTCGTTGACGACGGTCTGGGTTGCGATGATGAGCGGTGCGGCGATCACGACAGCTCCCTCCCCTGCGTCTCGATCGTGGCGGTTGCAGATGTGACGGCCTCGGCGCGCAGCTCTCGACGCAGAATCTTGCCGATCGGGCTCTTGGGCAACTCGTCGACGAAGCGCACCGACTTCGGCACTTTGTAGGCCGCGAGACCGTCGCGGCAGTGCGCGATGACCTGCTCTGCAGTGGGCTTGGGGTCGATGGGCACGATGTACGCGCGCACCGACTCGCCGGTCTTCTCGTCGGGCAGACCGACGACGCCCACTTCGAGCACTCCCGGCATCGCGGCGATGTGTTCTTCGACTTCGTTGGGGAACACGTTGAAGCCGCTCACGAGCACCATGTCTTTCTTGCGGTCGACGATCGTGAAGTAGCCGTCGGCGTCGCGTTCAGCGATGTCGCCCGTGCGGAACCACCCGTCGACGATCGACTCAGCCGTCTCATCGGGGCGTTGCCAGTAACCCGACATGACCTGAGGGCCACGCGCTACCAGCTCTCCGGGCTCGCCCACAGCGGCCTCGGTGCCGCTCTCGGTGAGGCAGCGAATGTCAGTCGACGGAACCGGTATGCCGATCGTGCCGTCTTTCACCAGTCCGCCAAGTGGGTTGAAGGTGAGCACGGGTGAGGTCTCGGTGAGCCCGTAACCTTCGACGATCGGTGTACCGGTTACCTCGCGCCAGCGTTCGGCCACCGATTGGTGTAACGCCATGCCCCCGGCCGCTGATCCGACGAGATGCTTCGGAGGGCTCTCGACGAACCAGCGCTCGTTGAGCAAAGCGTTGAAGAGGGTGTTGACGCCGGTCGTCCACGTGATGCGGTAGTTCTCGAACGCGCGCTTGAGGTTGCTCGGTGGCCGTGGTGAGGGCACGAGAATGTTGCGGGCGCCCATGTGGAAGAAGCCGATGAGGTTCACCGTGAAAGCGAAGATGTGGTACAGCGGGAGGGCTGTGAGTACGACTTCTTGACCAGCCCGAATGTGCCCGCCGAGCATCTGCAGCATCTGCAGGGTGTTCGACACGAGGTTGCCGTGGGTGAGCATTGCCCCCTTCGAGACTCCCGTCGTGCCACCCGTGTACTGCAACGCCGCGAGGCTGTCGGCGCCCACGCCGGCGAGATAGTCGGCCGAGGCGCTGTGCGCCTCTCGCCCTCGGCGGATGGCCTCGGTGAAGGGCGTGTGCTCGACGTCGATCGACGGTAGTGAGCGGTTCCACCACTTCTGCACGAGGCGAATGATGCCCGCGATGACCGGCGGAAAGAATTCGGCAATGCGCACCGTGACGACCCTCGAGATGCCGGTGGCTTTCGTCACTTCGGGCAGGCGATCGGCGAACATGTCGATGATGACAAGAACTTCTGCGCCCGAGTCGCTGAACTGATGAATCATCTCGCGTGCGGTGTAGAGCGGATTCGTGTTCACGAGCACGCACCCGGCCTTGAGCACGCCGAACGTGACGACCGGATACGCGAGGCAGTTGGGCATTTGCACGGCGACTCGGGCACCGTGCGCGAGCCCGAGTTCTTCGCGCAAATAGGCAGCGAAGGCGCTCGACAACTCGTCGACTTGGGCATAGGTCAGTGAGCCGTTCATGCCGTTGGGCATGCACTGAGTGAAGGCGATCTGGTCGGCATACTCGCCACAGGCTCGCGCGACGAGCTCGGGCAGGGTGGAGAAGGGCAGTGCGACGAGCTCGTGCTCGACTCCTGCGGGATAGTGGGCGAGCCATGGGCGATCGGTCATCGTCGTTCCTTCGTCGTTGAAGGTGCGCCGCTGCCTCATCGCAGCGACGGTGCTGCGATCTTCACCCTACCCAGTCGACAGGTGAGCGAGCATCACTCCGGGTTCTGCAAGACCGCGATGATCGTTCCGAAGGGATCGGTGCACCAGGCGATATCGGGGCCCTGACCGCTCTCGATCCCGCGCGCGATCCCTCGATCGTCTTGCTCGAAGCCTTCGTACCGCTCGAATTCGATGCCGCGGGTAGCAAGTTCGTCGACTGCGGCATCGATGTTGTCGACGACGAGACTGAGGGTCGTTGAGGTGGCAGGCACGTAGTCGGACTTCGGGTAGAGCAGAACCCAGGCACCCCCTGGCAACGTGAGCGAGAGCTGGCCCATGTCTTCGTCGCGCACCTCGAGGCCGAGTTTGTCGCCGTAGAACTGTCGTGCGGCCTCGAGGTCAGGCACACCGAACACTGAGAATCCGAAGGAAAAGGTGGGCATGACGCCTCCTTCTTGTGGTGCCCCAGTTTCTCACCGCCGCTCGCCCTGCGCTAGCCCTCGCGCGGCTCGCTCCCGTCGACCTCCATGAGGCTCTCCGTCAGCTCGACGGCGGTGAGTGCGCGTGGTTGCTCGTCGATGGTGCGCGGCGCGGGGATGACTTTCGATTCGTCGAGAGCATCGAGCCGGCGCGCCGTGACAAGAACGCGGCTCTCGAGTGAACTCGCGAATTGGTTGTAGGCCTTGACGCTGCGCTCGATCGCGCCGCCGAGAGCGTCGGCGTGTTCGGCGAGCTTCGCCACGCGTGCGTAGAGCTCTTTCGAGAGGTCGAAGAGCAACTTCGCTTCGTCAGTGAGCACTTCTTGCTGCCAGGTGAAGGCAATGGTCTTGAGCACGGCCCAGAAGCTCACAGGACTCGCGAGTGCGATGCGCTTGCTGAAGGCGTACTCCAGTAGCGAGGGGTCTTTGTCGAGGGCTGCGGCGAGGAGCGGTTCGTTCGGAATGAAGGCGATGGTGAACTCGGGGCTCGAGTCGAGACCCGTGAAGTAGTTCTTGGCCGCGAGCTGATCGACGTGCGACTTGACTCGTCGAGCATGGTCGGCCAGTAGCGACGCACGGCGAGCCTCCTCTTCTCCCGTCGCGGTCGCGGGAATGGCGCTCGCCTCGATGTACGAGTTGTAGGGAACCTTCGCGTCGACGGCGATCGACTTGCCACCCGGCAACCGCAAGACCATGTCGGGTCGACGCGCAGCGCCGTCAGCGTCGATCGACTCTTGCAAGAAGAAGTCGACTCGGTTGAGCAGACCGGCCGACTCGACGAGCGTGCGGAGCTGGATTTCGCCCCACACACCGCGCGTGGCGTTGTTGCGTAGCGCGCTCGCGAGGGACTCTGCGGTCGCCCGCAGGCGCTCTTCGGCTTCGGTCGCGGTGCGCAACTGCTGGCTGAGCTCGCCGTGCTGGCGGTTGCGCTGTTGTTCGAGTTCATCGACCTTGAGCTGCATGGCGCGCAGCGTCGAGGCGACGGGCGCGAGCGCTTCAAGCACTCTGCCCTCTTGCTTCTCGCGCGCCTCTCGCTCAAGGTCACGCTGCCGAGCGAGGGTCAGCTGCTCGTCGAGAGCGATTGCGCGCGCTTCGGCCTGTGCCACGCGCACTTCCGCCGCGGTGAGTTGCTCGCGCAAGGCGTCATGCTCGGCTGTGGGCGACGCACTGCGCCGCGCGAGCAGCAGACCGATGACGATGCCGAGACCGGCGCCGAGCACGAGACCGAGGAGGAGCGGCAACACGAAGTCCATGCGCGCCAGTCTGGCAGGAGCATCCGACGCCCGCCCCCGCTCTACGCTGGGCGCATGAGCACTGGTCCTGACCCGCACGAGGTGAGTGCCGATGACGTTCGGTACTTGCTCGCGGTTGCTCGCGTGGGTCGCCTCGTCTCTGCAGCCGCGATTCTCGGCGTTGATCACACGACCGTGCGCCGTCGACTCGATCGGCTCGAGGCCACGCTCGGCGCACGACTGCTCGATCGTGGTGCCGACGGTTGGCAACTGACGGCGATCGGCCGCGATGTCGTCGAGCGCGCTGCTCCGCTCGAGGCGCTCGTAGAGCAAGTGGTCGCTGCCGCCTCTGGCGGTGACGCCGTGCGCGGCACGGTGCGCGTCGCCGCGCCCGAGGGCTTCGGCTCGCTGTTCGCGGCTCCGGCGCTCGCGCGCGTGCGGGTCGAGCATCCGGGTATCGCGCTCGAACTGGTCACCTCGACTCGCCCGCTCAGTTTGCGCGGTTCAGGCTTCGACCTCGCGGTCACTGTGGGCTCGCCCGCGGGCTCGCGCGTGCGGGCCGAACTGCTCACCGAGTACGCGCTGCGGCTCTACGCGGCACCGAGCTACCTCGCCACGCGGCCCACCATTCGCTCGGCTGCCGACCTCGAGGGACATGACCTCGTCTTCTATGTGGATGCCCTGCTCAC
>Ga0209066_10003428_pt1 | contig 18122 bp, 18 predicted proteins | sample All_14_2_FD_187198 | JGI IMG/M metagenome (GOLD analysis project Ga0209066, IMG submission 187198) | Freshwater microbial communities in response to fracking from Pennsylvania, USA - Allegheny Zone_MetaG_DW_15 (SPAdes) (version 2) ... | reverse complement strand
CTTTCCGGTTGGGCCTGCGGCCCGCCCTCCAAGACACCTATGCCGCGCACAGTCAGAACTTGGGGGTGTATCAGTTTTAAATCGCTGATCGAAGGAAATCTGTGTCAGTTTTAAATCGCCGTTGACAGAAGTAACCAGTCTTCTCCTCATGATATCGAGGAGCGTATCGGTAGATAGGCTTGCTTGCTCAAGAGCAACAACCGTAGCCTCAGCATTCCATGGAACAAAAAAAGAACTCCATGTGTGCTTGGCCCATCCCGGAGCGGAAACGTTGAAATGTTTATCTCCTGGTCGCACACCGTTCCAATACATGCTGGAAAGATGACCAATCGGATAGCTGCTGTGCGAGTGGATGACGAGCTTCGGATCCGATGTCGTACCGGAAGTGAAATAGCCAAACATCGGTTCCGAGGAATGAGTAGACCTCACCGGCATGTATACCTCAGGACAAGCTGAAGTCTCTTTTACATAGGACAAGCCTTCCGGCGCAGAACCGATGCTGTAGGCGCTAACCCCTATCGGGAGTTCGGTGGCAGCCACAAGTTCAGGATTGGAATGCAACAAAAACTTGATGCCACCAAGATGAATTCTCCGGCTCAACTCTGCCCTCGATAGAGACAGAAAGCCAGGGATGACGACGGCACCAAGCTTCATACATGCAAGGATGATTTCGTAGAGGGGTATTGAATTTCCCAGAAGCAGGAATACCCGGTCACCCCTACATACTCCTCGTGACGCAAGCCAATTGGCCACTTGGTTTGATCGTCGAGAAAGATCTCGAAACGTGACTTTGGTGTCTTCGGTGTTTCCACACACCCAGAGAGCAACAGAATCTGGAGTCGAGATTTTATCGAACCAATCAAGCGCCCAATTGAAATGTTCCATGACAGGCAAGCGGAAATCGCCGACCTGAATTGCCCCATTTCCGCACAAGTCGACCAAGGTATCCCGCGCTCGGCGGAACTCTGTGGTCGGGCACCACGCTTCGCGCACCGTCACAATGCCTCCTCCATGGAATCGACGGAGGTCGCAACGCGTTGGTCGCCGCTGAAGATGCAATCGGCAATCGCCATAGCATCCAGGGTAAAGCGAGAAACGGTGCCCGGTGTGCCGCTGCCCACCTGCGTAAACCAGCGTGGCCTTTCAGTTGGAATCCCCAGCATATAGAGACCGCGAAGAGGCGAACCATTGGCCGCTTTAACCAAGAAGGGGGAAGGTGTCACATCGACCCCGCCATCCCAACTTGCACCGAACGTATCGTTAATTGGACCTTGGTAGGTTCGTGCGAGGTTCTGTTTTTCTAGCGAGCGGAAAAGCGTTGACTCCGTGCCGGCGAAACCTGGCGTTGGAATTCGGCTGTCGATCAGCGTATGGACCGGCCATGCAGCACCATGCACGACTGGCGAGCTGACCATAAAACACTCATTTTCTGGATTGCACTCGAATTTGGTCGCCGGGCCGGCGATACGGACGATCCCCGCCTTCATCAATGCAAGCAATTGGTCGATACGGAAGGCTGGTGGACCTGCCGCGAGCAGCGCGCTGATAGGCGCGAAATCACCCAGAAAGTCGTCTTGCATTGACTTGGAAGCCAGCCCACCATGTTCAACCGAAGAGCGGATCGTGTCGCGAACATCACGAATCACATCGAGCGCGGCTTTAAGCGGGCTGCTGATATTCCCTGTGTTGGCCTCAGCCAAATCCAAACGGAGCGTCGAGGACAACTCCCAGCTGAAGACGTCGTGCGAATCGAACGAGGTTTCTTGGAATGGCCGTGCTAAACGCCAAATATCGAGAGGTGAAACATCGCTGATACCAAATTCGTCGAGCAGTTGTTTCGGGATCGCTTTGTTCGGGTTGCGTGTCTCAGCATGAATCTGTGCGAATTTCGTCGCTTGTTCCTGACCGAAACGTTCGCGAACATATCCGGAGTAATAGACATGTTCCATCTCGGATTGAATCAGGGGCAGGAGGTCCGCTCGGAAATTGAGGACACTTGAACCTGTCTTGGCATGAGCGTACGCCAGGAGCGCAATGATTGATGCCTGACTGAAAAAAATCGGTGAATAAGTTGAATCGAAGGCCTTCTGATTCCGCCCGCGCGCTGGTTGCGGTAGTCCGCTGCGGGAACCGGCAACGATGAAAGGCTCCTTTCCAGATGGCTCGTAGGTTAGACATCCGCCTTTACGGGTAAAGACACCACCTCGCCCTTCCGTTAAGGCACTAACGGTATCGTAGAAACCCAGCCCCATTCCGATAACCCCCACCCAGGATTGCGCTTCAACAGCTTCCAATGGCATATCGGCTGCGGAGTCACCTCGGATATAACGGCATTGAGATCGTTCGGCGAAGTCGATGTATTCTCGTTCCCAGTCAGCAACTTTCGCTTTCGGATGGCCAGTGGCGAGCACTACGGATGTCAGGTCCGATATGGTCGAGCCATCCTCCAGCTTGAGAGCGTAGTGGTCGCCGATTTTTTCCAATTCGGACACACGACCAAGTATTTCCCGAACTGAGGCATTGTTCCTCAGCGATTGGACAACAATGGAATAGACGTTCTTCAAATAGAAACCGTAGGCGTAGCGCGGTGCGTAGTCGTTCGGCCCGAGCACGGCCCATTCTGGATTGCTGCTTTGGGATAGCCACTGGGCCAGCGATGGACCGGCCCCCGGGCGCCACGGCGACTCGTCTGCCTCGCCCGAGAACATCGTGATCTGTCCGGGAACGGTGTTCATCAGAAAGCCTTTATCCTGATCGGTACGCCAGATTCTCCCTGCACCGAGTTCGACATCGTCAATGACGATTACCTCAAGCTTGCACGGATTGGCGGCCTGCATGACGGCAATCCGCTCCAGCACGGCAAGACCACGCGGACCAGCACCAACAATGGCAACTTTTTTCTGCATGACTACGCTCCTTCAATCGTAATGAAATGGGGGAAACTCTTGCTTCAGTGGTGCGAGGGAACGGCAAGCGACCTGCAAACACTGTTGTGGTGATGGCCGACCAGTGCCGTTGAGTAATGCGGGTTGTCGAAACGCTGTTCAACGGTGGAAAGCATTTCGAGAAAATCGAAGGGATCGAGTCGTCCCTTGTGCCTATCAGATGGCTTGGCAGTAATTGGCATCCGGCCTACGGCATGCCATTGCAAGCGACCAGCAGCGTCGATGTAACTGCGCGAAAGGCCTTGATTGTCTTTGTGTAGGCAATAGGGAATATCCAAATAGCCGGATTCGAACGCCATGCGCAGTGCAACGCCAATGTCTGCGTGGAGGTTGCGCACCGCATTGACCAGTTGCGAAGCTTCATCGTAGATTTCCACCGCCAACACAAAATTGAACCAAGCACTCTTGTCCGGCGGCAGGCTCTGCCATGTACTCGAACCAAACTCGAGTGCTTCAATGTTTTCCGCAACAGTCGGAATGCGATGTGCTTCGGCAACGGTTTTTACGATCAAGCGCTGGGCACCTCCCATCCTCGCCAGTCGAACGCTTTCGGCGAGCAAACTCTTCGAGCCTTGAGATGTTCTGGGGAAAACCCCCATGTATGTATAGAGAACCACATGCCAATCAGCTGCACCCAGATGTTCGGTGGCTAAGAGACGTAGCGCATGCAGTGCTGCAACATCCTGCAGCTGATCGGTTTGCTGCGCGTAACTCAGCGAAATGCTGTGTACGCCGTGCTGGAGGAAAAAGAGGCCCTCCAATATCGACATTGCGATGAGGAGACTGGGAGGGCACATTTGGCCCAACATGCATCCGCCGAAGCTTTCAAGATGGACCGCCTCTGGCTCATCAGCCCGAGCGGCAATCAGATCGCAGCACCTTGCCCATGCATCAATCGATTCAGCAAGCGGTACTCGCCCATAAGGAAGACAGTAAGATACCGGCCCCCCCTCTGTCGCATCGATACCAGCATCTTTGATGACCTGGAAAATATCAAGCGGCCTGGCGCAACCATGGCGGACTTGTATTGGGAAATTGTCGCCCTGAATGCCATCCAACATCCCCTTGGTGACATCAGCGCCGTAGACAACTATTGGGTAGCCATTCAACCCTCGGTGCTCTTGCATGGCCAAGGCAGCGGTTTGGTGATCTCCGACCCGCGTATAGCTGTCAAGGGTAATTGTGCCGACTGAGAGGGCATTTGCAGCCCTGACTGCCGTCAAGCCCGCACGCATTTCGCTGAGGCTGTCGAAGCCCATACGCGGTTGAACGATTAACTGGTCTGCTTGCATCGCAGCCCGAACAAAACGCGCAAACCTCATGACATGGCCCCCACTGCCTCAGGTCTGCTGAGTTGAGCGGAGACGCCTTTTATAAAGTCCTCGAAAAGACCAATAGAGGAAGAAGCTTCAAAGACGGCCGTAAACCCGACATCGAGAAGCCAATCAATATGCTGGGCCTTTTCTACTCCATGGATACCAAGCTTCCCGCCGATCGCAACCGGCAAGTCTGAGAGAAGATCGTTCTGACGAAGTTTACGAATCAGACGCTCACCGTCGATATTGCCATGTCCATTTACTGAACTGATGACAAGAAGATCGGGCGCCATTTCCTCACAGGTGGCGATGATTTCCGAATCCGGCGTGCACCCGCCGAGATTGTGAACTTCGTGCCCCTTGAATTCCAAAAAGAGCTGCAAGAAGACCAAATTCCAGGTGTGAGAATCGGACGACACGCTTGATAGCAATATCCGCATCGGCTTACTTGCTGACAACATGTCGCGATCTGATCCTGAAACATACACACTAGGTGACAATTGCATTTTTCTTCCTCCGCGCGTTACCCAACTGGAATGTACATACTAGTTGGTACATTATTTCAATGTCAACAGTTCCGAAAAATAATTCTTAAACGTCATAAATAAGATCCGTCTCACGGGTAGGCATATGCTGAGCCACAGGCGATAACGTAAGGCCACCTTTCTCTAGCTCGATGGCGAAATCCCCCTCATAAGCATCCCATTCCCGGGAGACGTTCCAGGGCGCACCACCTACTCTTCGACCATGCGCTCGCAAGCGCAATACGTCACCGAATTGAGGTCAGGCCCATGTTCACTGCTGCATCGACGACGCACCGGCACAACACCCTCCCCCGCCCGCATGAGAACGGGCAGCAGGAAATCATCGAAACCCGCCTGTGGCTCGAAGAGCACGACTGGCTGTACCGGTTGCTGCGCAGCGAGACCAACGTGTCGCCGACCTTTCGTTTCCCCGACCTCATCAGCGCCTGTGTCTCGCTGGTCTTCACCCAGCCAGATGCGCCCGCACGCATCTTCCGGTTCCTCGGTACAGAGTTGGTGCTGCGCTCACCGCAAACCCCGCGCCGCCGCGAATCGATGTGGCGAAGCCAATATCAACTGTTGCTGGACTTGCAACGCTCCCCCGCCAACCGGCACCCCAACCCCAAGTTCCAACTCGACCAACTGACAACGGCCTGCGTGGCGCTGTGCCAGACACAGGACCCGGCAGGCACAAGCGTCTTGCACCAGGCCCGCCTCAACATGGTTAACCGTTCCCAATTTGAGCGACAAACCGCATCCGGTTAAGAAGTTCTTGACCTCAAATCGGCCCACAGCCTTACCCCACCTACGCAGACCCGTTCGCTCATCGTCACCTTGCCCGGTTAAACCCGGTCCGACCCGAATCCCACCCAGGCAGTCTGCACAGCGCTGACTACCCAAACCTGACCACCTGCCCGGTGGTCTGTCCCGATTCCGCTCGAGAGGTGATCCATGCGCATGTCGTCCTTTGTCCTACTGCCTGCACTGGCATTCATGGCAATGCTTGCCCCGCAGGCATCGGCCTGCTGGGGAGAGGCAGGACAACGCTACGGCGTATCAGCCGACCTGCTCTATGCGATCGCCCGGGTCGAATCGAACCTGAATCCGAAGGCCGTCAACCGCTCGCACGCTCAACGCACCGGGTCCTACGACATTGGACTCATGCAGATCAACAGCCGTCATCTGTCGGTGTTGTCCCGGCACGGCATCCGTGAATCAGACCTTTTTGATCCTTGCACCAACATCCAGGTCGGCGCCTGGCTGCTGTCCGATCTGTTTTCCCGACGCGGCGCTACGTGGGATGCAGTGGGTGCCTACAACGCGGCCTGCTCTCAACTCAAGGGCGAGGCTTGCGCCAAGGCCCGCACCCAATACGCATGGCGGGTATACCGCCAATTGCCGGCACAACGCAGCAGTCAATTCGTCAGGGCACCGAGCGCAGTCAAGCCGGCGGCCCTGGGCGAAATGCTTGCCCTGATGTCGGTGCGGGTGACGCCATGAAATTCCGCTCGCCACGCCACTGCACGCTCGGTTTTATGAGCGGCTGCACCCTCCTCGCCGCCTCGTGCAGCCTTTTTCCGACGCCTACATCCTCCCATCGTCAGACGATCACGCTGCACTCGGCGCCGGCACAGTTAGCCCAAATCGATTTCGGTCGCCAGACGACATTTGCACGCTGCATTCCGCCCGCCTGCCCAATCCGTACCCCCAAAACGCTAGCGCAGGAGACGCCCGATCAATCAAATACCCCCATCGTCGCATCCACTCCCACGCTCCAGGTCCCATCAGCCCCTGCGCCAACGAAGGAAGTTTCCCGCACGCTCACCCTGCACTTTGGCCTCGGCAGCGCCAATCTGACCCCTACCGCCCGCGCCGAACTGAAAGGGGCGCTGCCCGACCTAAAGTCGACACGCCGCATCACGATCATCGGCCGTACCGACAACACCGGGCCATTGGCCTTCAATGATTCGCTGGCACTCGCGCGCGCCCTGGCGGTTCGCGACCACCTGCTCAAAACCTATCCGACGCTGACACCGGCGCTAACCATCAAGGCGCAAGGCGGGTGCTGCTTCATCGCGCCGAACGATACCCAAGCCGGTCGCACGCAGAACCGCCGGGTAGAGGTGGTCTTCCAGATGAACGACGGCCTTCCGCCATGAGGCCGGGCGGCTCGAACTGAGCAATTTCTGTCCTTCACCCGCCGAGCACGCGCTCCCACCCGCCGGGCATTCCGATGCCTACCCGCCTTTTCCACCCCATTCAACGTTCGACTCTTCCCCGGAGGTACTCATGAACACTGCTGTGCTGCTTTCTTCCCCCCGCCTTGCCGCTCGCAAGCCGATCATGGTCGCCATGCTGCTGGCGACGATCACCCTTGGTCTCGGCATCGCTTTTCCCGGCTACGCCCTGGACCTGGTCGCCTTTACCGGCATCACCGGCCCGCTGACCTCGGCGCTGACCCAGATCGCCGCCCTCGGACCCGGCATCAAGGCCCTGGTCGGCTTCGTCGGTTTCGTGGTCGCGCTCATCTCGCTTTCCGCGCTACGCAACTTCGGCCCCGTCCTCTTCTACGTCGGCCTCGCCATCTTCGCCGCCGTGGGCCTGGTGATCGCCGGCGCGATCATGGGCGCGGTGATCTGAAACGCCGGCATCGACCCCAGGAGCCCGATATGCAAGCAGACACCTATATCCCGCGGCGTCTCGATGACCAATGGAAGATCGGCTTCTGGGATGTCGATGTCGCCGCGCCGATCCTGTTCATGTTTTTCGTGGGCTACATGTCCGGTAGCAAAACCTCGTTCGCCGTCTGCATGGCGGCGGGCATCTTCGTCTCGCGCTGGATATCGCGCATCAAGGCGGACAAGCATCCGGCCTTCGCCATCCACTGGCTGTACTGGCACCTGCCGGCCAGTCCGCTGACCACGATGCGCGCCACGCCACCGTCGCACATCCGCCGCATGGTCGGCTGAGCCAAGGAGAAGAACCCATGGATTTCGAACGACTCAACGGCGACATCAAGGAAATGCGCCGCCGTAACCGGGGGCTCGGTCTCGCCGTCGGCGTCCTGGCCGCCGGCCAGATCCTCGCCCTGATCGTCATACTCAACCTGCTCGGCACGGTACGCACCGTCGTCGTACCACCCTCGATCGACAAGACCTTTTGGGTCACCCGTGACAAGGCGAGCAGCGAATACCTCGAGCAGATGGGCAGTTTCATCGCCTGGCTGGTCCTCGACGTAACGCCGGCCTCGATCGACTGGAAGAAGGAAATTCTCCTCGGCTACGTCGAACCGGAACAGTACGGCCCGCTGAAGACGCGACAGGAAGTGGAAGCCGAACGCCTGAAGCGCATCAACGCCGCCACCGTCTTCGCGCCCCAGCAACTGGTTCCCAGCGAAGAAGGCCAGAGCGTCGTCATTCGCGGCCGCCTGCGCACCCTGGTCAACGGGTTCGAGACGGCCAACGACCTCAAGGCCTATCGGGTCGACTTCAGCTATGCCGGCGCGCGCATGCATCTCAAAAGTTTCAAGGAGGTACCCAATGTCGGCAATTGATACCTGCCAGGCCCTATCCCGACCTGTTCCAATGCCTCGGCGCGGATGGACGATGAGCGCAGTGCAGGCCGTCGCCTGTATCGCCACCATGACGGCCCTGCCCGCCCAGGCCCTGCAACTCGTCGAGGCCAGCGACGGCGCGGCGGTCGAAGCCATCCTGTCGATCCGTGAACCGACCCGCATCCGCATCGAAGGGGCGTCGATTACCGACGTCTTCGGCAACATCTATTCTAGCCAATGCGGCATGGCGGCAGCGCTTCCCGCCAGCCCGGGCATGACGCCAGCCGGTACGGGTTCATCGCCGATCAATCCGGCCGGCGAGGTCGCGCTGACCTGCGACCGCGACAAGGGCGAAATCTATGTTCGTCCGGTCGGCGATTCCGCCAAGCCGATCAATCTCTTCGTCGCATCGGCCAACGCCACCTACACGCTGCTGCTGCGCCGTTCGGATACCCCGGCCGACACGATCGTCATCCGCGACAGGACGCCGAAGGCATTGAAGCATGCGCCATCGGACCAGCCCCCGGCCGGCCCGTCGCCCAACCAGGTGCGGGCCATGAAGGCACTCCTGGTGGCCATGGCTTCAGATCGGGTGCCGCCGGATATCCGGGTCGAAGAGACCCGCGGCACGCTGCCGTTGTGGAACGAGGCGCGGTTTTCCCGGGTGCGCCAGTACGAGGGACGCGGCCTAGTCGGCGAGAAGTACCTGCTGCAGAACATCAGCGATGCCCCCATGGTCTTGGCCGAACAGGAGTTCGACCGCGCGCAAGGCAATGTGGTGGGTATTGCCGTCGAGCACCACAACCTTCGTTCCGGCGAGAGCACCAGCGTCTACGTGATCCGCCGCGGAGAGACGCCATGACTACGCCGCGTCAGTGGATGCAGACGTTGCGAGGGTTACCACAGCAATTACTGCAGCGCTTGTCCCCGCGGCAACGTCAGTACGCCATGCTCGGCACCCTAATGGCCGGCGGTGTCGGGCTGCTCTGGTCGATTTTCGCATTCACCGCGAGCAGTCCGCCCGCGAGCACCACTCAACCCGCCGCCGGGCCAGCCAGTTCGGTCACCAACATCGGCGTCATGTCGCCCGGCGCCCAGGTCAATCCGGTCGATCAGTGGGTCGGCACGGCAGGACGCAAGCTTGCCCAGTACGAGAACGAACGCGAAGAACAGGGACGACTGAACAAGGATCGCCAGACCTTCGAAGCGAAAACCATGCAGCGCTTTGCCGAACTGGAACAGCGACTGACTTCGACCCAGCAGGCCGCCGCGACGCCCCTGCCACCGACGCCCGTCCCAAGCCTGCCGCCGGCGGCGAACCTGCCCCCTGCTCCTCCGCCGTCCAAGGGTGTGCCCAGCGGAACCATGCCGAGTGGTACGCCCGGCGACCTGCCGGCACCGAGCCCACCGATGGTGCCAACGCCGGCGATTACCCGGATTACGGTGGCCGAGCGCCCACTCCTCGCCAACGCCGGCGAGAAAGCCGAGCGCACTACCGGATCAGGATCGCCCGCATCTGCCAAGACCGTTTCCACCTTCCTGCCCGTCAGTTTCACCCGAGGCACGCTGCTGGGCGGACTGGATGCACCGACCGGCGGTCAATCCCAGTCCAACCCACACCCGGTCCTGATCCGCCTCTCAGACAACGCCTTCCTGCCCAACCGTTTCCGCGCCGAATACCGCGAGTGCTTCGTGGTGGCCGCCGGCTATGGCGACATCAGTTCCGAGCGCGCCTACCTGCGTACCGAGAGTCTGTCTTGTGTGCGGACCGACGGTGCAACGCTGGAAGTCAAAATTCAGGGCTCAATCTACGGCGAGGATGGCAAGGTCGGCATGCGCGGGCGGCTGGTCACCAAGCAGGGGCAGATGCTCGCCAACGCCTTGCTGGCTGGCGTGGTCAGCGGCATCGGCCAGGGCCTGGCCACCTCGTCCACTGAATACAGCACGTCGGCCCTCGGCACGGTCGCCAGTGCCACCGGATCCGAAGCCTACCGCGCCGGCCTCGGCTCGGGGGTCGGCAAGGCACTCGACCGGCTGGCCCAGTACTACATCAAGCTCGCCGAGAACACCTTCCCGGTCATCGAAGTGGATGCCGGCCGCGAGGTCGATGTGGTGATCACCAAGGGCGTGCGTATCGATGTACCGATGACAAGCGGCGAGTCCGCTTCCGCCCGCTTCGCCAATTCCCCTGAAACCCGTTACCTGGAGACCTCGGACGATGGCAACTACTAAAACCATGCATCGGCATGTGCTCGTCACCGCCTTGAGCACGGTCCTTTTGGGCAACTGCTTCGCCGTCAATGCGGCCACACCCGACGAGACCCAGTTGTTGGCAACCTTGCAGAAAGCCCATCCTGGAACTCACTTCTCCAGCATCGCTCGCACGCCCGTCGCCGGCCTCTACGAGATCTGGATGAACGGCAACGTGGCCTACGTGTCGGCCAGGCAGCCACGCTACTTTCTCTTCGGCCACCTGTTCGACACCCAAAGCATGAGCGACCTGACCGGCCCGAAACTGGCGCAGGCCGGCATAGTAAAGAACTCAGATGAAGTGCCCCAGAAATATCAGCCAACCGCAGCAGCACCGACTCGCTTCGAACAGTTGCCACTGAGCGACGCGATCAAGACCGTGCGCGGCGCCGGCCAGCGCCGGGTAGCAGTTTTCAGCGACCCGAGTTGCCCTTACTGCAAACAGCTGGAAGTGGAGTTGGCCAACCTCGACAACGTCACCATCTACACCTTCCTGCTGCCTTTCCTCGGTGAGACCAAACCGATCGCCGTCTGGTGTGCGGCGGATCGTGCGGCGGCCTGGCGGCGTCTGATGCTCGACGGCGACGACAGCCTGCTCAACGCCAGCACTGCCTGCGACCACCCGATCGGTCGCAACCTGGCGCTGGCCCGCCAACTGGGTGTACAGGGCACGCCCACCCTGATCTGGGCGGATGGCAGCCGTAGCGAAGGATTCGTCGGGCGAGCCGTGATCGAAACACGGCTCACAGCGACTGCTTCGCCAGTTTCACCGGAGAAACAGCCATGAAGACGCTGATCTTGCGACTCGGTGCCGTCTGTCTGCTGCTCCCCTTGGGCGCCTGCATGAACATGTCCGGCCTGGGCGGCGACTCGAAGTACGCCTGCAAGGCCCCCGATGGCGTTGCCTGCGACTCGGTGTCCGGCACCTACGCCAACGCCCTCCACAACAATCTGCCCAGCCAGCAGGCACAACGCTCCGCTCGCCGGCAGAAGGAGGCCTCCGAAGAGAGACCTCCCCACACGGCTGAACGTCCCATTTCCTTGGCAGCGGCCAACGCTTCCGGCCAGGTGGGGTATCCCAATCCATTGCGCACCCAGGCCCGCATCCTGCGGCTGTGGATCAAACCCTGGGAAGACGCCGACGGCGATCTCTACGATCAGGGTTACGTCTATGTGCAGGTGGACAACGGCCAGTGGCAGATCGACCACGTGCAACGCCAGATCCGTGATCTCTATGCGCCACTGAAACCGCCGCCCAAGCCAGCCACCGATGCGGCTGCCGAACCCGGTGCCGGCACACCGTCGCCCCTGCCGATGTTGCAACGCCCGCCGCTGCCCGGGGCCGGCGCCAACCCTGTGCAGTGAGGTCAAGATGAACACCGCCCTTCGCGATCCCCGCTTCACCGGTCAGCGCGACCACACCCATGCGCCGCGCTTCCCCTTTGGCGAACCGGCCGACACACCGGCCGAACAGTTCGCCAACTGGTTGCCTTATTCCGCCTATCTCGCTGCCGAGAAGATTTTCGTGAACCGCGACAGCATGGGTGTCATGCTCGAATTGATGCCGCAGTCGGGCGCCGACGAGCGGATGGCGGAAGTACTGATTTCGCTCTACGCCAATTGCCCGCCCGGCACCGGCATCCAGTTCCATCTCTTCGCCTCGCCGCAGGTGCGTAGCCAGTTGCGCCAGTACGCCAATCTGCGGGTCGAGGATGAGGATCAGGCCGAACAGGCCAAACAATGGGGCCGTCCGGCGCGCAACGGGAACCTGTTCCGCAAATTGGCCCGCCAGCGCGTCGACCACCTGCTGCAGGGGGCACAGAAGTCGCTGACCGCAGGTTTTCACTACACGATCCGGGATTTCCGGCTGATGCTCAGCGTCGCCTTTCCGGGCGACCCGGAAGACCTCAACAAGCGCGACGAACTGCTCGCCCTGCGCGACTCGATGTCGTCCAGCCTGCGCTCTGCCTCGCTACCCAATCGTGTTTGCGATGCCGCCGACCTGATCAACTGGTGCGCGCTATTCACCAACCCCGACCGCATCTCCCAGACCGATGCGCCGGACCTCAATTACGACGACGGTCGCGAACTGCGCGACCAGATCGTCGACTTCGACACCATCCAGGACCCGCATCCGAGTGGCCTAACTTTATGGAAAGAAGCCAGTCCCGACGTACTGGAGGCGCGCTTCTACTCGATCAAGAGTTTTCCGGAGCGCTTCGCCCTGTGGCAGATGGGGTCGCTGATCGGCGATCTGATGCAGCCGGCCTTGCAGTACAGCGCACCGTTTCTGCTCACCCTCGGCGTCCAGGTCCTCGACCCCAACCTCACCAAGTCGGTGGTCACCGCCAACCATGTGCGGGCAACGCAGAACGCCAAATCGAAGATGGCCGACGTCATGCCGGACGTCAACAAGAAGCTGCAGGACTGGACGGCAGCGGCCGATGCCATCGACACCGGCGGCAACCTGGTCAGCCTCTACCACCAACTGGCGATATTCACGGCTCCGAACAAATCGGTCGCCGCCCACGAAGCCGCCAATGCGATCTGGCGTGGCCGCGGCTTCCAGCTCAATGCCGACGCCTACATGCACCGCCAGGCATTACTCGCCAGCCTGCCGATGACGCTGAACGAGAAGTTCCACAAGGACTTGGTCAAGATGCGCCGCGTCACGCGCAAGACCATGGCCAATGCCATCCACATGGCCCCGCTGATTGCCGAGTGGCGTGGCACGCGCACCCCGGCCCTGGTTTTCGGGGGACGGCGCGGCCAATTGATGACCCTCGATATCTTCGACAACGATCTCGGCAACTACAACTTCGCCATCATCGGCGCGCCGGGCTCAGGCAAGTCGGTGCTGATGAATGAAATGGCCTGGTCCTACCGTGCCATCGGCGCCAAGGTCTGGATGCTCGATCTCGGTCGGAGTTTCGAGAAGCTATGCCGCAAGGCCAAGGGCACCTACATCGAATTCCGGCCGGACGTGAACATCTGCCTGGACCCGTTCACCCACATCGTCGATATCAACGAAGACATCGACATGCTGGTGCCCGGTATTGCCAAGATGTGCTCAATGCAGCACACCCTGGAAGAGGTCCAGTACAAGGCCATCTCGGCCATGGTCCTCAAGCTCTGGCGCGAATACGGCAATGAGCTGCGCATCACTGGTCTGCGCGACGCGTTCAAGAGCGGGAGCATCGAGGAACTGGGCGTGGTCGGCGACCAGCGCATCAAGGACCTCGCCATCATGCTCAACCCGTATTCGCGCGGCGGGCAATACGAACGCTTCTTCGAAGGTCGCAACAACATCGACTTTTCCAATGACTTCATCGTCATCGAGAACGAGGAACTGAAACGCCGACCCGACCTGCACGCGGTGGTCAATATTCTGCTGCTCCATCGGATCACCGGCGAGATGTACCTCACTCGCAACCGGCGCAAGGTGCTTTTCGTCGACGAGTTGAAACAGCAACTGGGCGACATCGGCGCCGACGATCCGGTCAAGGCTGCCGTCATTGAGGAAGCCGCCCGCCGTGCCCGCAAGTATGGCGGCGCACTCGGCACGGCGACCCAGAGCGCCGACGACTTCTACGGCTCGACCCAGATGGAAGCGGCCTTCAACTGTTCGGACTGGGTCTTCCTGCTGCGCCAGAAACCGGAGTCCATCGAAATGCTCGACCGCAAGGGCCGGCTGACCATGGACGAACCGAAGAAGCGGCTGTTGAACTCTCTGCGCACCGAGGCCGGCGTCTTCTCCGAGTTGTACATCTCGTCGCCGGTTGGCGAAGGTGTCGCCCGCACCATCCTCGATCCGGCCACCCACCTGTTGTTCTCCAACAAGCTGGAAGACAACGCCCCGATCGATGAATTACGCGCCCAGGGCCTGTCCATCGACGAGGCGATCAGCGAACTGCTACGGCATCGGGGGCACACGGTATGAAACCGAATACCGCCCAGTTATTGCGCCAGGGTTTGCTGACGCTTGTCGTGGTGAGCGCCGCCCTGACCGCCTACGACCGTCTCGTCCTGCGCCCCGCGCTGCTCATCGGGGTGGTCGACGTAGCCGAGGTGTACCGCGCCAAGGAAGCCGAATTCACCCAGATTCTGACCAAGGCCAGTTCCGAGGAAGACCGGCAAAAAGCCCTGTTCATGGCGCGAAGATTTGCCCAGCGCCTGCCGCTCGCCCTTGAGGAATTGCCGCGCGAATGCGGCTGCCTGGTCGTCCTCAAGTCGGCTGTGGCGGGACCGACCCCGAATACCGTCGATCTGACAGCCGCACTACGCAGAAAGGTGACCGCGCCATGAGCAACGCCCCGCATCAACCGGCAGCCGCCATTCCCGCCGCACGACCCGGCAGTGGGCGGCGAATCCTCGGCTGTGTCGGCGACTTCCTGCGCCATGCCCGCCAGCGCTGGTACCTCTACCTGCCGATCCTCGCCATCTGGAGCCTGGCCTATGTCCGCCTCTTCGTCGATGCGACACCGCGAGTGCCGATTCTTTTCAACTGGACACCGAGCCTGCCCTATCGCGTTGCCTGGCTGCAGCACGACCCGCACCGACTGCAGCGCGGCGACTTCATCGTTTTTTCCTTCGCCGGCGAGGCGCAGCAGCGTTATCCGGGATTGCACGGTCAGCCCTTCTTCAAGATCGTGCGCGGTTTGCCGGGCGACACCGTAACCGTTGCCGGCCGGCAAGTGGCCATCAACGGTGAAGACGTCGGCGTGGCCAAGACAAAGGCCTATGACCACCGGCCACTCGCGCCGATCACGCCGACCGTCATCCCGCCTCGCTACTACTACGTGCAGGGCACCAGCCCCGACTCCTTCGATTCGCGCTACCAGGAAAGTGGCCTGGTCCGGGCGGAGCAGGTGATCGGCGTCGTGGTCCCGCTGTTCTGAGACGCCAGCCATGCCCCGCCCCCTCCTTACCCTCGGCTTGTTCGGTCTTCTGGCATTTTCCACCGCATGGGCCCAGAGCCCTCTGGCCGCTCCTCCATTGCCAGGCCACCCAGTCAGCGCACAGCTGACACAAGGCATTCAGCCTTCTGACCACGTGCCACTGCCCGACTATCTCGCCCTGCTCCGGCAAATCGCCCCCGCCGCCGAAGCCGGGGCGCGTGATTACCTCGCCGCTTTCGTGCAGCGCTGCGGCCGCCCCCTGACGGCAGCCGAATTGCGCCGGGGCATGGCCGACGGTGATGGCGATCCGGCACTGATGGCATTGATTCGGGCGAACCACCTGGGCGATACCGCCGGGCGCGAACGACTCGCCGGACAGATCCGCTGCCCGGGCAAGGCGGCGCGATGAAACGCCTGATCGCCACCATTCCCCTGCTCTTCACGCTGTTGCCGGTCGCACCGGGCGCGCAAGCCCTTGATCTGGGCGTCATCGGGCCGAGCTATGAAATCAGCGAACCGCATCTGCTGCAAATGATCGAGCAACGCCTGCGCGACAAGGAACGCAGCGGCGAATTCAAGCGCCTTGAAGAACAGGCCCGCGAACGGGGCATCGCAACCGTCAAGAACCCGCCGCCGGTCCCCGGACTGCATTCGACGGAGACAGCCAGGACCTTCTACTTCGACCCGAGCTTCACGCTCGATCGCAACATCCTCGGCCCCCGGGGCGAGTTGCTGTTTGCTGCCGGCACCCGCAAGAACCCGCTGGAAGTGGTGTCGCTGTCCCGGCATCTGCTCTTTTTCGATGGGCGCGACGCACGCCATCTGGATCACGCTCTTCTGCTTCGTCACGACGCAGAGTGCTGCCATCGCTGGGCCATTTGAAGAGGGCACCGCCGCCGGCCAGGTGGCCAACCCGGTCATTCGCGGCACGGTTAACATGCCCAGCGCCTCGAGCGCCGTGCCGGAGTACACAACGACGCCCCCGGAAACGGCGTATTTCGGCCAGCCCAACCTGTCGGGCGCAGCCAATGTCCGCCTGAGCACCTGCGCGGCCAGCGCCAACGACCCGGTCTGCCAGGCCCAGGACGGCGCGCTGAGCTCGGCCAACACGCCCCGCCCGGCGATCTCCGCCTACGATCCGGCGGTTACTGCAGCCCGCGACATCGCCCGCAATCCGTCGAGTGCTTTGGGCAGCCTGGCCGACTATTACTCAGGCTGCACCACCGCCGAGGTCAGCACCGCGGCGGGCACCACGACCAAGGTTTGCAATCGCTACAGCGGGGTCGGCAACTACACGACGCGGCGCGATCTGACGGTTGAGATCGACCTCCAGCCCAGTTGCGTCGAAGGCACTTGGGTAGCCCACGGCCAGGTCAACCGCAACGGCGCCGACTACATGGTGGCGGAAGCGCAATGCCAACTGCGCAGTGACGGTCTGCAGCGTTTTCGTTTCTATGCGGCTGGCGGCCGTGGGGCTTGCATCGGCTGGCAGACCGTCGACCTGCCGACCGCGCTGGCCAGCCAGGCCACCTATGTCACCAACCTTTCCCCGCATTGGGAGGGCAGTTGCTGGAGCCCGTTCACAGTCAACATGATGCCGGGTTCAGGCTGCACGGCTGGCACCTGCAACTACACGTTTCAGTTCACGGGCTTTGCCGGGCTGGTGAAGTGGAACCTGCCCCTGTCGTTCGTCCAGCCGGCCATGGTGCAACACGAGACCGATGTCTGGGTCGACAAGAGTGCCGTGCTGAATGCGGGTGGGCGCTGCACCATCACTACCGCCGACACCTGTGTCGACGGGCCGGCGACCAAGGCCATCGAAGGCCGCACCGTGACCCGCGCCTGCTGGTCCTATGAGCGCACCCTGACCTGCACCTCGGGTGCCCCGGTCGACGAGTGTGCACCGCTGGCCAGCAGCGGCTGCACACCAGCCGGCAGCAGCTGCAAACAGATGAATGTCGGCAGCGGGCTGTGCGAGATTACACAGGACACCTATACCTGCCCCGAGGCCGCGCAAACCACGACTACCGTCTCGAACTGCCCGGCCAATGTCTATTGCCTGGGTACGAACTGCTTCAATACCAGTTACACCAACGATGCCGACTTTGCCCGTTCGATGTCGCTGATGGAAGCCGGGCGTGAGGCCGGCGTGTATCTCGACACCAGCAAAATGCAGGTCTTCAAAGGCGAAGGCAACCGCTGCCGCGACCGCCTGCTGAAGAACTGTTGCAGTTCCGACTCTGCCGGCGCCGGCATGACCAATCAGAGCCTGTTCGGTACCGGTTCCAGTCTGGTCTACGACGTGCTGATGAATTCCCAGAACCGCGAGTTTCTCTATCAAGGGATGCAGGCCTTGCTGCTGGGCGGGGGATTCAGCGGCAGCTTCACCACCTATGGCATTACCGTTGCGGTCAACGGCACGGCACTGCCGGCCAGTTCGGCCGTGCTCTATTCCGGTGAAAGCCTGGTCGTCGCCTTCGACCCCTGGTCGCTGGTCATCGCGATCGTCATCTACATCATCATGTCGATGTCGTCCTGCAACGAGGAAGAAGGCAAACTCGCCATGAAGGAAGGGGCTGGCCTGTGCCACACCGTCGGCACCTGGTGCTCCTCCTGCTTCCGCCTCTTCGGCAAGT
>Ga0209066_10003425_pt1 | contig 18131 bp, 13 predicted proteins | sample All_14_2_FD_187198 | JGI IMG/M metagenome (GOLD analysis project Ga0209066, IMG submission 187198) | Freshwater microbial communities in response to fracking from Pennsylvania, USA - Allegheny Zone_MetaG_DW_15 (SPAdes) (version 2) ... | reverse complement strand
GACGCAATCGGACGGCGTGTTCGAGGAACTGGCCTTCAACGACGACGACGGAGAAAGCCTGAACTCGCGGCTGGTGTTCACAGTCCCCGCGCGCGGAGACTATGTCATCCGGGTCCGCCCCCTCAGCGGCAATGAAGCCGGCACCTACACCCTCTCGCTTCAGCCCGCCCCGCCGCCGCCCGAGGCTGCCCGCCTGACCGTCGGCGACAGTGTCACCGGCAACATCGACGCCGATACCCCAATCAATGACGAGGGCTACCGCGCACGCCTCTACCGGTTCGACGGCCGCGAGGGCCAGCGGATCGATATCCGCCTCGAGGCCGAGGATTTCGACACCTATCTCGTGCTCTATCGCGATGACGGCACACCGCCGACCCGTCTGGACGACAACGACGACAGCGACGGGACCAACTCCCGCCTGACCCGCACGCTCGAGGGCTCCGGCCGGTATCTGGTCGAGGTGCGGGGCTTCAGCCAGACGGTCGAGGGCGAGTACACCCTCAGCCTCGCCGAGATCGCGCCCGAGCGCCCGCCCGAGCCCATCGCCTTCGGCACCATACAGGAAGGCGTCATCGACGACAAAGACCCGCTGGACGGTCAGGACCGGAACTATGACTCCTTCCGCTTCACCGGGGTCGAGGGCAACCGCGTCCAGATCATCGCCCGCTCGGGTGACTTCGACACCTTCCTTCGGATCAGCTCCGCCGAGGGCGAGTTCGAGGCCCTCGGCTCCGACGACGACGGCCTGGGCGAAGGCACCGACTCACGCCTGAACTTTACCCTCCCCGAGGACGGCGACTATGTGATCCGCCTGTCCCCGCTCAGCGAGGACAGTGAGGGCCTGTATTCGCTCGAACTGATCGACCGGGGCCCCGCCCCCGCGCCGGGCAGTATCCTGGTCGGGGCCACGGCCCGCGGCACCCTGGCCGAGACCGATGCCGCCGCCGGCGATGGCAGCTATTTCGACGCCTACCGCATCCACGCCAAGAAAGGCGAAACCCTGGTCATCACCATGGTTTCCAATGCCTTCGACGCCTTTGTTATCGTCGGCCGTGAAAAGGATGGCGACGATATCGAGGTGTTGGCCAGCGATGACGACGGCCTGTCCGACACCCACGCCCGGCTGGAATGGGAAGTGCCCGACGACGGCGTCTACATCATCCGCGCCGCCAGCTACGGCCAGTCCGAAACCGGCGCCTACGCCCTCAAGGTCGAACGCAAGCCGTAAGGTCCGTACACTCCTGCCGCGTAGCGGTGGGGTCCAGCCCGCTATCCCCGTCTCCTCCCCATCGTGATGGGGGGCTTCACCGCCGTCAGAATACAGGAGTGCGCCGGCCTCCGGCATCGCCTTGGACCGCGCCCGGGACCTCCGGGCCGAGCAGGAAGCGGCGTCCGAAAACTGACGCGCCTTGCGCCGGGTCCCTCGGGTCGCGATATTCCGGTCTCACACGGGCACGACTGCCGAGTCGCGCCCCTTATGCAATCAAGAAGGCCTTCATGCGCGATCCGATCGAACTGATGAACATGAACCTCGTGCCCATGGTGGTCGAGCAGTCCAGCCGGGGTGAGCGCGCGTTCGACATCTTCTCGCGCCTGCTGCGCGAGCGGATCATCTTCCTGACCGGCCCGTTCGAGGACGGCATGGCCAGCCTGATCTGCGCCCAGCTGCTGTATCTGGAATCTGAGAACCCGAAGAAGGAAATCAGCATGTATATCAACAGCCCCGGCGGTCAGGTGACCTCGGCGCTCGCGATCTACGACACCATGCAATACATCAAGTCGCCGGTCTCGACCGTGGTCATGGGCATGGCCGCCTCGGCCGGCTCGCTGATCCTGACGGCGGGTGAGGCCGGGCACCGCATCGCCCTGCCGAACGCACGCATCATGGTGCACCAGCCCTCGGGCGGCTTCCGCGGCACCGCTTCGGACATCGAGCGTCACGCCGAGGACATCATCAAGACCAAGCGCCGCCTGAACGAAATCTATGTCCACCACACCGGCCGCACCTATGAGGAAGTCGAAAAGACCCTCGACCGCGACCATTTCATGAGCGCGGACGAAGCCAAGGCCTGGGGCATCGTCGATCACGTCTACGACCGGCGCCAGCAAGCCGATGCAGACGGCATCAAGACCGTCTGACCGGCTCCGAACGGCGGCTCTGGCCCTTGCCGCCAGCGTCGCCGTCGGCGGTTGCTATCCCTATGGGCTGACCGGCGCCGACGTGGTGCTGACCGATCAAAGGTTGATGGCATCCGGGTCTCGCCTCGCGCCCGGGCCTGTCCTGGCCGACGTCGGTGAGAGACTGGGGCTGAATGTGACCGAAGAGACGCTGCCCGCGCCCTTCGGGCCGGTGGCACTGACCCGGTTCGAGCATGGAGAGCCCCGGCCCCTGATCGTGTTCTGCGGGGGCAATATGTTCCGACGGTCGGTGTCAGGTGCCCGGATGGTCGAGGCCCTTGCCCCGTTGGGGGATGTCTGGATATTCGACTATCCCGGTTATGGCGGATCGGCGGGCGAGGGACTGCCGGCCGAATTCGACGCCATGGCGGCGGTCGTGGCCGAACGGGTCGACCGAGCCTTTGCCGAGGGGCGGCGAGGCGATCGGGCTTTCTGGGGCCATTCGCTCGGCGGTCTGGTCTGCAGCGATCTGGCGGGCCGCAGTTGAACCCCGTCCGATCTGGTGCTGGTCGCAACCTTCCAGAGCTTCGATCAGGTTATCCGGGCGGGCGCGGCGGCCCGTGCGGGCCCGCTGGCGGCACTTGTCCGGCCCGTTGTCGGCGACGACGTCCCCACGCTGGACATCGGGCGCTCACTCGCCGGTTATGGCGGTACGGTGATCGTCGTCGCAGCGCGGGATGACGCCGTCGTGCCGTGGCTGGCGTCAGACCGCCTGGAGAAGGCCCTGCGGCGACAGGGCTTGGCTACACTGCGGACGTCCCCTCCGGCGACCACTCCCGCATTCACGACACGCCAAGCCTGATGGCGCAGATTCAAACGGCCCTGAGAGCGGCTAACTTCGGTGACTGAACCCCGCGCCGTGCTAGGGTCCGCTGATGCAACACACGCGTGATCTCAAGGGTGTCGTCCAGGTAGACGGCGAGGACTATGAATGGGAGGTGCGGCGTCAGCCGCAGCGCACCACCGGCAATGAATGGCAGGGGATGGGAATCGCCCTGAGGCTAAAGGGCGCCCAGCGCGAGGCGATCGTCATGTTTCCCATGATCATGCGGGCCAATGGCATTCCCAATTTCGAGCGCCAGCGGATCAATGTCGAAAGCGTCCGCAATGCGGTGGCTTCGGCGATTGCGGCAGGCTGGAATCCGACCTCGCGCGGCAAGGCCGTGGTCTTCGACGTGGACGCTGACGGCCGCTAGCGGGGGTCCGGCCGCCTCTTGAAGCGGCGGAAACCGGGATGGGCCGCGCGGGCCAGCATTTCGGCATCACCCGAGGTGTCGCCATAGGCGGCCTCCAGCACGGCATCGGGACCATAGGCGCGGATCAGCCGCTCGACCTTTTCCTCGCCGCGGCAGTTCTCGCCCACGAAGGCGCCGGTGATCCGGCCGTCGGGGTCGAGGGCCAGTTCGGTGCCCAACAGGGCCTCGGCTCCCAGTCGCCGGGCAAAGGGCGCGACCGTCAGGGCGGGCGAGGCCGTCACGATGACGCGGTGCGCGCCCTTCTTGCCCCAGTCCTCCCAGCAGGCCAGGGCATCGGGCCGCATGAACCGGTCCCAGACCTGATCGGCGAATCGCTCAGCCTCCTCGGACAGCTGCAGGGCCTCGACGCCGTCGAGAAACTGTGCGACCGCAGCCGCCTTGATCCGCCCCCGGTCCCGGTCAACGAGATAGCGCGCGGTGGCCGGTCCCAGAGCGGCCAGCCCCGCCAGCCAGCCGGTGGTTCCTGCCCGCCAACGCAGAAAGGCCGTGAAGCTGTCGGCTACGGTCAGGGTGCCGTCGAAGTCAAACGCGACAAGCGGGCCGGAAAGGGAAGGGGGCTGGGACAGAACGGGCACTCATCGGGTCTGGCGCGGGGCGGGTCTGATCCCTATGTCAGACCTTCGCCTTGATGACAGGTCAAGTTGAAAACAGGGATACTCCCCAATCCGGATGCCCGGATGGGGTTGTCGCCTCGCCCCGGATAGGGGATTGTCAATTTTTGAAGACCTTCGGACCTATCCTTTCGGAATCAGGTTCGCAGGAAGCGCGAATTCCCCGTATGGCGGGTTCGTGGAAGTGAGAAGGGTCGATGACCAAAGCCGCCGGTACAGACGCTAAAAGCACGCTCTATTGCTCGTTTTGCGGCAAGAGCCAGCACGAGGTCCGCAAGCTGATTGCCGGACCGACGGTATTCATCTGCGATGAATGCGTCGAACTGTGCATGGATATCATCCGCGAAGAGCACAAGATCGGCTTCGTCAAGGCCAAGGACGGCGTGCCGACGCCCAAGGAAATCCGCGAGGTCCTGGACGACTATGTCATCGGCCAAAGCCACGCCAAGAAGGTGCTCTCGGTTGCGGTTCACAACCACTACAAGCGCCTGAACCACGCGGCCAAGAACAACGACGTCGAACTGGCCAAGTCCAACATCATGCTGATCGGGCCGACCGGCTCGGGGAAGACGCTGCTGGCCCAGACGCTGGCGCGCATCATCGACGTGCCCTTCACCATGGCCGACGCCACGACCCTGACCGAGGCCGGTTATGTCGGTGAAGACGTCGAGAACATCATCCTGAAGCTGCTGCAGGCTTCGGACTACAATGTCGAGCGGGCGCAGCGCGGCATCGTCTACATTGACGAGATCGACAAGATTTCGCGCAAGTCGGACAACCCCTCGATCACCCGCGACGTCTCGGGCGAGGGTGTGCAGCAGGCCCTGCTGAAGATCATGGAGGGCACTGTCGCCTCGGTGCCCCCGCAGGGCGGTCGCAAGCACCCGCAGCAGGAGTTCCTGCAGGTCGACACCGCCAACATCCTGTTCATCGTCGGCGGCGCCTTTGCCGGCCTCGAAAAGGTGATTTCGGCCCGTGGCGAAGGGGCCTCGATCGGCTTTGGCGCCAAGGTGAAGGAAGTCGACGAGCGCCGCATGGGCGACGTGCTGAAACAGGTCGAGCCCGATGATCTGATGCGGTTCGGCCTGATCCCCGAGTTCATCGGCCGTCTGCCGGTGCTGGCCACGCTTGAGGACCTCGACGAGGAAGCGCTGGTCACCATCCTGACCCAGCCCAAGAACGCCCTGGTCAAGCAGTACAAGCGCCTGTTCGAGATGGAGAACGTCGAACTGACCTTCACCGACGACGCGCTGATTGCGGTCGCCGGCAAGGCCATCAAGCGCAAGACTGGCGCCCGGGGCCTGCGCTCGATCCTTGAGGGCATCCTGCTTGAGACCATGTTCGAGCTGCCCACCTTCGAAGGCGTCGAGGAGTGCGTAGTCAACGCCGAGGTGATCGAGGGCAAGGCCCAGCCGCTGCTCATCTATGCCGACAAGAAGAAAAAGGCCGACGGCGCCGCCTGACGACTGGCATACCCGTCCTGGCCCGCGCTTCGGCGGATCGGTGACCACCCGGTCAAGGCTACGCTTCGACGTTAGGGCTGACTGTGGGCGGATATCATTGCCGTCTTGAACACGACGGACGAAGCGCCACATACTTTCTCCGTGATGTCCGCCGAGTGTCGGGGACAAGGGGTGTTTCGCCGCTTTCGGGAAATGCCGTGTGGGCCAGACGTAGCGACGTCGGCCAGGAGAGTAGAATGTCCGAGACCAAAACCCTTCCCGTCCTGCCGCTCCGCGACATCGTGGTGTTTCCGCACATGGTCGTGCCCCTGTTCGTCGGGCGCGAGAAATCCGTGCGGGCGCTCGACGAGATCATGAAGGGCGAGAAGCAGATCCTGCTGGCGACCCAGAAGAATTCTGTCGACGATGATCCAGGCCCCGACGCCATCTATCCGATCGGCGTGCTGGCCAATGTGCTGCAGCTGCTGAAATTGCCGGACGGCACGGTCAAGGTGCTGGTCGAGGGCAAGGGCCGGGCGCGTCTGGTGCGCTTTACCGACCAGGCCGACTATTTCGAAGCCGAGGCCGAAGACATCGTCGATGAATCGACCGATCCGGCGCGCGCCGAAGCGCTGTCGCGCGCGGTGGTCGAACAGTTCGAGAGCTATGTGAAGCTCAACAAGAAGGTGCCGCCCGAGGCCCTGACGTCGATCCCGCAGATCACCGATGCGTCCAAGCTGGCCGATTCCGTGGCGGCGCACCTGTCGGTCAAGATCGCCGACAAGCAGACCCTGCTGGAAACCATCGACGTGCCGGCGCGGCTGGAGAAGGTCTATGGCCTGATGGAGGGTGAGATCTCGGTCCTGCAGGTCGAGAAGAAGATCCGCTCGCGCGTGAAGCGCCAGATGGAGAAGACCCAGCGCGAATATTATCTGAACGAGCAGATGAAGGCGATCCAGCGCGAGCTGGGCGAGACCGACGACGCGCGCGACGAGGTCATGGAGCTGGAGAAGCGCATCCGCAAGACGCGCCTGTCCAAGGAAGCGCGGGCCAAGGCGGATGCTGAGGTCAAGAAGCTGCGCAATATGAGCCCGATGTCGGCCGAGTCGACGGTGGTGCGAAACTATCTCGACTGGCTGCTGGGCATTCCCTGGGGCAAGGCGCGCGCCAAGACCATCAATCTCGACAAGGCCGAGGCGATCCTTGAGGAGGATCACTATGGTCTCGAGAAGGTCAAGGAACGGATCATCGAGTATCTGGCCGTTCAGGCGCGCACCAACAGTCTGAAGGGGCCGATCCTGTGCCTCGTCGGCCCTCCTGGGGTCGGCAAGACCTCGCTGGCCAAGTCGATCGCCAAGGCCACCGGCCGGGAATACGTCCGGATGTCGCTGGGCGGCGTGCGCGACGAGGCCGAGATTCGCGGCCACCGTCGGACCTACATCGGCTCGATGCCGGGCAAGATCATCCAGTCGATGAAGAAGGCGAAGACCACCAACGCCTTCATCCTGCTGGACGAGATCGACAAGCTGGGCGCCGACTGGCGGGGGGACCCATCCTCGGCCCTGCTCGAGGTGCTGGATCCGGCCCAGAACGCAAACTTTGGTGATCACTACCTTGAGGTCGACTACGACCTGTCGAACGTCATGTTCGTGACGACGGCCAACAGCCTGAACATGCCCCAGCCCCTGTTGGATCGCATGGAGGTGATCCGTGTGGCCGGCTACACCGAGGACGAGAAGGTCGAGATCGCCAAGCGGCACCTGCTGCCCAAGCTGACCAAGGACCACGGTCTGAAGGACGGCGAGTGGATCGTGCCGGATGAGGCCATCCGGGATCTGATCCGCTACTACACCCGCGAAGCGGGCGTGCGGTCGCTGGAGCGTGCGCTGGGCGGACTGGCCCGCAAGGCCGTGCGCGAGATGGCGCGGGGCAAGCTGCTGACGATCACCATCGATGCGGAAAAGCTGGCCGAGTATGCGGGCGTGCGCAAATACCGCTATGGCGAAACCGACGAGGAGGATCAGGTCGGGATCGTCACCGGTCTGGCCTGGACCGAGTTCGGCGGGGACATCCTGACGATCGAGGCGATCAAGATGCCGGGCCGCGGGCGAATGACCGTGACCGGTAACCTGAAGGATGTGATGAAGGAGTCGATCTCGGCGGCGGCCAGCTATGTCCGCGCCCGGGCTCTGACCTTTGGCGTCAAGCCGCCGGTATTCGAAAAGACCGACATCCACGTCCACGTGCCCGATGGGGCAACGCCCAAGGACGGCCCCTCGGCCGGGGTGGCGATGACGGTTGCCATGGTGTCGGTCCTGACCGGCATTCCGGTGCGCAAGGACATCGCCATGACCGGTGAAATCACCCTGCGCGGTCGGGTCACGGCCATCGGTGGCCTGAAGGAAAAGCTGCTGGCGGCGCTCCGCTCGGGGGTCAAGACGGTGCTGATCCCGCAGGAGAACGAGAAGGACCTCGCCGACGTCCCTGACAACGTCAAGGAGGCGCTGGAGATCGTGCCGGTGTCGACGGCCGACGAGGCGCTGAAGTGGGCCCTGGTCGGAACCCTGACCCCCGTCGAATGGGATGAGGCGACCGATCCCCTGCCGTCGCGGATGCCGGGTGCCGAGCCGGGCCCCGACGCCGTCATCAGCCACTGATGTCGCGGCCGGAGCTGGTCGGTCGCATCGCCCGGGCGGCCGACCTCACGCCCTCGCAGGCGCGGGCCGCCCTTGACGCCGTGCTTGACGGGATCACCGAAGGGCTGGCGGAGGGGCGCACCGTGCGTTTGACCGGCTTCGGGGCCTTCGTCCCCGCTGACCGGCCGGAAAGGGAAGGGCGCCACCCGGCCACCGGAGAGCGGCTGCTCCACCCGGCCACGCGAACCGTCCGGTTCCGGCCGGGCGAAGGCTTGAAAAGCGCCTTGAACGGCTGAGCCCACGCGGGCATAGCCACAGGGACGGGCGGCTAGCTCAGCTGGTCAGAGCACCTCGTTTACACCGAGGGGGTCGGGGGTTCGAACCCCTCGCCGCCCACCAGAAAAGAAAAGGGCCGCCGGAATGATCCGACGGCCCTTTGTCTGTCTTGTCCGCAGCCTAGAAGCGGAAGCTGGCCCGCAGCAGCAGCATGTAGCGCATATAGTCGCCGATCATTTCTGCGTCCGCGCTGACACTCAGCATGCCCAGTTCGTTGCCGACATTCAGGCGGACGCCGATGATCGGACCCCCGCCCTCGATGTTATCGGGATCGAGGCTGAAGGAGGGCCCCCCGCTGGCAAAGCGGGCAATCGTGGCGCCCGGATCAACCGAGATGTTCTGGCGCCAGCCGATGCGGAACTCCGGCTTGAGCCAGCTGTCCTCGTCGATCGTGTAGGCGATATTCATGGCGGCAACGGCCGAGAACATGTGTCCGTCGCGCTCATCGATGATCAGATCGAACCCGTCCCCGCCGCCGACCTCTTCGCGGGCATCCTCGCTCAGCGAGAAGTACTCGGCATAGACTTCGGGACGCAGGGTGAAACGCCCGTATTCGCGCTCGTAGGACGCGCCACCGGCAGCGGCCAGGGTGAAGCCGTTCCAGCTCGACGTGTTGCTGATGTTCAGCCCGCCGCCGACGAACTGACGGTCGGCGTCGAACGACGCGTAGCCCGCAGCAGCGCGGGCCCAGGTTGTCCAGTACTGGCCCTGCGCGCGCCAGTAGAGCCCCAGCTCGACCAGATTGGCGGTCAGGTTTTCCTCGGCCTCGGACTCGGGATCTTCAAGGTCCGAGGACGTGAAGGCGATGCTGACGCCCAGGGCGCCGTTCGAAGTGCCGTATTCCACGCCGCCCGCGACGCCGAAGCCTTCGGACCGGAAGCCGTAGGTGTCGGTCTTGTCCTTGTCGGCGTAGAAGGTGATTTCCTGCACCCAGGCGCTGGTTTCACCGGGCTGGGCAGAGGCGTTGCGTCCCACCAGCGCGCGCGTCACGGCGTCAACGCCGCTGGCCAGAGACAGCAGCGGACCCCCCGAGTGGTCGGGCAACATCTGCTCGTACAGATCGATGAACCCTTCGCGGCCGCTCTGGTTGATGAAGGCGTTCAGAATGCCGGCGTCGCGATCGAGCGCGTCATAGATGGCGTCATAGGCCGACGCCTCGACCGAGATCAAACCCGCTTCCTCGGCCGTGCGACGGCGCACATCCACATAGACCTGATTGTTCGGAAGGTCAGCGCCGGCGTCCAGAATGAACAGGTAAGGGGCGTTGGCCGCCACGCCATCCAGGTCGAGGTTGCCGAAATTCAGGTTGCTTGCGTCGATGACGGTGAAGCGGCTGGGGCCATCGATCAGGGAGGTGAAGCGGACGCCCAGCTCGGCCCCATCCTCGAGCGTTGCCGTTCCCGACACATTGAAGCCCGACGACGTCCCGTTGTTGCCGTCAATGCTGACGACCAAACGCCCGTCGCTGCCGATCGTCAGATTGGTAATGTCCATCATGGTCGTCTGGCTGAGATCCAGAGATCCATCCGACACTGCCACGTCGAGGAGGCTGTCGCTGTCGGTCAATATGCCGCGAACGAAGGCACCACCGGTGATGGACAAGGTGTCGAGGCCATCCCCGAAGGAGATGTCGCCGAGAACAGCGCCGTTGCGGATATCGAACATATCCGCCCCTGACCCGAAGCGGATCGCGCCAACCATGGCCGGCTCGTCACTGTCCGGCACTCCGTCACCGTCGGTGTCCGGATTGGTGGTGCCGGGAGGAGCGGATGCAATACCATCCTGGATGATGGTCACCCCGGTGGTGTTGGCTTCGACATTGATCAGCGTCGCCGTGCCGGTGATCGGGTCACCTGCCGCGTTGGCGAAAATGTTGGACTGCATCGATCCGGTGTTTGTGATCGACGTCAGGGTTCCGCTGAGATCATGCAGCGCCGTCAGGTCGGCTGTGCCGCCGCCGGACGAGGCCAGGAACTGACCGTTGTTGATGAATGTCGGCAGATCGGCACCGGCTTCGATCAGCAGGGTCGTTACCGTGGAGGAGACGTCGGAGGAGGCGGCCGCCGTCATGTCGCCGTCATTGATGAACTGCGGCGTGGTTACGCCGCTGGACAGGCGAATGCCGACCGCGTTTGCGTCATAGGCGAGAGCAGAGACCCTGCCGGTGTTCAATATGCCGCCCTCGATCGTGACGGCCTCGCCGCCCTCGACGCCGAAGCGGATTCCGTTTGCTTCGATGCCGTCGTAGACGCCCTGAGCGCTGACAGCACCCTGGTTGATAAATCCGTAGGCGAGGTCGCCTGTGCCCGCCAGACCGAGCGTGATGGCCTGGGTGTCAGAGCCCACCACGATGGCCGGGGCCCCACCAGAGACATCGATCTGGGCCGTGCTTTCATCCGCATCCGGGATGCCATCACCGTCCTCGTCGGCTTCGTCCTCATCTTCATCGGCAGGACGACTGCCGATGGTCACGCCGCCGGCGACGTTCCCTGCGATGATAACCGCCGGCCCGCCCTGAAGCAGATCGTCGGCGTCGAGGTTCTCGATGGCCGCATCCGATGGACGGCTGACGTAGCGGTAGCCTGTCGACGAGACCGATCCCTGAATATTGAGGCCGCCGCTGATATCGCCGAACATGCCGATGGCCGTGGAGCCGCCACCGAGGGTCGCCACGGTGCCGCCGAGGTAGACCGTACCGTCGATATCGCCGAGCGCACGCACGGCCATGCTGTTGTTACCCACGACCTGGATCGTACCCTGATTGGTCAGGTTGCCGATGAGGTCGCTTTCCAGCGAAAGCCCGTAAGACTCATTGCCCTCGACCTGGATGATCCCGCCGTTCTGGACGCGGATATTGCCGGTCAGGGGGCCATCGTCGTCCAGCCGAATACCGAAGCGGTTGGAGCCTGTGGCGAACGGGCCGTCCAGATCGCCATCCGAGTCTCCGTCGGTGCGCTCGGTAATGTTGTCGGTGATGGTGATGGAGCCGGCAATGGTGATGTCGGCCGTATTGCCGCCCTCGATCAGGACGCCGATCGTGTCGTTCGCGGCGTTCGACATCGTGATGTTGCCGCCGGCATTGATCGAGAAATCATTGTCGGAATTGACCGTCACGGCGGTGCCGGAGGCCAGATTGATGGATCCTCCCGAGGCAATGATAATGTCGGCGGGGCCATTTCCACCAGGGTTGGCCGTCGTGATCGGCGTGGTCCGGGAGGAATCGATTGTGACCTGGGCGTTGGCGCCGCAGGCGAAGAGAAGGGGAGCGATCGCCGCTGCGGTCGCATACAGATAACGCATTCGGAACAAACCCCTCGTGGAAACTCGCGAGCCGTCAGATTCAGACCATCTAGCAGGATGGTCCCGGTTCTGTCCCAAGTTTCCCGAATTTGAGGCGAATGCAAGGCCGGGAGGTCGATTTGGCCACTTGCCGCACGCGTTGTGGCTTGCGGGATCAGATATCGAAGTGATATCATTTCGCTATGTCTGGAGGGTGCACATGACTGACGTTCAATTCCAATCGCCAACCGGTTCTCACTCCCTTTCGCGGGAATATCAGGCCCGCACGGGCAACGGCATTCTGATGTTGTTGGTCTCGCTGGCCTTGATGGTCGCCGGAGGACTGGCCTTCGCGGCCCAGCCCGACTCGCCACTCAATGTGGCCGGGGGACTCGTGCTGCTGTCTCTGGGCTTCATCCTGCTGTGCGGCCTATATGCGCTGCAACCGAACGAGGCGATGGCCATCCTGTTGTTCGGCGACTATCGCGGCACGGACCGCAAGACGGGGCTGCGCTGGGTCCTGCCCTGGTACTCGCGCAAGAAGATCAGCCTGCGGGTGCGCAACCTGACCAGCGACAAGCTCAAGGTGAATGACAAGCGCGGCAATCCGATCGAGATCGCGGCCAATGTGGTCTGGCGCGTCCAGGACTCGGCCCAGGCCCTGTTCGATGTCGATGACTTCCGCGCCTTCGTGAACATTCAGGTGGATACGGCCCTCAGGGATATGGCCTCACACTATGCCTATGATCATGGGGAGGATCACGAACTGACCTTGCGGGCCGATGCCGAAGAGGTCGCTGCCAGACTGCGTGAGGAACTGGTCGGAAGGATCGCTGTGGCGGGTGTGGCCATTGATGAGGCCCGCATCGCCCACCTGGCCTATGCCCCGGAAATCGCCGGTGCCATGCTGCGACGGCAGCAGGCCGAAGCCATCCTGGCTGCGCGTCGTCTGATCGTGCGCGGCGCGGTCGAAATGGTCGAGACGGCACTGCAAGACCTGAACAGCCGAGGCGTCGTCGATCTGGACGAGGACCGCAAGGCCGCCATGGTCTCCAATCTGCTGGTGGTCCTGTGCGCGGATCGCGAGGCGCAGCCTGTGGTCAATACAGGGACGCTGTACGGCTGATCTTCCAGTATGGCGAAGGACCGGAAAACCTTCCTGCTCAGGACATCGCCCAAGGTCATGGCGGCGGTCGAGCGCCTGGCTGCGGCAGAGCTTCGCTCGGTCAATGCCCAGGTGGAGGTTCTTATCCGGGAGGCCCTTGCCCGGAGGGGGCGACGGATCGATGAGGATTCACCGGACACGGACGAGACTTGAGATTGCCCTCCGCTGGGGTTACGGGCGATCATGGTAAAGTCAAAGTCACCCCTGAAGAGAAAATCCCTCACCGACGGTGCAGGCCGGGAGACCGGTCTGAAACTGGCCCGGAGTCTTCGCGGGCAGGACGTCCAGGAGACGGAACTTCGCCTTATTCCCGGTCTGGACGAGGAGGTGTCGGAGGCTTTCCAGGGGGTGAAGCGAGTCGCAGCCGATGCCCGCCCGCGGTTGGTCGACACGACCATGCTCTATGCGCCTCGGTCCGGCGGAGTGAAGCGGTATCTTCTGTCCAAGAAGGCCTGGCTGGCGGAGAACCGGCCGGACATCGCCCATAGTCTGGTCGTGCCGGGTGCTCGCCACCGGGTCGGGAATGACGATGTGGTTCGGCTGCACGCGGCCAAGCTGCCGTTCGGCGACGGCTATCGCTGGCCGTCCTCGGTGCGTCGCTGGGGGGCCTGGGTGGCGGCACTCAAGCCTTCGGTGATCGAGGCAGGGGATCCCTATACCCCCGGGCAGGGAGCCCTTGAGGCGGGCCAGAGGGTCGGCTGTCCCGTCATCGGCTTCTGCCACTCGGACCCGGCCGGCCTGGCCGCGCTTCACTTTGGCGAATGGGCCAAGAAGCCGGTCGAGAAGCGCTGGGCCCGCCTGTTCTCGCAGTTCGACACCGTGGTCTCGCCCAGTCGCTTCATTGCGCGCCGCCTGGAAGAGGCCGGGATCCAGAACATCGTCATCCGTCCCCTGGGCGTCGAGATCGACACCTTCCGGCCGGATCGCCGGGATCGTCAGTGGCTGCTGGATCAGCTGGGGCTGCCGGAAAGCGCCCGTCTGCTGTGCTTTGCCGGGCGTCCGGCCAAGGAAAAGAACATCGACGTCCTGATCGAGGCCGTACAGTTGCTGGGCGAGCCCTATCATCTGGTGCTGGTGGGCGCGGGTACCGGCATGCCGCCCGAGGATCGCGTGATCGCCATGCCGTATGAAACCGATCCGAAAGCCGTGTCCAAAATCATCGCCAGCTGTGATGCCTTTGTGCACGCCAACGACAAGGAGCCGTTCGGCCTGATTGTCCTTGAGGCCATGGCTTGCGGTCGTCCGGTTGTGGGCGTCAACGCTGGCGGTGTGGCCGAGACGGTCGACACGACCGTCGGGCAGTTGGCCGACCGGGCAGAACCTCGCGCCTATGCCGAGGCGGTGTCGGCCCTGTTCGAGCGGGACCTGGATGCCGTAGGCCGCGCGGCCCGCCTCAAGGCTGAAACCCATTTCGCCTGGGATCGCGTGTTCCAGGACCTGTGCCGCGTCTATGGCGAGGCCAGCGGGAAAGCCGAGTTTACTCGAGGAGGGGCAGAATGAAGAGACTCCTGACTGCAGGACTGGCCGTGGCCGCCGCTTTGGCGTGCGGCGTGGGTGTGGCCTCGGCCCAGACGGTTTACCTCGTGCGCCATGCCGAAAAGGCCAGCGATACCGAACGGGATCCGGTTCTGTCGGAAGCCGGCATGGTGCGCGCCGGGGCAGTAGCGGCCCTGTTCGAGGACGGCACGCCGGATCTTGTGGTGGTCAGCCCCATGCAGCGCACACGCCTGACGGCTGCGCCGACGATCGCAGCATCGGGGGCCCTTGTTGCGGTCAGCCCGCTTGACGCCGGTGTGGATGCCCATGTCGAAACCATCCGCCGGGGGGTTATGGCCCTGCCGGAAGACGCCGTGGTCCTGATCTCGGCACACAGCAATACCGTCCCGCTGATTGCGCGGGCGCTGGGGTATGACACGCCCGACATGCCCGAGTGCGAATACGACCGGCTGATCCGGATCGAGCTTCGTGACGGCGAGGCCTCCGGCGAGACCCTGAGGTATGGCGCGCCGTCCGCCTGCTGAAGCCTGACCATTCGGAACAGGCCGGCCGCGTGGCGCATTGCCCTCCTGAACTCACAGGAGGCCAGCCATGGACGACCGCTTCGACGCGCGCGCCGAAAAAATTGCCGATCAGGAACGCGAGATTCAGGAACGGATTGACGCCAAGGATGCCCGCTCGGGCGATGCGGAAGAGCAGGGGGCGGTGCAGGCCGGCGCCCGGCGCTACCCTGAGCCGCCGTTCCCGAAGCAGCATCAGACCAAACCAGGCGACGAGGCGGCTCTGGACCCCGCGCCGATGTACGATGCGCCCTTCTGGAAGGGCTCGGGCAAGCTGGAGGGCTTCGCCGCCCTGATCACCGGCAGCGATTCCGGGATCGGGCGCGCGGTCGCCGTGCTGTTCGCGCGTGAGGGCTGCGATATCGCCATCTGCCATCTGGACGAGGAGGGCGACGCCGAGGACACGCGCAAGGCGATTGAGGCCGAGGGCCGCAAGGCGATAGTGCTCAAAGGCGATGTGGCCGATCCGGAATTCGCCAAGGCTGCGGTCAAGGCCACGCTGGACGCCTTTGGCCGACTGGACGTCGTGGTGCCGAACGCCGCCTTCCAGGAACACGTGCCCGCTTTCGAGGATCTGACGTTCGAGCATTTCGACCGGACGCTGAAGACCAATCTCTATGGCTATTTCAACATCTGTCAGGCCGCCGTTCCGCACCTGAAGAATGGCGGGGCCATCGTCATGACCGGGTCGGTGACCGGCATCATGGGCAATGACCAACTGCTGGACTATTCGATGACCAAGGGCGGCATTCATGCCTTCGCGCGGTCGCTGGGCACCCATCTGGCCCCACGCGGCATCCGGGTGAATGTGGTGGCCCCGGGTCCGGTCTGGACCCCGCTCAATCCGGCCGACCGCGATGCAGAAGGCACGTCGAACTTTGGCTCGGGCTCGGTGATGAAGCGCCCGGCCCAACCCGAAGAGATCGCTCCGGCCTATGTGTTCCTCGCCTCGCCACAGTGCTCCAGCTACATCACCGGTGAGATCCTGCCGATCATTGGCGGCTATAGTGGCGGCTAGCTGGCGTGCCGCTCCCCCGCTGGTTGCAAGCGCCGCTTGATCGGCTGACCATCCCCTAGGGTCCGCGCCTTACCGCTCCGGGGGGCAGCGTGCGACCGATCCTGATCTTGTTGGCTGTGCTTCTGGCACTGTGGCTGCCTTCGTCGGACGGCGTGCCGTCAGTCGGTGCGGAGCCTGTGGCATCCTTCGAACGGGCCGCGAGCCCTGAGGGGGTGGTGATCCTGCCCGCCAGTCCCGGTCGATATGGCAATCTGCAGCATATGCGGACGCCGCTGCCGCCGCGGTCGATCGCCCTGACCTTCGATGACGGGCCGGACCCCACCTATCTGCCCCGAGTGCTCGATATCCTCGACGCGCGGGGCATCAAGGCGACCTTCTTCTTCGTGGGAATCTATGCCGAGCGACGCCCCGATCTGGTGCGGGAGGTGACCCGGCGCGGGCACAATGTCGCCAGTCACAGCTGGTCGCATCCGACGCGGCTGAGATACTGGAACCCTGCCGAGGCCCACCGCGAGATCCGCCGGGGCTTCGCCGCCTTGGATCAGGCGCTGGCCGATTCGCCGCCCGAGCAGCGGGCCCGACTGGAACCCCTGTTTCGTTTTCCTGGGCTGAACGAGAGTCCGGCCCTGGCCGGATGGCTGGAAGACCGAGGCATTCTCGTGGTGTCGGCTGAAGGCGGGACCGATGATTGGCGCGGCCTGGGTGCCGATGCGATTCTGCGCCGGACCGTTTCGGTCATGGAAGCGTCGGGCGGCGGGGTGCTGATTCTTCACGAAACCCGGCCCAACATGATCCGGGTACTGCCAGCGCTGCTGGATACGTTGAGCGCGCGGGGCTTCACCTTCGTCCAGATCACCGCAGGGCTCGAGGGGCGCAGGCGCGCGACCGAAGGCCCGGACCCCTTGTTCGGGCCCTGAGCAGGGTCTCTGTCTGATCAATTTCAGGGAGGGGGATGCGCCATTCCGACACTGTCAGGAATGGCGCGAGTGACGGGGCTCGAACCCGCGACCTCCGGCGTGACAGGCCGGCACTCTAACCAACTGAGCTACACCCGCGTTTCCCGTTCAGGCGTTGCCGCCCGAAGGAGGGCGTCGTTTAGGCGGGGCCTCGACCGACGTCAAGCGGGTCGAGGCCCCATTTTTTCGTCAACCCGCAGGGAGGGTCTGGGCCGGCGGACCGGAGGTCGCTGCCGCCTCAGCCGGAGCGGTGGGGCCGGTCAGGGCCTCGGGCTGTGCCGCCTCGACCGGCGGCGGCGGCTGGTAGCGGACGCTTTCGCCCGGTCCCAGGGGAATCTGGAAGGCGGCCCACAGCCCGGTCAGGATCGCTCCGGTGACCGAGAAGGCGATCGAATAGGGCAGCATCACCGCCATCAGGCTGCCGAGACCGAACTCCTTCACCCATCGCTGGGCAAAGGTCAGGATCAGCGGGAAATAGACCATCAGCGGCGTGATGATGTTGGTGGTCGAATCACCCATCCGGTAGGCGGCCGTGGTCATATAGGGGCTGACACCGACCAGCATCAGCATCGGCACGAGGATGGGCGCGAGGAAGGCCCATTTGGCCGAGGCCGAGCCGACGAAGATGTTGACCAGGGCAGCCACCACCACGATCGAGACCAGCAGGATGAACAGCTGCATCGCCCCAATCGGTTCAGTCGAACCGGGTTCAATTCCCGACAGCAGGCGAATCTGTTCCGCGCCCGCGACGGCCATGATGGGGCCGAGCCCTGACCAGTTGAACAGGGCGACGAAGTGGGCCGCGACAAAGGCCAGCACGATGTAGGGCCCCATGTCTGCCATGGCCTGGGAGGTCATGCGGACGATGTCGCGATGGCTGTGGATGGTCTTGGCGACAATGCCATAGGCCACGCCCGTCAGCAGGAACATCAGGAAGAAGGCCGCGACCAGCGAGTGGTAGAAGGGCTGCAGGCGCGCGGCCTGGGTCTCGCCTTCCGGGTCGATGAGGGGCGCTGATGGCGACAGGACCAGCCAGGCGAACAAGCCGATGACCAGCAGGGCCGCAAGGCCCGCCCAGACGAGGCCCGCCCGTTCGCGGCTTTCCAGCCGCTTTTCGGCATCCTCGATGGGCGCGCCGGCGATCGGGGTCCAGGTGCCGAGGCGCGGCTCGACGATCTTGTCGGTCACCCACCAGCC
>Ga0209066_10003424_pt1 | contig 18131 bp, 10 predicted proteins | sample All_14_2_FD_187198 | JGI IMG/M metagenome (GOLD analysis project Ga0209066, IMG submission 187198) | Freshwater microbial communities in response to fracking from Pennsylvania, USA - Allegheny Zone_MetaG_DW_15 (SPAdes) (version 2) ... | reverse complement strand
GCTTTGATTGCATGTGCTGATGCAATTTTCAAATCATTATGTGTAATTGAGAAAACCTGAGCTAAAAAACCGGATCATTTCTATTGGTTCAAAATCAGTAATAATACCTGTCAGTCGCAATAATCACCCTATATAGTATCTTCATCTCACTAATGCATATTCCGAATCAAAAGTATTGACAATCATAAGCTAACAAGATGACTTGAATAAAAAAAAATGCGGATATTTTTTTAAGAAATCCGCATTTTTAATTATGGTTTATACACTTTTAAGTGCTCATGCCGCCACATACGCTGAGCACCTGTCCGGTAACATATCCCGAAAGATCGGAAGCAAAGAAAACACAAGCCTGCGCAACATCTTCGGGTTTGCCACCGCGACGAAGCGGAATCTGTGCTGCCCACTCTTTGCGGACTTCTTCGGATAGTTTTGCCGTCATTTCGGTTTCGATATAACCAGGAGCTATTGCATTACAACGAATATTACGCGAGCCTAATTCCTGGGCAACCGATTTGGTGAATCCAATTAAACCAGCTTTCGAAGCTGAATAATTTGACTGCCCGGCGTTACCGTTAACACCAACAACTGAACTCATATTTATAATAGAGCCCGATCGCTGTTTAAGCATATACTTCTGCACAGCCTTTGTAAGATTGAACACTGATTTGAGGTTTACCTTAATTACAAGGTCCCAATCCGCTTCGGTCATGCGCATAAGCAGGTTATCGCGGGTAATGCCGGCATTATTCACAAGTATATCGATACGACCAAACTCTTTGGCAATTTCATCGGCTGTACGCTCGCTGTCGTCGAACGAACTGGCATCAGAAGCGTAACCAACAGCTTTAACGCCAATAGCCTGAATTTCCCGTTCGGTTGCTTCCATGATTTCATCGCGGCGCATATCAGTAAAAGCAATAGAAGCGCCCTGTTCAGCAAAAGCTATAGCAATAGCTTTTCCTATTCCACGTGAAGCACCTGTAATAAATGCGACTTTTCCTTCGAGTAGTTTCATTTTTTGTTTGATTATTTGTTAACTTTTTTTTAATTAAGGTTTTAGGGTTTGGGATTTAGGGGTTGAGGGGTAATCTCTCCTTGTCGCCTTATCGCCTTGTCACCTTGTCGCCTTGTCGTCCCTCGCCTTGTCACCTTGTCACCTTGTCACCTTGTCTCCCGGTCTCCCCTCTCCTTGTTCCAACTCATCAACCAAATCCCCTTGTCCGACTTAAGCCCATTTCACCAGGTTAAAATCCAGGCGATGAGGCAATAACGGATTTTTAGGGGTAATACGGAAGGCTATATCAAATACTCCTGCTAATGCAGTTTCTACCTCGATAGTAAAATGTGCCAGGTTACCATCTACTTTCTGCAATTGGAGTTCGCGGATAGCTTGTGGCTCGGTCATGGTATCATTTTCTTTTTGTCCGGAAACCATTTCGATCATGATATCATCAGGAGCAATATCACCGAGACTTAGAACCAGTTCAGCTTTAAAAATATCGCCAAGATTAAGAGTTTCGTAGGTAGGATTAGGAAATAGCACATCCACCACTTCGATACCATCCCAGTTGCGAATCATCCTGAACTTCCAGGAAGCCAAACGGCGCATTGCTGCATTATCATCCTCTTTAAGTAAAGCTGAGCGGTGTGCAAGTTTAGTATAGAATTTCGAGTAGTAATCGTCGAGCTGGCGTTTCATTGTAAAATGAGGAGCAATTCCTGCGATTGTATTTTTTACGTATTTTACCCATGCATGTGGAATATGGTCATTATCACGATCATAAAATGTCGGAATAATTTCATCTTCCAGAATATTGTAGATAGTTTCGGCATCCAGTTCATCCTGGAACTGCTGATTTTCATAAGTTCTTTCTTCTTTCAGAGCCCAACCGGCATCTTCGCGGTAACCTTCGGCCCACCAGCCATCGAGTACGCTAAAATTAACGACACCGTTCATTACTGCTTTTTCACCACTTGTACCGCTTGCTTCGAGCGGACGGGTGGGCGTATTGAGCCATATATCAACACCCTGAACAAGTTTCCTTGCCATGGCCATGTTGTAATTTTCGAGGAAAATAATTTTGCTTACAAATTGCGGCATACGCGAAACCTCAACAATCCGCTTTATAAGATCAGCACCGGCTTTATCAGCAGGATGAGCTTTACCTGCAAAAACAAATTGTACAGGTTGTTTTGGATTACCTAATATCTGCGCAAGCCTTTCAATATTTGAGAACAGCAAATGGGCACGTTTATAAGTGGCAAAACGCCTTGCAAAACCTATGGTCAGCGCATTAGGATCGAGCGAATCAACAATCTGGATAACCTGTTTCGGGCTTTCCGAACTGGTTCCCATAGAGTCAGTTAATCGCTTTTTTATATAACTGATCAGTTCTGTCCTTAAATCCTGCCTGATAGTCCAGATTCTTTCATCGGGGACGTTGTGAATTTTCCTCCAATATTCAGGATTCGACTGATCATCAAGAAAAGCTGATCCAAACTCCTGTTTGTAAAGTTTTTTCCATCTGGCATTTGCCCATGTCGGGTAATGCACTCCATTGGTAACATATCCGATATGAATTTCATTTTCATAAAATCCATTATACATCGACTTGAACATTTGCCTGCTAACCTGCCCGTGAATACGGCTTACACCGTTTATTTCCTGCGAAAGTTTTGAAGCAAGCACACTCATCGAAAATTTCTGGTCGTTCCTGTTTTCGATATACCTTCCAAGGTTCATAAAAGTATTCCACGAAATATTAAGTCGTACGGCATAATGTGGAATATAAGTACGCAGAAGATCCTCTGTAAATGCATCGTGCCCGGCAGGAACGGGAGTATGTGTAGTAAATAATGTCGAAGCTCTTACCAATTCAATAGCCTGGAGGAACGATAACTGCTTGTTCTGAACATATTCGCGCAAGCGTTCAATGCCAATAAAAGCAGCATGACCTTCGTTGCAATGATACAAATCCGGCTCTACTCCCATGGCTTCCAACATCCTTATACCGCCAACACCAAGCAATAATTCCTGTTTGAAACGGTTTTCGAGATCACCGCCATAAAGCTGGTGGGTAACAAAGCGATCGGCTTCGCTATTCTCTTCAATATCAGCATCAAGAAGGTAAAGAGGAATTCGTCCAACATCCAGTTGCCATACTTTGGCATACAAGTTACGACCTGGTAACGAAAGAGTTATCATTATCCACTCACCGTTTGCATCGCGTACCGGTTTCAGAGGTAAATGGTTGAACCTTTGCGGGAAATACTGCGGAACCTGCTCTCCGTGCGGAGATAAAACCTGTTTGAAATAACCATAGCGGTAAAGCAATCCAATACCACACATTTCAACATTTGAGTCGGATGCTTCTTTCAGGTAATCACCGGCAAGTACGCCCAATCCGCCTGAATATATCTGAACACTTTCGTGAAGACCAAACTCCATGCTGAAGTAAGCGATTGAAGGTTTTCTTTTCTCCACGCCTTTTGCCATGTATTCCTCGAAGTTTTTCATCGCTTCGGTCAACCGCAACATGAAGTCAGTATCTTTTTCGAGCTCCTGCAAGCGGCTGTATGTAAGCGATTCGAGAAGGGCAATAGGGTTATGATCGGAGTATTCCCAGCCCTGTGGATCAATCATGCGGAAAAGATCAGTTGCTTCACTGTTCCAGCACCAATAAAGGTTACGGCTAAGTGTGAGCAGACCTTTCAATGCATCGGGAAACACATGATTTACAAGTACTTTGCGCCACTCAGGGTGTGATGTCTTTTTACCGTTTACACTGATTACTGTTTCGGCCTGTCGTTTATCACGGAATAAATCGGATCGGTCGGCAACTTTTTCGAGAGCTGTGGAATAGGCTTCTTTGTAATAAATCAGCAGGTTACTCCAAAATAAGGTTCGTGCCAGTGCAATTGCTGATGAAGATATTCCGCCACGAGTGCTTTCCGACATTTTTTCGAACGAAAGCACAACCGAAACTATGTCGGTTACTACTTTTTCGTTATTTTCATCATTGCGATCAATAACAGTGATACCGCTGTCTTTCACAATATTTTTCATCCATAAACCAAAGCCTGCCAAAGTAGTGGTAACGGTAGGCACACCGAATGCAAGGCTTTCGAGTGGTGTATATCCCCAGGGCTCATAGTATGATGGAAAAACTGAAAGATCGAAACCTGGCAGCAAATCATAATAAGAAAGGTTGAAAACACCATCGTTTCCATTGAGGTAACTGGGCACAAAAATGACTTTAACCTGGTCCTGCAGCGAATTAAAAAGGCTGTTCTCTTTCAGTCTGCGCAAAATAGGATCGTAATCAGGTTCAAACAAACCATGTGTAAGGTACTGTTTTTCCTGAGGCCCGTCGAAAGAGCCTGATTCCAGTTTTTCGACCAAGCCCGGAACCGGCCCCGAATGATGAGCAGGAATCGTTATAAAGGCTACAACCGGATAAGTAAGTTGCTTGTTTCTGTTCAGGTTAGCAAGTGCATCGAGGAATAAGTCAATTCCCTTGTTGCGGAATTCATATCTGCCGCTGTTTATCAGCAAAAGCGTATCCATTGGTAAAGGCTGACCGGTTACCGATTGGGCAACTGAAAGTAATTTCTCCCGGGCTGCAAGTCGTTTCACAGCCAGAGTTTCCTCGTCCATAAACAGAGAATCATCAAACCCATTAGGAGTAATTACATCAGGATTGCGGCCTAAAAACTGTACACATTCATTTCCCGTAAGCTTGCTTACAGTTGTAAATGCATCACTTTCATTAGCAGCGATAAGTTCGAGCGAATGTTTGGCCATTACATGAAACCGCTGGGCCATGGCATCACCGCTATATTCATCGAAATGGCTGTATAACGGAAGGTTGTTTCCGGCGATACAACGACCAACAACAGTGGCATGAGTTGTAAACACAGTGCCGATTTGCGGAACACGGTCGTTAAGGTAAAGAATTCCACCGCCAGTCATCCACTCATGAAACTGAGCAACTATTTTATCCTGTGCAGTCAGACTGAATTCGTAGAAACTTTCAATTACTTTTCCGGCTGCGTAGCCGAACAAGGCTGGCTCAAGGTAATCCCATGAACCTGTAATGCTGTCAAGCTTGTATTTTTCCCAGAATTCGGCCAGAATTTTATCCTTGGACGTAAAATACTGTGTAAAGTCAACCAAAATGGCTACAGGGCGGCCTTTGATATTCCATCGGCCTATTTTTATACGAAGGCCTTCATTTTCAGCACGTTCGCGCCAAACGCGAAATATGGATTTATCTTCAGTAAACTCAGGATTTTCAATAGTTTCTTTCCAGACATCAGGGCCTATAACAATGTAGTTATTACCATATTCCTGTTGAATAACGGGAGCCTTTGTGGCTACCACCGTATGAATTCCTCCAACTTTATTGCAAACCTCCCAGCTTACTTCGAACAAGTAATCGGGCTTTATAGCTTTCTTTTCACTCATATAACTATTTCAGATTCAAACAAATCAGTGCATGTCATATTACGAATGTGCACTAAAATCAAACCCCTGACTGGTTAAACCAGAATCAGAGGTTTGCAAAAGTAACAATTTTAAAATTAACAGAATTTGAAGTTATTCACAACACTATCAATATTGTGAATAACTAATCCTTTTTTCTTACTTCTTTTTTGCTTTGGAATTGGCAGTTCCCGTGGGTTTAGCTGTAGCCTTCACGTTGGATTTGCCGGTTTTTTTCACCACAACTTTTTTACTGCTTTCAGTAATTCCCTTACTTACAGCCTGAGTTTTGGATTTGGCTTTAACTGTTTTAACCGGTGTATTTTCGGCATATTCGTTTACGCGGATCAGGAAATCGGAAAGCACGTTCATATAATTAAGGAATGCCTCATAAGGTGTTCCGTAAGGATTAAAATAATGATGAACAACTCCGTCGCTGAACCACTTTGTACACATGTAATAAAAATGATCACTTGCCTGCAGATAGTTCCAGTCGCGATGCAAGTCAGCATCCTCGCACGTTGCCATTATTTCTGATACTTTGTAAAGGCTTGAGAAAGCTTCACTTTGCAGATCGTTGCCTAACCAGGCAGTAACATCGCGTTCCTCATCGGCCCACGAAATAGCGTGAGGACAATCAATACCGGCTACAGGTTGCATTTCTTCAGCAATTTCGGATGGCGTGCTGAATGACCATTTCCCCGACCTGATAAGCATTTCGGGGAATGCTCTTAAAAACCCAAAAATACCGGTTGAGGCTTTCTGATGTTCGCCAAAAGTTTCGTAATCCATAAATAGGTTTACGAGCTCCTGTTTGGGATCAACACTATGCAGCCAGCCTACATATTTTTCGGCTGTAAGTGGCCACTCGCTCCATTCCTGTTGCGAAAACCTGAATGTAATATCATCGCTGAGCTGGTAATTTCTTAAAAGAAGTTTTAATCGTTGATGGGGTGCACTGCAATAGAGGAAGTTAGGACTTTTCCAACCGAGCAATTGTTTAGCGCCTTCGGTAAGCATGGTTTTGTAACCCATTTCGAGCACCTGCCCTGCAATACTGTTAGAATACACAAGTTCCGTATTGCGGAAAGCGGTAGGCGTAACACCAAATATTCTTTTTATGGCAGCAGCGTGTTCTTCAACCTGCCTTTTAAATTCAGAAGGATCGTTTAGCCCGGCCAGCGAATGCGAATATGTTTCAGCTAAAAATTCAACGTTGCCGGTTTGGGCAAGTCGCCTGAAACTTTCGAGCACTTCGGGTGCATATTTGGAAAACTGCTCAATTGCCGAACCACTTATGCTGAAAGTAACTTTAAAAGCTGAGCCATATTCATTAATCAAACCAAGCAACACTTCGTTAGCCGGCAGATAGCAATCGGCAGCAATTCGCCTTACAATACGCTTATTCTGATAATCGTCGTAGTAATAATGATCGGAACCGATATCGAAAAACCGATATGTCCGCAAGCGGGATGGCTGATGTACCTGGAAATAAAGACAAACTGACCTCATATATCTTCTTTTTAAAACTAGGGTTAATAAGTATTGGTTACTATTTGCTAAAGCACCGATTCGTAAACATCGGCAACTTTACGGGCGGCTGATTCCCATTTAAGGTTATTAACCTCTTCGGAGCCAAGGGTAATAAACATATCGTTTATCGATTTGTAATGCAAAAGACCGTATATGGCATCAGCCATGGCGTCAACATCCCAGAAATCGACTTTCATAACATGATTCAGCACTTCAGCCACACCCGATTGTTTCGAAATAACAACAGGAACATTGGAGCGCATAGCTTCAAGGGGCGAAATACCAAAGGGTTCGGATACCGATGGCATAACATATACGTCGCTCATAGCAAACATACGATCAACATTTTCGCCTTTCAGGAAACCTGTAAAGTGAAAATGCGACGAAATTTTAAGCTTTGCCACACGCTTTATCATTTTTTCCATCAAATCGCCGGTGCCAGCCATAACGAATCGTACATTTTTATCCCTTTCGAGCACTTTACAAGCTGCTTCGATAAAATATTCAGGGCCTTTCTGAAACGTAATTCTGCCAAGGAAAGTGACTATTTTTTCGCGCACATGCTTCTCAGCATCAAGCAATTCAGCTTTTTCGGGTGGCTCTACAGCATTGTGAACAGTAATAACCTTATCAGGATCAATATGATACCTTTCGATAACAATATTACGGGTAAGATTGCTAACGGTTATAACGCGGTCGGCTTCAGCCATTCCTTTACGCTCAATTTCGTAAACATTTTCGTTGTAATTTTCACCTGAGCGGTCGAATTCGGTAGCATGCATATGAACAACAAGCGGTTTTCCCGAAATCTTTTTAGCAGCTACTCCAGCCGAATAAGTAAGCCAGTCGTGGGCATGAATAACATCAAACTCGCTGTTTGCAGCTATTGATGCACCAACAAGCGCATAACGGGCAACTTCTTCCATCAGATCGTGGCCATATTTACCCGAGAACTGAAAACGCTCAGAGAAAACCCTGCTGGATTCCTCCACTTTTACATTCATATTCTCACTCACCATTTGCTGAAAATCTTCGGGACCAACATAAGGAATGAGGTTTGAACCAATCTCCATATAAGTGATCTGGTTCCAATATTCGCGGAATACAGGATCGTTAATCATAACAGTAACATCACTGGCATTTACCAGTCGCACTGCTTCTTCACTTTCGTCCCCATATGCCTTCGGTACCACAAACTGTACCTCAACCCCATGTTTCAGCAGTCCTTTGGTAAGTCCAAAACAGGCTGTACCAAGGCCACCGGTAATATGGGGAGGAAACTCCCATCCAAACATTAATACTTTCATCTTTTTTCGAATATGGTAATTGTATTATTTTATCTTTTTAATTTTCAATGGTTTCATTGCATCAAGTATATTATTTACCCGAAGTAATTCGGATACGCTCCAGGCTTGTGAAATTGCACCTGAAGGTTTGTATGGAGGATCTCCGTCGTAAAGTTCGGATACCGTTCCAATACCATGCTCAGGCATTACCTCTTCAAAACCCTGGAAATATTTAGTAATTAATGCTACACCGCTTTGCTCATAAAGTTTCAGCCAGGCTTCGGCAAAATGACCAAACAACCATGGGAAAACAGATCCCTGGTGATACGCCAGGTCGCGTTGAACCGGACCGCCGGTATATTCGGGTTTGTAATCCGGATTTTTAGGTGAAAGCGTGCGTAAACCTCGTGGTGTAAGTAGTTCGGATTTAACTCTGTCGAGAACACCCTTGCATTGATCTTCGTTAAGAAGTGAATAAGGCAGTGATGCGGCAAAGATCTGGTTTGGTCTTACTGATTTATCGCGAAAATCGCCATGTACATAATCGTACAGGTAGTTCTTTTCCTGATACCAGAAGGTACTGATAAACGATTCCGGAATACTTTCGGCTACAGGGTTCCATTCGTTTACAAATTCCTTATCACCAGCTTTTTCGGCCAGCTCAAGTGCAAATCGTATTGCATTATACCAAAGTGCGTTTACTTCAACTGCCAATCCGATGCGGGGAGTAACAGGCTTGCCATCCACAACTGCATCCATCCAGGTAACTGCCGAACCGGTGACTCCAGCATATAACAAACCGTTGTCGAGCATATGAATATTGTAGGACGAGCCTTCGCGGAAGCTGTTCAAAATCAACTTCATATATCCACCATAGTGTTTCCACACCATTTTATCACCACTGTATTTTACATACTGCTGCAAAGTCCAGAAAAACCAGAGTGACGCATCAACTGAATTATATTCAAGTTTATGACCTGTGCCTGCATTGGGGAATAAAGGGCCCCGCATTTCGGTGAGGCTGTTATCAAGTATATTTTTAAACGTCTTAAAATCGCCCTGAATCAAAGTAAGTCCGGGTAAGGCAATAAATGTATCGCGTGTTACGCGACCAAAGAAATGAAAACCTGCTATGATTTCGAATTTCTTTCCACGTTTAACAATAAATTGCTGGGCTGCATTTTCGAGACAATTCAAATAACTATTGCGCACAATCCGTTTCTTCAACTCCTGATTGTACATGCGGGCAAATGTTTTAGGATCTTCGGCTTCGAGGCTGGCCATAAAATAGATGCTTTCGCCAACTTTTACAGGCATTTCGAAATAGCCGGGAGTGTATAAATCTTCGAGAGAATCATAGCCCCTTGCTTTTTCGCGCATGTAATCGAAATCAAAATACCAGTCGGGAACATGCACATATTCATTCTCTTTCGAAAACTGAAGATGAAGATGGGGATAGCCCAGGTACATGCGAACTTTTATTCCGTTAGGGATAGCATCATATTTACGCTCGACATCATTATTGGCTTTACTGAGCGAATGGATATTGCGGTATGCCATAAAAGGCCTGAAACGCAATTTTGTTGGCGAGTGCGCTTCAACAAGGGTATATTTAATAATGAGGCTGTCGCTTTCGCCGGCAAACAGCATTTCTTTAGTAAGCACAACTCCTCCAACCCTGTAAGTAATTATAAGGTTAGTATCAATAGAAAAGTCAGTAATGTATTTATGACCCTTGGGATTGTATTTCTCACCTTTGTATTTGTGAATTGCCAGGTTGAATTCCTGGTCATGCTGAATGACAGTTTCATCAAGTTGTGAAAGCAAAACATGCATACCTCCATCAAGCTGGGGCTGAGGCGTAACCAACAATCCATGGTATTTACGGGTATTACATCCAATGACAGTGGTGGATGCATAAGAACCGGCCCTGTTGGATCGGAGCATTTCAAGGGTAAGTGAATACTCAAGATTTACCAGTTTCGATTTGTCAAATTTCATATAATTCATAGTGTGTCAACTATTTAGCACTTATTAGGTTGGCGAATAGGAAAGAGTGCAAAGGTATAGCATTCTTACATATGAACCAAGTTATATTTATGATAATCTGCTTTGTTTAAAAAACATGCTTAAAATTACAAAAATATATTTCGAAAAAAAATATTAATTCGCCTAAAAAAGCGTTTCTCATGAAGAAATGGTATTCGACTATCTTTGTAACCACAAAAAGGGATAAAATGAGGATTAAACAAACCGCCGGGGCATTATTTTTCTGGGTAACAATTAGTATAATGGCCTTATCGGGATGCATTAAGGACGACGAGTTAAACACCGATCCTGCATTTATGCTTGGTTTCAGCACCGACACAGTGGTTTTTGATACTGTTTTTACTTCGATTGGTTCAAGCATGCGCCCGCTGGTTATCAGGAATAACGGAGACAACAGGATAAATATTTCCCGAATTACACTTGCAAGGGGAAAAGCATCACCTTTCCGCCTCAATATTGATGGCACTGCAACTGAAGAATACTCTAACCTCGAAATAGCTGCCAACGACAGCGCATATATTTTCGTTAAAGTTACTATTGATCCGAAAAATGTGAGCTCTCCTTTGGTGGAAAGCGACTCTATTGTTTTTGTAACGAACGGGAATATTCAGGATGTAAAATTAGTAGCGTGGGGACAGGATGCCTATTTTCATATCGATGTTACATTATCGGGTGATATTACGCTTCCTGATGACAAACCGCATGTTATTTATGGAAAACTGATAGCCGGAAGTGGTTGCAACCTAAATATAACAGAAGGCACAAAATTGTATTTTCATAGCAACAGCAGCCTCGAAATTCGTTCGGGAGCATCGCTTAATGTTGCAGGAACTCTTGAAAAACCGGTTACTTTTACCGGCGACAGGCTCGAAGATTATTACCTGGATAAGCCTGGAATGTGGGATGGAATATGGCTCGAAAAAGGAAGCAGAAATAGTAGCTTTACTTACGCCGAAATTACAAATGCAAAAGTCGGCATACAGGCCGATAGCATCGGATATGATGGATCAGAACCTTTGCGCTTACATAATTGCATGATTCACAATATGATAAACTATGGCATAAGGGCAACCAAATCAAAAATAATTGCAACCAATTGCCAGATCACCAATAGTGGCGGAAATGTTGTTTCTATCGAAAACGGTGGTGATTATGATTTCCGGAATTGTACTATCGCACGTTATTTTAACGGTAGAGGTTATCCGGCTCTTACAATGAGTAATTATGCTACTGATACAACAGGAAAAAAGTTACCTGCTGAATTGACTGCAGCCTATTTTGGAAATTGTATTATTACAGGAAACCAGTCGGGCGAAATATCGCTGAATGAGTTGGAAGGCACTGCTTTTAATTTTCAGTTTGAACAGTGCCTGGTGCAATGGGATGAGAAACTTTACGAAGAATACAAATCAAATTTTTTAAATTGCATCAGCAATAAAGAAGCAAAATTTATTGATCCTTACACCAATGATTTTCAACTCGATACTTTATCTTACGCTATTGATGCTGCATCCATTACGATTATAAACAATACCGTCCCGGCAATTATTTTCGATCGAAAAGGCGTATCGCGACATGAACACGGGCTGCCGGATATGGGGGTATATGAGAGGGTGGAGATCGGGAAGTGAAGAATAGTGAAGAGTGAAGAGTGAATAGTGAATAGTGAATAGTGAAAAGTGAAGAGTGAATAGTGAAGAGTGAATAGTGAATAGTGAATAGTGTTGCTTCGCTTCGCTCGCAATGACAGTGAACAGTGATGCATTTGCCTCAAATCGTATAATCATAAAAAAAGGTACAAATTACTCACAATGTATATTGCGAAGTAGTAATTTGTACCTTTTTATGTTTTGTGACTATCTTGAATGTTTTTCGCAAAAACAACTTCGGCGAAATACACAGAGATTTATTTATTCATAAGTTTCAACATGGCTGAGCCAATTTCGGCCGGAGAGTCAACAACCGTAATTCCGCATTCGCGCATGATGGCTTTCTTAGCTTCTGCAGTATCAGCTTTACCTCCAACAATAGCACCGGCATGTCCCATTGTGCGTCCGGCCGGAGCAGTAGCACCTGCAATAAATCCTACAACAGGTTTTGTTCCATGGTCGCGAACAAAATAAGCAGCATCCGCCTCCATATTTCCGCCAATTTCGCCAATCATAACTATACCTTTTGTTTCGGGATCGGCCATAAAAAGTTCGATTGCATCGCGTGTGGTTGTGCCAATGATCGGGTCGCCACCAATGCCTAAAGCAGTAGTTTGTCCCAATCCTGCTTTGGTTAGCTGGTCAACAGCCTCATAGGTCAAAGTGCCTGAACGCGACACAATGCCAATTATCCCTTTTTGGTGAATAAAGCCTGGCATGATTCCAACTTTAGCTTCGCCGGGAGTAATAACACCGGGGCAATTAGGACCAACCAAACGGCAGTCGAGCGCGTCAACATATTCCTTGGCAGCCATCATATCTTTTACCGGTATGCCTTCGGTAATACAAACAATAACTTTTATACCTGCTTCGGCAGCTTCCATAATAGCATCGGCAGCAAAAGCGGGTGGAACAAAAATAAGGGAAACATTGGCGTTTGTAGCTTTTACAGCATCCTTAACTGTATTAAAAACAGGGCGGCCGATATGTTCGTTACCACCTTTTCCGGGAGTAACGCCGCCAACCACGTTGGTTCCGTAATCTATCATTTGGGTAGCATGAAAAGTACCTTCGCTACCGGTAAAGCCCTGAACTATTATTCTGGAATCTTTATTAACAAGTATGCTCATAGCAGAAATTTATTTATGCGTCCAAAGGTAAAAATTATTTGATAAAATGATTATACTTCGGGTTGAAGCTTAAAAATAAAAGAAGCTATGCTTTTCGCACTGGTGTTAAAATTTCTTTTCAATAAAAAAATCACGACAAATCATTGAAACCCATAAAACATTAAATCGCTTCTATAAGGATAACATCGTCAGGCAAATGCTGTTTACATATAAGTAGTGTTAACAATGCCACGTATTTCGCTTACAGGAAAGGACAAAGTAAACCGAATAAACAGGCACTTTATCCGGTAATTACCTGCATCTGTCTAATTTTGAAAGTGATATGTACAATTCGTGGTCACAACTGCGTGAATGATTCTTTCAATTTCAAACGGTTTGTGAACGGAATTGAACAATCAATTGTTAACAACCTATACATTGGCTTTGTCGGCAACAGCCAGTGTTTTGCTTTTTTTGTAAAATATAAAATTTACTGCCTGTGAAACTGATCTCCCGATATATCATCCAGCTTTTATTACCTGTTGCACTTACAGTTACATTAACAGGGTGTTCGCATAAACCTAAAGAAAATATTCAGCAGGTTACTGACTGTATGCAGCGGGAAATGCTAACGCCGCAGGAAGAGGCAAAAATCAGGAAGCAGATAAATGCCGACCGAAAACAGCAGGCTCTTGATACCCTATTTATCAAAAAAGCAAAAAAACAAGGATTTAACGGTGCTGTTCTGATTACACAAAAGGGAGTAATTTTATATCAGCAAATTTTCGGATATGCGAATCTGAATGAAAAAGATTCGCTAACGCTGAATTCATCGTTTCAACTTGCATCAATCAGTAAAACTTTTACTGCAACTGCTGTTTTATTGCTGGCGCAGGATGGGAAACTCAGTCTATCCGATTCAATTCAACAGTATATCCCTTCCTTTCCGTATCATGGTATTACTATCGAAAATCTTCTGAGTCACCGCAGTGGTTTACCTAATTATATGTATTGTTTCGAAGATAAGAGAAAACTTAATAAAGCAGCACCTGATAACGAAACGGTATTAAGATGGTTTGAAGAAGCAAATCCCTTGCCGGCACCATACAATAAACCGGATAAAAGCTTTAGTTACAACAACACCAATTTTATCCTGCTGGCATCTGTTATTGAAAAGGTAAGTGAAATGAGTTACGCCGAATTCATGCGTACCCGTATATTTGAACCATTGGGAATGACACATACTTTTGTGGATACCATTGCTCCTGATAACATTCTGCGCTGCCGCACCTCAGGGCACCAGGGCACCAAATTACGGGCACGCGAATATTACGATGGTGTATATGGCGACAAAGGGATTTTCTCATCGGTGGGTGATATGAACCGATGGTATTTTGCATTGCATTCGGGTTGTTTGCTTAACAAGCAATGGCTTACAGAGGCATTTACGCCGCGAAGTTTTGAACGCAAAAGCAGGCACAATTACGGTTTGGGTTTCCGGCTAATGACCGATCCGAATGATATGAAGAAAGTTCATTATGTGTATCACGGAGGTTGGTGGGCTGGTTACAGCACGATGTTCTGGACGGATTTGGAAGCCGATATTGCAATAATTGTATTAGGGAACCGTAAAAACAACAGCGTTTATGATATAAAATCAGTGCTGGCTATACTTGAAGAAAACACGGATGTTGATTTGCAGGAAGTTACTGGCGAAGGAGGGAAGTAGCTTTCGATCGGCAATTTGAAAATTCGGCAATTGGGCAATTCGGCAATTTGGCAATTCGGCAATTTGGTAATTTGGTAATTTGACAATTAGACAATTCGGCAATTTGGCAATTTGGTAATTCGGCAATTTGGTAATTCGGCAATTCGGCAATTTTTGAAATTGAACATTTGAACTTTTGAACCCTTGAACCTTTGAACGCGAAGCATTGAACTTTTGAACCTTTGAACCTTTGAACGCGTAGCATTGAACCCTTGTACCTTGAACGCGTAGCATTGAACCCTTGAACCCTTGAACGCGTAGCCTTGAACCCTTGAACCCTTGAACCTTTGAACGCGAAGCATTGAACCTTTGAACCCTTAAACCTTCCTCTGAATTTTGAAAAAATGTTCTTTTTCGCTATCTTTGCTTACCTAACACCTTTTGACTATGAATCCTTACACAACAGTATCGAAAAATGATACAATTTGCGCCTTGTCAACTCCGCCGGGGATTGGTGCCATAGCAGTTATAAGGCTATCGGGTCCGAAGGCAGTTTCAATCAGTAATTTATTGTTTCATTCGCGTAAGAAGAATTATTTTGTCGAGCAGTTCGAAACACATACGGCACATTTTGGCAATTTAGCTACTGATAATGAAGTGATTGACGAAGTTGTTCTAAGCGTTTTCAGGAAACCACATTCCTACACAGGTGATGATATAGTAGAAATTTCGTGTCATGGATCGGAATATGTTCAGCAGCGCATACTCGAAGTATTGATTGATTACGGAGCCCGCATGGCTCGTGAAGGAGAATTTACACTCAGAGCTTTTCTGAACGGGCGTATGGACTTATCGCAGGCCGAGGCTGTGGCCGACCTCATTTCTTCTCATTCAAAAGTAGCTCACGATCTGGCATTGATGCAAATGCGTGGAGGTTTTTCGCAGAAAATCAAAGATATGCGCACTCAACTTCTTGACCTGGCTTCATTGCTCGAACTGGAACTTGATTTCAGCGAAGAAGATGTAGAATTTGCCGACCGAAATAAATTAAAAGCACTTATTGCGGGCATAATCAGCGAAATGAATGCGCTGGCATCTTCTTTTTCGCTTGGCAATGTAATAAAGAAAGGTATTCCGGTAGCTATTATCGGCAAACCGAATGTCGGAAAATCAACTTTACTGAATGCACTGCTGAATGAGGAAAGAGCCATTGTAAGCGATATTCCGGGAACTACCCGCGACACTATCGAAGATATGATAACTACCCGTGGTGTAACGTTCCGCTTTATCGACACAGCAGGTCTCCGTTCGCACACCACTGATACTATCGAAACGATTGGCATCAGCCGGACTTACGACAAAATAAAGGAAGCATCGGCTATTTTGTACCTTTTTGATATCAGCACAATAACGGCTGAAGAAATTGAAGAACTGCGCGAAGAATTCCGCGATCATATCGATGATCCGGAAAAACATTTTCTGCTCATTGGCAATAAAACTGACCTGATGATGGAAAATCCGCCACATATTACAGCGTTATTCGATCTCGAAACTATTTTCATTTCAGCCAAGCGGAAAGAAAACATCAACCTGATTGTTGATCGTTTGGTAAGCACCGTGAAAGCAGCCAACATCGGCGACAGAGCCATTGTAAGCAATGCCAGGCATTATGACTCAATTATGAGCACACTGCATTCACTGGAAGATGCTGCAACGGGTCTGGAAGAAAATATTCCTTCCGATCTCGTAGCTACCGATATCCGCTCAGCACTTCATCACCTGGGTGAGATAACCGGAGAAGTTACAACTGAAGATATTCTGGGGAATATTTTTGGAAAGTTTTGCATTGGAAAGTAGCAATTTTATTCAGCCCTAATAGGATAAGCGGAGATATACATGATATTATCAACATTCAGGATTTTGATATCATCCTTAATTACACAACCGCAAACAGCCCGGAGTACCGGGCTGTTTTCAAATGTGGTGATAAGATGAACCCCCGGGCTTTAGTTGTTTAATGGATTTACAGGTACTAAACTGAAATCGGCAACCAAAGATTCACCTACAGCTAACTGAGCCGAAATACCTTCAGGTACTGCGAACCCTGTAGCATGGCAGGTAATGGTATAGTTGCCCGCTTCAAGTTCATCAATCAGGTAGTACCCATCGGAATCGGTAGAATAAGCTGTTTCGTGCTGCAACAGGTTAATGGTTGCATTTTCGACCGGGAGGCCGGTAATGCTATCTGTAACCGTTCCTGACACTTCGCCGGTGGTCGGATCATTTTTAACTACACGTTTCCGACGTTTGCGGCTTCCACGTACCAGCATGTAATCCCTGAACATATCCGGAAATTCCTTTTCGTTGAACTCCATAAAAGGATCGAGTTTCATGCGAATGGTTTGCGAACATGACAGCAGTTTCTTATTCAAGGTTTTCCATCCCGATTTTCGGTCGGTAAGCAAAGCGCTGGTGTTACCCATGGTTTCTCCAAAGTCAGCTACCTGTGCTTTGAAAGCCGAGAGTTTTTCGGCGGTTAAACCATACTCAACAGCTAACTCTGCATTTGCAGTAAGTTCGTCGGTTACATGAACTGCAATTTCGTACAACCTGTATGCTGATACGTTGGGAATCATTGACTTGTAAACCCTCAGAATATCATGCAAGGGTTTATTCTGAAGATGTGTAGCCAAAAGTATTCCCATGCCGATGTTCTCGAGCAGTGCTGCTGAGAGTTTTTGCTGACTGTCCTGTTTAGGCCTGTGAATGGTTGATGCCGGACGCAGCAGTTTCGAGATAAGGTCCGACAGTTCATCGCTTTGCTCACCTAAGGTTTCTTTCATGGCCAGTGCCTGCGGTTTGTTTTCGAATGCCTGGGGGTAATTGTTCAGTACGCGGCATATCGATTTTATCTTTTGATGTTTATTTATTTCAATTTGCATTTTAGTAACGTTTTAAATGATTTTTAGATGATTTTTTTAAAAAAAAGTCAAGTTAATGAAGAAATGTAACATAGGGAGGTGACGGACCTGATGCCGCTTTACCCAATAAGCGATGGGTTAATATTCGTTTATCAGGAAAAAATGTATTATAGCTTTCAATAATTGGTACTAATATCCATAACCGGATCGGGTTTACCCGATTTGCTGCAAGCAGCGTGACCCGGATTTCGCGAAGACGCTTAATTTTATGATAAGCGGCAAGCATCTCCTTCAGAGAGATCAGTTCCATGGACGGAGACTGGTTGCCTTTAAATAAAACCGGCAAATGTAAGAAGCTGAGTACCGAACGTTTCCAGACAATGAATTTTAT
>Ga0209066_10003423_pt1 | contig 18132 bp, 17 predicted proteins | sample All_14_2_FD_187198 | JGI IMG/M metagenome (GOLD analysis project Ga0209066, IMG submission 187198) | Freshwater microbial communities in response to fracking from Pennsylvania, USA - Allegheny Zone_MetaG_DW_15 (SPAdes) (version 2) ... | reverse complement strand
TGGCCTTCGGCGATATCGGTCATGACGGTCTCCCTCGATCCGGGCCTTATGTGCGACCCTCCGCCCCGCCGTCCAGTGGACAGGACCGCACAGGTGCACGTCTCCTCCCCATCAAGGATGGGGAGGGGGACCGCGGAGCGGTGGAGGGGGCCTTTCCGCAGCACGGGCCCCATGGTGGGGTTTGCCCGACTCCTCGGGGGGCGCTAGAGCAGGCGCCTTCCCCAGAGCCTGCGCCAAAGACGACCCATGCACGATATCAAGGCCATCCGAGAGACGCCCGACGCCTATGTCGCCGGATGGTCGGCGCGCGGGGTGGCCGATGCCGCCGATCTGGTCACGCGGCTGCTGGCGCTGGATGTGGAACTGCGGGCGGCGCAGACGGCGGGGCAGGAGGCGCTGAGCCGCCGCAATGCGACGTCCAAGCTGATCGGGGCCGCCATGGGCCGCAAGGACATGGCCGAGGCCGACCGGCTGAAGGCCGAGGTCGAAACGCTGAAGGGCGAGATCGCCGCCCAGGCCGAGATCGAGACCGCCAAGGCCCGCGAACTGCGTGATCTGCTGGCCGCGCAGAAGAACCTGGCGGCCGCCGATGTGCCGGAGGGCGAGGACGAGGACGGCAATGTACAGGTCTCGATCTGGGGCGAACCGCGCCGGACCGGACCCGCCAAGGATCACGCCGACCTGGGCGAGGCGATGAAGTTGCTGGATTTCGAGGCGGCGGCCCGGATGAGCGGGGCGCGCTTTGCCGTGCTGAAGGGCGGCCTGGCCCGGCTGGAACGCGCCATCGGCCAGTTCATGCTGGATATCCAGACCACCGAGCACGGCTATCTGGAGGTCAATCCGCCCTACCTCGTCCGCGACGAGGCGATGTTTGGGACAGGGCAGTTGCCGAAGTTCGAGGAGGATTTGTTCAAGACCGGAGCGACGGAAACTGGTTGGCTCGCCGACTTCATGTTTGGTTTGAAGGAAGTACATAAACGTCGACTTGAGGCGAAGTTGGCAGCCGAAGGCGGAATTTTCGCTGGTTTGCCGGGCTATCTGGACGCGATGTTTAATCAGGCGTGGCTTGAGACGCGCGAAGGCGCGTCGAAAGAGGCGCGATATCTCATCCCCACCGCCGAAGTCTCCCTGACCAATCTCGTGCGGGAACAGATTACGCCGGAGGAAGAACTGCCCCTGCGGCTGACCGCCCTGACGCCCTGTTTCCGGGCCGAGGCGGGGTCGGCGGGGCGGGATACGCGGGGCCTGATCCGCCAGCACCAGTTCCACAAGGTCGAGTTGGTCTCCATCACCACGCCGGACCAGTCCGACGCGGAGCACGAGCGCATGACGAACTGCGCCGAGGTCGTGTTGCAGCGGCTGGAACTGCCCTATCGCCGGATGTTGCTGTGCAAGGGCGACATGGGGTTCTCGGCGAAAAAGACCTTCGACCTGGAGGTCTGGCTGCCCAGTCAGGGCACCTATCGCGAGATCAGCAGCGTCTCCAACTGCGGCGACTTTCAGGCCCGCCGCATGGACGCCCGCTTCAAGCGGAAAGAGGGCAAGCCCGAGTTCGTCCACACCCTGAACGGCTCGGGCCTGGCGGTCGGTCGCACGCTGGTCGCGATCATGGAAAACTATCAGGACGAAGCGGGCCGGATCGCGGTGCCGGATGCCCTGCGGCCCTATATGCCAAAGGGGATGACTCATGTGGGAGTGTGACCCCTCTCCCGTCGGGAGAGGGCTTGAGGCTCGCAGAGCGCAGCGATGCGCCAGCCGAAAGGGTGAGGGGCTGCCCTCATCCGCTGGCGTCCGACCCTCACCCTTTCGCGCAAGGCCGATCGCTTCGCTCTCGGGCGCTCAAGCCCTCTCCCAATGGGAGAGGGAAGCGTCATGAGAATCCTCCTGACCAACGACGACGGGATCGAGGCAGAGGGCCTGGCCTGTCTGGAGCGGATCGCGCAGGCGCTTCTCGACGCTTCGGGCTCAAGCAGCGCAGAGCGCGATAGCCCTAATGAAATCTGGGTGGTCGCACCCCAGGAGGAGCAGTCGGGCAAGGGGCGGGGCATCACCCTGACCGAGCCCTTGCGGATCAAGCGGTTCGACGATCGGCGCTTTGCCGTGACCGGGACGCCGACCGACTGCGTCGTCCTGGCCGTCAACGACCTGATGGCCGAGCATCGCCCGGACCTGGTGCTTTCGGGGGTCAACCGGGGGCATAATGTCGGCGAGGACTGCTCCTATTCCGGCACGGTGGCCGGGGCGTTGCAGGGCATGGCCTTCGGCATCCGCTCCATCGCCCTGAGCCAGTCGCTGGAGCGGTTCCACGACGAGGTGACGGCCCACTGGGAAACGGCCGAGGCCTATGCCCCCGCCATCATCAGCCGCCTGCTGGCCCAGGAATGGCAGCCTGGCGTGGTCATGAACCTGAACTTTCCCGCCCGGTCGGTGGAGGATGTCCGGGAGATCGAGGTCACCCGCCAGGGCTTCCGCAATCAGGGCGAGATGCACGCTGTCCGCCGCACCGACCTGCGCGGTCGCGACTATTACTGGATGAGCTTTCGCGGCAGCAAACAGGATCACGCGCCGGGCACGGATCTGCGGGCCATGGACGACGGCAAGATCTCGGTCACGCCGCTGCACATCGACCTGACCCATATGGCCAGCCTGCACGACCTGAAGGGCGTCCTGGGCGGGGCGCCGCCGAAGGCGATGGCGGCCGCGGAATGAACCTGCGCGACGATCGGGCCGGGCGGTTGATCCTGGGTTTGCGGCAACAGGGGGTCACCGACCCGCGTGTGCTGGCAGCCATGGAATCGATCGACCGCGCGGTCTTCGTGCACGAGAAATTCCTGGATCAGGCCTGGGAGGACCAGGCCCTGCCCATCGACTGTGCCCAGACGATCAGCCAGCCCTATATCGTCGGCCTGATGACCCAGGCCCTGGACGTCCAGCCCCGCCACCGCGTGCTGGAGATCGGCACCGGCAGTGGCTACCAGTGCGCGGTCCTCAGCCGCCTGGCCCGCTATGTCTATTCCGTCGAGCGCTATCGGTCCCTGCTGACCGAGGCGGAGGGCAAGCTGCGGCTGCTGGACATCGACAACGTCATCACCCGCCATGGCGACGGCGGCCTGGGCTGGGCCGACCAGGCGCCCTTCGACCGGATCATGGTCACCGCCGCCTCGCCGGGCGAGCCGACCGAACTGCTGAAACAACTGAAGCCCGGCGGGGTGCTTGTGGCGCCCGTGGGCCGCACCTCGGTCCAGATGCTGCATCGCTATACCGGCCAGTCGGACGGCTCCTTCCGCCGCGAAAGCCTGGCCGAGGTCCGCTTCGTCCCCCTGGTCGAGGGCACGGCCAAGGAGGGTGGATAAGGCTCTGTCAGCCCGGAAAAGGTGCCCTCCAGGTGCTGCGACACACGCCGCGCCGGGGCCGAGGACGGGCCGGTGTAGAGGACGCCGCGTGGGTATTCGTGATGATAGGGACGATCGAGATTTTCTCTTGCCGCATTTCGGCAAGATAACGTTTGTAGTGGTTATGGATAAGCCCTGCGGGCTTTCCGGGATGACGGGTGCTTTAGGGAGGGCCGCATGGTCGAGATCGAACGCTGGTTAAAGGGGATGGTGATCGCGGCTGTCGCCCTGACCGCCGCAGCCTGTGCCAGCTATCCGGCCGAGCCGCGCTATTCCATCTATGCCGATCGCGAACCTGCACCACCCGCCGCGCCAGCGGCACCGGCACCCTATGGCGAGGGCGTGATCGGCCCGACCAATCCCGCCACCGAGGCCCCGCCGCCGCTGACGGCGCCGGTCGCCGACGTCGAGGGTGGGGCCCTGCCGCCCCTGGACAGCGGCCCGCCGCCGCCGCCCGTCGCCTCCGGCTCGACCGTCGTGGGGGCGGCCTATGTGATCCAGCCGGGCGATACGATCTCGGGCGTCGGACGGCGGTTCCAGACGCCGATCCAGACCCTGATCGACCTGAATGCCCTGGGTCCGCGCGCGGCCTTGTCACCCGGTCAGCGTATCCTGCTGCCCGACAGCGCGGTGGATATGGGTTCGGACCCCTATGCCACCGGCCCCTCGCCGACCGGGGTGCTGGTGCCGGAGCGAGGGACGCCTCCGCCTCCGCCGCCGCCGCCGCCGTCGGGCAACCCGGCCTCGCCGCCACCGCCCCGGGGCAATGCGCCGGCCACGGCCACGGTCGCCCTGGACTGGCCTGTGCGGGGCGACATCCTGCGCCGGTTCGGGCCGGTGGGCCTGGGGGAGCGGAACAACGGTATCAATATCGGTGCCCCGGCCGGCGCCGAGGTCCGAGCCTCGGCCGCCGGACGCGTCGGCTACGTCGGCGACGATCTGGCGGGGCAGGGGCTGACGGTCCTGGTCGTCCACCGCGACGGATGGCGGACCGTCTATGGCCACCTGGGTTCGGCCACGGTGCGTGACGGCGACGACGTTCGCGCGGGCCAGTCGATCGGCACGGTCGGCCTGACCGCCGGCGATGGCCGTCCGTCGATCCACTATGAGGTCTGGCGGATGCGCGGCGACGAACCCAGCGCGATCGATCCCCTGACGCTTTTGCCACGCTGATCGACGCGTTTCAGGCTTCGCGTTGCAATCGCGGACGGCGCACCCTAGTTTCCGCGCCTCGTTTTAAAAGGGCAGGGCGCGCCGATGTGTCCGTGCCGGGGAAGTAAGAATGACTGCCACTCCTGACGGCGGCGTCGCCGCGATCGCCATGCAACTGCTGCCCTTCGTCGGCATCTTTGTGCTGTTCTATTTCCTGCTGATCCGCCCGCAGCAGAAGCGCGCCAAGGAGCACGCGGCCCTGATCGGCGCGATCAAGCGCGGCGACGAGGTCACCCTGTCCAACGGCATGATCGGCAAGGTCACGCGCGTCGAGGACGACAAGGCCATGGTCGAGATCGCTCAGGGGGTTAACGTCGCGGTGGTCAAGGCCATGATCAGCGACGTTCGCAACCGCACCGCGGTGGCGGCCAACGACTCGCCGCCGCCGGCCAAGCCCGCCGCCACCCGCGCCAAGACGACCCGCGCCAAGGTCTGAGTTCGGCCCGCGGGCCCCGGAAGTTTCCGTCATGATCCATCTGTCGCGCTGGAAGGTCATCCTTCTCGTTCTGTCGCTCGCATTCGGGGTGCTGTTCGCCTATCCGAACCTGCTGAGCCCCGCCCAGCGCGCGGCCCTGCCGGGCTGGCTGCCCAAGAACACCCTGAACCTGGGGCTGGACCTTCAGGGCGGGTCCTATCTGCTGCTTGAAGTCGATGTGGCCGAGATGCGCGCCAAACGCATCGTCAACACGACCGAAGATGCGCGACTGACCCTGAGGGAGGCACAGATCGCCACCAGCGGCTTCGTGCCCGATGACCGGGGCGTTATCGTCAGCATCGCCAATCCGGCCCAGATGGACGCGGCTCTGACCGCACTGCGTGTTCTGGCCCAACCCGACAGCACGGGCGTCGCCGAGCGTCAGGTCAGTCGCCTGTCCGGCAATCGAATCCGCCTCGCCTTCACCGATCAGGCCATCAACGGCATGGGGGCCAGGGCTGTCGACCAGTCGATCGAGGTCGTCCGCCGCCGGATCGACAGCCTGGGCACCCGCGAACCCTCCATCACCCGCCAGGGCGCGACCCGGATCGTGGTCCAGGCCCCCGGCGAGAGCGACCCGGCCCAGCTGGAGCGCGTCATCGGCCAGACGGCCCAGCTAACCTTCCAGATGGTCGATGACACCGCGTCGATCGACAGCGCCCTGGCCGGTCTGGTGCCGCCGGATGCAGAACTGCTCTATGACGCCGAGGGCTTGCCGTATCTGGTCAAGCGCCGGGTCCTGGTGTCAGGAGAGAACCTGACCAGTGCCCGCGTCGGTTCCGATGAAACCGGCCGGACGGCGATCGATTTCCGCTTCGATGGCGCAGGCTCGCGCCGCTTCGGCGAGACCACGGCCGCCAATATCGGCAAGCAGTTCGCCATTATCCTGGATGGCCGGGTGATCTCCGCCCCCACCATTATCGGTGCCATTACCGGCGGCAGTGGCCAGATCACCGGAAACTATTCGATCCAGTCGGCGTCCGAGTTCGTCAATCTGCTGAATGGCGGGGCTCTGCCTGCGCCGCTGGATGTGATCGAGCGCCGGACCGTCACGGCCGAGCTGGGGGCCGACGCCGTCGCGGCAGGCGCGTTCTCGACCGCGATCGGCTTTGTCATCATCGTGGCCTTCATGCTGCTGGCCTACGGCTTTCTGTTCGGCGGCATCTCGGTGATCGGCCTGTTGCTGAACGGGCTGCTGATCATCGCGGCCATGTCCCTGACCCAGGCGACGCTGACCCTTCCGGGGATTGCCGGTCTGATCCTGACCTTCGCTGTGGCGGTGGACGCCAATGTGCTGATCTATGAACGGATGCGGGACGAGGCGCGGGCCGGACGGTCGGTCATCGCCTCGCTGGATGCCGGTTTCAACAAGGCCATGGGCACCATCGTCGACGCCAACCTGACCACCCTGGTCGCGGCGCTGATCATGTTTGCCTTCGGAGCCGGGCCGGTGCGCGGCTTTGCCTGGACGCTGACGATCGGCGTCTTCACCTCCATGCTGTCGGCCGTCCTGGTCGCACAGGTGGGTCTGGCCTGGTGGCTGAAGGTCGCCAAGCCCAAAAAACTGCCGATCGCGGAGTGATGGCGATGCGTGGATGGCCCCTGATTAGAGTTCTTCCGGTGAAGACGAACCTGCGGTTCGTGGACTTCGCCAAATATTTTGCCGGCCTGTCGGCGGTGCTGGTGATCGCCTCTCTCGTCGGCGTCTTCTATCCCGGCCTTAACATGGGGATCGACTTTCGGGGCGGGGCCTCGATGGAGGTCGCCAAGCCCGCCGGTCAGGTGCTGGATCTGGAAAGCACCCGCTCGGCAGTCGGTGAACTGGGCCTGGGCGACGTCCAGGTTCAGGGCATTGCGCGCCTGGGCAGCCAGGTCGACGACGGCTCCACCGCCGTTCTCCGTTTCCAGATTCCCGAAGGCCGCGACCAGACCGCCGTGGTCCAGCAGGTCGAGGCCGCCATCTCCGAGGCCGTCGGCGACGTCACCTATTCCGGCGTGGCCGTGGTCGGGTCTAAGGTCTCGAGCGAGCTGTTCATGTCCGGCCTTCTGGCCCTGGGCAGTGCCGTGGTGCTGATGTTCGCCTACATCTGGTTCCGGTTCGAGCCGCAGTTCGGCTTCGGAGCCGTGGTGGGCCTGCTCCACGACGTCATCCTGGTGTTCGGCCTGATCGTGCTGATGCGGCTGGAGTTCAGCCTGAACATGGTGGCGGCCATCCTGACCGTCATCGGCTATTCGATGAACGACACCGTCGTGGTGTTCGACCGCCTCCGTGAGAACCTGCGGAAGTATAAGACCATGCCGTTGCGCGAAGTGATCGATCTGTCGATCAATGAAACCCTGACCCGGACCATCATCACCGGCATCACCGCCGTCATGGTTCTGGCGGCCCTGGCTATCTTCGGCGGCGAGGCCCTGTATGGCTTCTCCATCGCCCTGATGTTCGGCATCATCATCGGCACCTATTCGTCGATCTATGTCGGCGCGCCGATCATCCTGCTGTGGGGTGTCAAGCGCGGTGCTGCGATCGAGGATGCCAAGGCAATCAAGCTGGGCATGGCTTCGCGGCCCTAACGTCCTTCTCCCCCAAGGGGAGAAGGGTTAGTACTCAGGCTTAACCGACGAATCGACGCTCTGGGGAGGGCTGGACCATGGGCAAGCTGCTTTCGAACTTCCGCGCTACGATCATTCTCAGCCTGGTGCTGGCCGGGGTGATGATCTTTGCTTTCGGCCGGGTCGCGCCGGGTGGCTTCGATCTGGGTTTCTGGCAAGCGACGTTCCGCTGGGGCCACGTCGTCTCGGGCATCCTTTGGATCGGCCTGCTCTACTATTTCAACTTCGTCCAGATCCGGGTGATGCCGAACATCCCTGCCGAGCTGAAGCCCGCCGTCGGCAAGCATATCGCGCCCGAGGCCCTGTTCTGGTTCCGCTGGGCCGCCTTGGCCACCGTCGTCTTCGGCCTGGCGGTCATGTTCACCCGCGGCCACGCCTATGCGGCAGAGGTTCTGAGCTTCGGCTTTGCCGGTGGTCTGGTCCAGGGCGATCAAGGCTTCACCCTGCTGGGCGTCGGCGTCTGGCTGGCGATCGTCATGTTCCTGAACGTCTGGGGCATCATCTGGCCGAACCAGAAGCGGGCCCTGGGCATCGTCCCGGCCGAGGACGACGTGAAGGCCAAGGCGGCGCGCATCGCCATGCTGGGCAGCCGCACCAACCTGCTCCTCAGCCTGCCCATGCTGGCGTCCATGGCCATGTACCAGACGCTGTTTGGCTGATCCCGACGACAGTCTGGACGTCCAGGTCCGCCGCGCCGATCCGGATCGCTGGCTGTCCAGCCGGTTCGTCTCGAACCCGCAGGCGCGCGCCGACCTGATCGCCCTCTATGCGTTCGAGGCCGAGCTGATGGCCATTCCGGCGCGCGTCACCCAGCCCCTGCTGGCCGAGATGCGCTACGTCTGGTGGCGCGATCAGATGGACGGCGTCTTCGCGGCCGAGCCCCGGCGGGGACATCCCGTGCTGGAAGCCCTGACCGACGTCGTGACCCGCCACGGCCTGGATCGCGGCGTCTTCGACCGGCTGATCGACGCCCATGTCGGGCGTATCCACGACCTGCCCCACGATCTGGACGCCTTTTACGTTGGGCCGATGCAGGCGGCAGTCCAGGTCCTGGCCGGGCCAGGGCACGGCGCTGCTGCCGTGCTGGCCGGGCGGATGCGTGGCCTGTCCCAGACGGGACGGATCGATGAGGCGCGCGCCTTGCGGTCATCCGCCAACGCCACCCTGAATGGACTGCCGGTCGCCGCCTTTCCCGCCGTGGCCCACGCGGTCCTTCTCCGACCCGATGCGCCCGAAGCCGTCAAACGTCTGCGCCTGACCTGGGCCACACTGAGGGGTCGGATCTAGCCCCGCTTGCCCACTAGACGCATCCGGTCTAGCGATCATTGATCGATGAATGGGCCGAAGTCAGGATGCCGGATATGATCTCCAAACACGCCTCGATGATGATGTTGGTCACGGCCAGCCTGATGATCGCACCGACCGTTGCCTGGGCGCAGGCACAGCCGACGCAGATGTCCGCATCGGAGGCCGCTTCCGACAGCACGGGAGTCGTCGAAGGTATCTATGCCGCCTTTGCCACTGGCGACGGTGCCGCCCTTGCTGCTGCTTTCGCTCCCGATCTGGTCTGGGTCGAGGCCGAGAACGGCCCCTATGCCGACCGTAATCCCTATGTCGGTCCGGGGGCGGTGTTCGAGGGAGTCTTCGGCCGCATCGGCCAGGAATGGACCAACTTTGCCGCCACGCCTCAGACCTTGCTGCCCAGTGGCAGCCGCGTCGTCGCCCTGGGGCGATATACAGGGGTCAACAAGGCGACGGGAGAGGCGCTGGACGCCCAGTTCGTCCACGTCTGGACCGTGGCGGACGGCAAGGTCGTCGCCTTCCAGCAATACACGGACACGGCCCAGTGGAACGATACGGTCGCGCCCGACTGACCGGTAATCAGCGCTGCGGCCAGGCCTTGACCTCGTCCGCCCAGACCTGGCGGTTCGGCGACCCGTCATAGGCCCACGACAGCGTTCGCGCCATGGCGTGCGCCCCGGCCACCACCAGAGGCGAGGCAAGAGGCAGGCCGTGCATTTGCCGCGCCCAGTCCGGCAGCAGGTCGGCCCCGGCCCGCATGATGATCTTCGAGGCCGCGGTCTCAGCCAGTCCGTCGATCTTCTGGCCCATCACCAGGGCCGCGACCTCTCGCGTGCGTGCATCGGCTTTCAGGCCAGGTCGCATCGACTGGATCAGGGCCTGGGCGCCGGCCCGGTCGCGCGGCACCGGATCGGCCCCCAGGGCCAGGCCGATGCGCGCCATTTCGGCGATATAGGCGTCCTGATCGGCCCCGGACATCGCCGGATCGCCATACCGGACCCAGGCGTCCAGAAAGCTGGTCACCTCGGTCATATGCACCCAGGCCAGCAGCGCCGGATCACTGACGCGATAGGCTGTGCCGTCCGGCAGGACCCCGCCCAGCCGGTCGTGAATACCCCGCACCCGTTCGATGGCCGCTTGTCCAGCCGAGGCATGATCATAGGTCGTCACCGCAATGAATTTGGCGGTGCGACGCAGCCGGCCATGCATATCGGCTCGAAAGTCAGAATGGTCCCAGACTCCAGCCAGCACCGCCGGATGCAGCATCTGCAGCAGCAGGCCGGATACGCCGCCGATCATCATCGTGACGATGTCGCCATTGACCCGCCAGGCGATGGAGTCCGTCGCGAACAGAGCGTCCGCGCGCCGCAGAGCCGGACGCTCGCCCCGCTCATAGTCGTTGAAGATCTCGTTGATCCTCTGGCGGATGGCGCGCTTTGCGAACTCCAGTGGATGGGCCATCGGCGGGTTCTCAGGCCTGACCTGCGGCGGGACCCAGAACCGCAATCCTGCGGTCCAGACGCGCGACCTCGTCTTCCAGCCGCGCCTTCTCCGAGGCCATGTCGACCGGCGACCCGTCGTCATAGGTGAGGCGGGCCCCCTGAGCGATCAGGTCGAGGCGATAGATCAGGGTCACCCGGCGCCCCGTCAGCCGCTCCAGTTCGTCCTCGGTTCCCGGCATCAGGCGGCACCCCGCCAGGCGTTGAGCGCCTCGACAGCGCGCAGGCTCATCAGCCGCTTCTTGGCGCGCCCGCGTTCCTTCATCGGAATCTTGACCCCGGCCTCGTCCACCTTGGGCGCGGGCAGGGGTGGCAGCAGGCCGTAGTTGATGTTCATCGGCTGGAATTTCGAGCCTTCCAGATGGCCGCCGGTGATGTGTTCGACCAAGGCACCCAGAGCAGTCTCTGGCGGGGGTGCGTCGAGCGGCCGACCCAGACGTTCGGCGGCGGCCAGACGCCCGGTCAACAGGCCCATGGCCGCGCTCTCGACATAGCCCTCCACCCCCGTCACCTGGCCGGCGAAGCGCAGGCGCGGCATGGCCTTCAGCCGCAACTGCCGGTCCAGCAGTTTCGGACTGTTCAGATAGGTGTTGCGATGCAGGCCCCCCAACCGCGCGAACTGGGCGTTCTGCAGGCCGGGGATCATGCGGAACACCTCGGCCTGGGCTCCGTGCTTCAGCTTGGTCTGGAAGCCGACGATGTTGAACAGGGTGCCCAGCGCATTGTCCTGCCTCAACTGGACGATGGCGTGCGCCTTGACCATCGGATCGCGCGGATTGGTCAGCCCGACCGGCTTCATCGGGCCGTGACGCAGGGTCTCGCGGCCGCGTTCGGCCATGACCTCGATCGGCAGGCAGCCGTCGAAATAGGGGACGTTCTCCCATTCCTTGAACTCGGCTTTGGGGCCGCTCAGCAAGGCATCGATGAAGGCGTCGTACTGGGCCTTGTCCATCGGGCAGTTGACATAGGCGGCGGCGTCCCCGCCCGGCCCTTCCTTGTCATAGCGGGACTGGCGCCAGGCGATGTCGAAGTCGATGCTGTCCGCATGGACGATCGGGGCGATGGCATCGAAGAAGCTCAGGCTTTCTTCGTCCGTCACGCTCAGGATCGCCTCGGCCAGGGCGGGCGACGTCAGCGGCCCCGTGGCGACGATCACATTGTCCCAATCGGCCGGCGGCAGGCCCGCGATCTCCTCGCGCACCACGGCAATCAGGGGGTGGGCCTCCAGCCGGGCGGTCACGGCCTGGGAAAAGGCGTCGCGGTCCACGGCCAGGGCACCGCCTGCGGGTACCTGATTGATGTCGGCACATGCCATGATGACGGAACCCAGCGCCCGCATCTCGGCATGCAGCAGGCCAACGGCATTGTGCTCCCAGTCATCCGAGCGGAAGGAGTTGGAACAGACCAGTTCGGCCAGGCCGTCGGTATGATGGGCGTCGGTTTTCACGCCGGGCACGCCCCGCATCTCGTGTAGAATCACGGGCACACCGGCCTCGGCCGCCTGCCAGGCGGCTTCCGAGCCGGCCAGGCCGCCCCCGATGACGTGAATGGGTGAAATCTTCGCGGGTGAGGGGATCATCGCGGCTTTCTAGCCACGCATCGCGCCGACGTCAGCAACGGACTGGCGAGCCGCGTGCCGGGGCCGTAAAGATCGTCGCGACATGGGGGAGCGCATGGTCCGGGACAGGGCTGATCATCGTCGGTTGAATCCGATCCGCGCCCTGGCCGACGGCGTGGCCTCGATCCCGCGCGCCGCGCGCTCGGCCTGGGCCGTGCTGGCGTTCTGGACCCTGATGCTGGCCGCCCCGCTGGTCCTGCCCGTCGAAGGGGCCGTGGGCATCGCCCATGGGATGGGCTTGTGGCTGACGGCTCTGGTCGCCGTTGGGACCCTGTTCCGGCTGGGGGTCAGCGACACCGTGTCCCAGGCCCAAGAGCTCGGGCTGGGTGCGGGCGGACTTCAGATCGGGGCGGCGGAGGCCCGCATTGCCTGGGGTTCGGTCCTGATCCTGATCTTTCTGGGTCTGATCGGCTGTATCCTAGCCCTGGTCGCCCTGGCCGTGTTCGGCATGGCCGAACTGGATGCCGCCGCGATCCAGGCCAGGGAATGGACGTCGGTGGGGCCGGGCTGGAAACTGGCCCTTCTGGCGATCGTCACCGGATTGATCGTGGGCATCCCAGTCCTGCTGATCACGCGCCTGTCGCTGTTCGCCGCCGCTAGCGTCGCACGCCGCCGTACGGTCTCGCTGGACAGCATGGCCATCGCGACCGGCAGCGGCTGGGCCCTTCTGGGCGTGTTGATGGTGATCGCGGTGGGGCCTGTGGGACTGGGCTTGCTGATGCTGGAGGGGCTGATCAGCCGACCGTTGGGGGAGGGACTGTCGGCCGTCTTCGTGCCTTGGCTCTGGGCGCCCTTCGCCACGGCGGCCTTGTCTTCGGCCTATCGCCAGTTGGAATACTGGACGCCGTCCGGCGGTGACGGCAAACATTACCGCGATTTACGCTGACGAAGCGCGGCCTGGTGCGTTAGCCTGCAGTCAGGGAATGGGGAGACGGTGATGGGATTCTCGGCAACCGAGGCGGCCTTCGAAGGCTTTCGGGTCGTTCGGCGCAAGCCGCTGGCATTGGTCTGGTGGGCCGGCGCTTATCTGCTGGTTATGGCGCTGGGCTTTGCGCTCATTGCGGGACCTGTCGTCAACCTGATGGTCGCGATGGAAGAGCTGGAGTCTTCTGGCTCGCCCAGCATGGCGGACTTTGAGCCGATCTGGGCCGCATACGGTGCCATTTTCCCGGTGGTTCTGCCTCTCGGCATCATCTTCGGTGCCGTAATGAATGCCGCGATCGTGCGGTCGGTGATTTCGCCCCAGTCCCATGCGTTCGGCTATATGCGCCTGGGCATGGATGAGGTTCGCACGGGGATCGTGACCCTGGTGCTGACGATCCTCAGCGTCCTGGTATCGGGCCTGATCTTCGGTCTGGTGGGCGTGGTTTTCGGTTTCGCCGCGGGGGCGGAAATGCCGATGCTGATCCTGGTCGGCGTGGTGGCCTTGATTGCCGGACTGGTCCTGATGGCCTGGTTGGCGGCAAGGCTCAGCCTGGCCGTCCCCATCACGGTGGCCGAAAAGCGGATCGCCATCTTTGATTCCTGGGGCCTGACCAAGGGCCGCGTCTGGCCCATCATCGGCATGGCCGTCATCGCCTTCGTCATGACCGTGGTCGTCAGCCTTCTGGGCGGTCTGGTCTTCCTGCCCCTGACGATGACGATCGGTGCCATGAACGACTGGACGGCTCTGGAAGGCATGGCCCTGCCCGAGATTCTGGCGGCGGTGGGCCCGGCCCTGGCGGTTTCGATCCTGGTTCAGGCCGTGATGTCGTCACTGCAGCTGGCTGTCATCTACGCGCCTTTCTCGGCCGCCTATCGCGACATCAAGGCGGGCTGAGCCGCATTGCCCTGGAGGAATCCTATGGCCGGTATCGAACTCTACGCTCCCCGCAAGGCGAACCACCGGCGGACCTGGACGGCGGCGGCCGTCGTGCTGTCGATCGTCTTCATTACCCTGGGTCAGCTGCTGGGCATCATCCCTGCCATGACCACCGGCTTCATCGGTCAGGACGGCGCGACCAATGACTGGCCGCAGCTGGCCTACGTCCTGGTCGTGTTGTTCGGCCTGGGCGCGGCCATCACCATGGCCTGGGTCATCCTGTTCGAGAAGCGGTCGCTGGCCACGATCGGCCTGAATGGCCAGGGTGCCATGCGGTTCGGGCGCGGCTTCCTGATTGGTCTGGCCTTCCTGGGCGGGGTCGTCGGCATCATCTGGGCCCTGGGCGGCTATTCGATCGAGGCGGGCGGAGCCTTCACGACGGCCGCCGTCGGCGCGGCCCTGCTTCCCATCGCGGTCCTGCTGTTCGGCTTCATTATCCAGGGGGCGACCGAGGAGATCATCATGCGCGGCTGGCTGATGCAGCTGGTGGCCTCGCGACATGGGCTGGTGCTGGCCGTCGTCATCAACTCGCTGGTGTTCGGCCTGCTGCACGGCGGCAACATCGCCCCCTCGCGCGAGCTGTTCCTGGGCCTGGCCAACATCGCGTTGTTCGGTGTGTTCATCAGCCTTTACGCCGCTCGAGAGGGCTCGATCTGGGGCGTCTGCGGCTGGCACGCGGCCTGGAACTGGCTGCTGGGACTGGGCTTCGGCCTGGAGGTTTCGGGTCAGGCGATCGAGACCGCGCCCCTGATCACCGACCTGGCCACCACCCAGGCCGTGCCCTGGTGGGTCACCGGTGCCGCCTTCGGGCCCGAGGGCAGCGTCGTGACCACGGCGGTCCTGCTGATCGGCTCGGTCTTCCTGGGCCTGCGGTTCCGCAGCAAGGGGTATCCGGTGGAGACCGCACCGGCGTCTCCCGAATAGAAAGCAAACGGGCCCCAGGTTCCGCGTCGAATCCGAGGTCGCCCCTTCCACCACTTCGTGGTCCCCCTCCCCCGCAATGCGGGGGAGGATTTTAGATCAGGCCCGTTTCTTCAGCGCCGCCACCCGGGCCTTTCGGCGCGTTTCGTGGCGGTCCAGCACTTCCTTCAGATAGCGGCCGGTCCAGCTGGCCTTGTCGGCGGCGACCTGTTCGGGCGTGCCCTTGGCCACGATCTCGCCGCCGCCGTCGCCGCCCTCCGGACCGAAGTCCAAGAGGTAGTCGGCCACCTTGATGACATCCAGATTGTGCTCGATCACCACGATCGTATTGCCCGCCTCGACCAGCTCCTGCAGCACCTCCAGCAGCTTGCGCGTGTCCTCGAAATGCAGACCCGTGGTCGGCTCGTCGAGGATGTAGAGGGTCTTGCCGGTCGCCCGTTTCGACAGCTCTTTCGACAGCTTCACCCGCTGGGCCTCGCCGCCCGACAGGGTCGTCGCCGACTGGCCGACCTTCACATAGTCCAGGCCCACGCGGGACAGGGTCAGCATCTTGTCGCGGATCGGCGGCACGGCCTTGAAGAACTGCCCGGCCTCTTCGACCGTCATGTCCAGGACGTCGCTGATCGACTTGCCCTTGAAGACGATCTCCAGGGTTTCGCGGTTGTACCGCTTGCCCTTGCAGACGTCGCAGGTGACGTAGACGTCGGGCAGGAAATGCATCTCGATCTTGATCAGGCCGTCACCCTGACAGGCCTCGCACCGCCCGCCCTTGACGTTGAAGCTGAACCGGCCGGGCCCATATCCGCGGGCCTTGGATTCCGGCAGGCCCGCATACCAGTCGCGGATGGGGCCAAAGGCTCCGGTATAGGTCGCCGGGTTCGAGCGCGGGGTGCGGCCGATCGGGCTCTGGTCGATGTCGATGACCTTGTCGAAATGCTCCAGGCCTTCGATCCGGTCGAAGGGGGCGGGGGCGTCCGAGGCATTGTGCAGCCGGCGCGCGGCGGCCTTGTACAGGGTCTCGATCGTGAAGGTGGACTTGCCACCGCCCGACACCCCGGTGACGCAGGTGAACAGACCCACCGGGATTTCGCCGGTGACGTTCTTCAGATTGTTGCCGGTCGCGCCGCTGATTTTCAGCGTTTTCTTGCGGTCGATCGGACGGCGACCGTCGGCGGGCAGTTCGATCTCGCGCTCGCCGGTCAGGTATTTGCCGGTCAGGGAGTTGGGATTGGCCATGACCTCGGCGGGAGTGCCCTCGGCGCAGATGGTGCCGCCATGGACGCCGGCGGCCGGGCCCATGTCGATGACATAGTCGGCGGTGGTGATGGCCTCCTCATCATGCTCGACCACCAGGACCGAGTTGCCCAGGTCGCGCAGGCCCCGCAGGCTTTCCAGCAGACGGGAGTTGTCGCGCTGATGCAGGCCGATGGACGGCTCATCCAGCACATAGAGGACGCCGGTCAGGCCCGAGCCGATCTGTGAGGCCAGCCGGATACGCTGGCTTTCGCCGCCCGACAGGGTGCCCGAAGATCGCGACAGGCTGAGATAGTCCAGGCCGACATTGTTCAGGAAGCGCAGCCGGTCGGTGATCTCCTTCAGGATACGGCGACCGATCTCCAGCTGTTTATCCGTCAGCCGCTCCGACAGGGTCGTGAACCACAGATAGGCCTTTGAGATCGACAGCCAGCTGACCTCGGCGATGTCGGTCCCGTCAATCTTGACCGCCAGGGCCTCGGGCTTCAGGCGCTTGCCGCCGCAGGCCTCGCAAGGGGTCTCGGACTGGAACCGGCCCAGTTCCTCGCGGACCCAGGCGGAGTCGGTCTCGCGCCAGCGGCGTTCCAGGTTTGGAAGAACACCCTCAAAGGCTTTGGAAACTTCGTATTTTCTCGCATTGTCGTCATAGACGAATTTGATCTTCTCGGTCTTGGTCCCGTTCAGGATGACGCTCTGCGCCTGGGCGGGCAGGTCGCGCCAGGCCACGTCCATCGAGAAGCCATAGTGGCGGCTGAGCGCCTGCAGGGTCTGGGTGTAGAGGGGCGAGGGGCCGCGCGACCACGGCGCGACGGCACCCTTGTGCAGGGTCTTGTCGCGGTCCGGGATCACCAGATCGGCGTCGAAGGCCAGCTTGACCCCCAGGCCGTCGCAGGACGGACAGGCCCCGAAGGGATTGTTGAAACTGAACAGCCGCGGCTCGATCTCGCTGATCGTGAAGCCGGAAACCGGACAGGCGAACTTTTCCGAGAACAGAATCCGGCGCGGTTCGTCGCCCTCCGGCGCCGACGCCCATTCCGCCACGGCGATCCCGTCGGCCAGGTTCAGCGCGGTCTGGATACTGTCAGCGTATCGAGGCTCCAGCCCGGCCTTGGTGACGATCCGGTCCACGACGATGTCGATGTCGTGCTTGAACTTCTTGTCCAGCGTCGGCGCGTCCTCGATGGCATAGAATTCGCTGTCGATCTTGAGCCGCTGATAACCCGAGCGCTGCCACTCGGCGATCTCTTTCCTGTACTCGCCCTTGCGGCCCCGAACCACGGGAGCCAGCAGCAGAATCCGCTCGCCGTCGGGCAGGACCGAAAGCTTGTCGACCATCTGGCTGACGGTCTGGCTCTCGATCGGCAGGCCGGTCGTGGGGGAATAGGGCACGCCGACCCGCGCCCAGAGCAGGCGCATATAGTCGTGGATCTCGGTCACCGTGCCGACGGTGGAGCGAGGGTTCTTGGACGTCGTCTTCTGTTCGATGGAGATGGCCGGCGACAGGCCCTCGATCAGGTCGACGTCGGGCTTGCCCATCAGCTCCAGGAACTGGCGGGCATAGGCCGACAGGCTCTCGACATAGCGCCGCTGGCCCTCGGCATAGATGGTGTCGAAGGCCAGGGACGATTTGCCGGAACCGGACAGGCCGGTCATGACGACCAGCTTCTCGCGCGGGATGTCGACGTCCACGCCCTTGAGATTGTGCTCGCGGGCCCCGCGCACGCGGATGAAGTTGTGCTTTTCGGTCATGATATCCGGGAACGCGGCAGTGCCGGACGGGTGTCCGGGGCGACACTGCTATATGGGCATTGATCCCGGTGATTCAGCAAGAACAATGTGGGAACATTGTCCGGCCGAGGCCTAGGTTCTGGACTCATAAGCTCTGAGCCAGAGGCGTGCTGAGGCGAGCAGAACTGCGGCGAGGAAGTTGCGGGCCAGCTTGTCGAAGCGGGTGGCGATGCGGCGGAAGTGCTTGAGCTTGCAGAAGT
>Ga0209066_10003422_pt1 | contig 18133 bp, 20 predicted proteins | sample All_14_2_FD_187198 | JGI IMG/M metagenome (GOLD analysis project Ga0209066, IMG submission 187198) | Freshwater microbial communities in response to fracking from Pennsylvania, USA - Allegheny Zone_MetaG_DW_15 (SPAdes) (version 2) ... | reverse complement strand
GGCCGGCTCATCGATTTCAGGTCGAACACCACGCGCACGTGGCCGTCCTTGTCTTGCCCGATGCGCACGCGCGAGATGTGCGGGTCGGCATCCTTCACCTTGCTCATCAGCTCGTTGAGCTTGGGGTTGAGCTGCAGGCCGTCGATGTCGACCACCAGGCGCGGCGGGTTGTCGGTGACGAAGTGCTTGCCCACCAGCGGCTGGTCAGATTCCAGCGTCACCCGGGTGTAGTCCTTGGCCGGCCACACCCGCACCGCCACGATGCTGGCGCCAAAGGCCAGTTGCGGCGCGCCCAGCGCGATCAGCAGGCTGCCGCCCGCCTGCAGCCAGCGGCGGCGCTGCGGGTCGGCCACCACGTCCTGGGGCAAGGGTTGGGCGTTTTGCATGGGGTCGGTACGGCTCATGGCATCAACTCCCGTCCGGTGGTGGTCATGGCAAAGGTGCGGACGTGCCGCAGTTGGGCGTCTTGGGCGTCGGGTTCAATATCCAGCCGCAGATCGGGCGTGGGCATCAGCGCCCCCACCTTTTGCGGCCATTCACTCAACTTCAGGCCGGGCTCGGCATACAGCTCGCGGAAACCGGCATCTTCCCATTCACGGGGGTCGCCGAAGCGGTAGTAATCAAAATGCCAGACTTTCAAACCCGCCAGATCATACGGTTCCACGATCGCATAACTCGGGCTCTTGATGCGGCCGCGGGCGCCCAGCGCCTGCAGCAGGTGGCGCACAAAGGTGGTCTTGCCCGCACCCAGCGGGCCGATCAGCTCGATGCTGGCGTTCCGGATGGCAGGCCGTGCTGCCAGCGCCTGGGCCCAGGCGGCACAGGCGGCTTCGTCGGGCCACGTGAAATTGCGGGTTTCTAGAATCACCGGATGCCAATTGGAAACCATGGAGACCAGTTCAGCCCCCCAAGCCTTCGGCCTGCGAGCGCTGCTTTGCCCGCTGCTGCGGAAACGCTTGTCGAATCCCTGCGTGAGTGGGCGCATAACTTGGGATTTTCACAGATTGGTATTGCCGATGTGAACCTGCAAACCGCTGAGCCAGGCCTTTTGGCCTGGTTGGCAGCCGGTTTTCAGGGCGACATGGGCTATTTGGCAACACACGGGCTGAAACGAGCCCGCCCGAGCGAGCTGGTGCCCGGCACGGTGCGGGTGATCACCGCCCGCATGGACTACCTGCCGCGCGACACCCCGCCGGCCTGGCGCGAGCGCGAAGTCCAGCGCCTGGCTGACCCGCAACAGGCCGTGATCTCGGTCTACGCCCGGGGCCGTGACTACCACAAGGTGCTGCGCCAACGCCTGCAGCAACTGGCCGACCAGCTGGCGCAGGCCGTGGGCCCGTTGGGCCACCGGGTGTTCTGCGATTCAGCCCCGGTGCTGGAATGTGAACTGGCCAGCCGCAGCGGCCAGGGCTGGCGCGGCAAGCACACGCTGGTGCTGCAGCGCGACGCGGGCTCGATGTTCTTCCTGGGCGAGATCTACATCGATCTGCCGCTGCCGCCCACCCCGCCCACCACCGCGCACTGCGGCAGCTGCACCGCCTGCATCGACGCCTGCCCCACCGGCGCCATCCTCGCGCCCTACCGGCTGGACGCACGCCGCTGCATCAGCTACCTGACGATCGAACTGCACGGCGCCATCCCCGAAGCGCTGCGCCAGGCCATCGGCAACCGCATCTACGGCTGCGACGATTGCCAGACCGCCTGCCCCTGGAACAAATACGCCCAGGTCAGCCGGCTGCCCGATTTCGACGTGCGCCACGGCCTCGACCAGACCGACCTGCTGGCGCTGTGGGCCTGGACGGAAGACGAGTTTCTGCGCCGCACCGAAGGCAGCCCCATCCGCCGCATCGGTTTCGAGCGCTGGCAGCGCAACCTGGCAGTGGCGATGGGCAACGCGTTGCGGGTGCAGCCTGATGATGCAGTGTTGATGCAGGCACTGATCGAGCGCCGACCGGCAGCCGGCGCATTGGTGGCCGAGCACATCGACTGGGCGCTGGCGCAGCGCGCTCGAGCGCCTCAGCCCTGAGCACCCGGTGCTTGCGCATCGGCTTCAGCTTCCGGCCACAGGGCGGGAAAGTAGAACCTCAGCGCATGCAGCGGCAAGCCGAAGCTCACCGGCCCCTGGGGCGTTTCCGAGTGCAGCAAGCCGCGCTGCAGCAAGGCCTTGAGCACCGTGCCGGCGGTGCGCTCGCCCAGGCCGAGCATGGTTTTGAACTCGCCACGTTCCAGGGCGGTGTTGGTGACGAACAGGTAGTGCAGCGGCCGCAAGGCCGCCAGCCGCACGCCTGACCGCAGGGTTTGTTCTTCAAACACCAGGCAGGCAGCGATGCGTTGCTGCACATCACCCAGCCGCAGCAGGTTGCTCATGAAATCGACCTGGTCCTGGCAGACCGACAGGACGTAGCAGATCCAGTCAACCAGCGTTTGCTGGCTGAGGTTGCCACGGCCATCGAGATCGCCGCGGCGGGGTTCGTCGGCGGCGGCCAGCAGGGCGTAGTAGCGGTCAACATGGCGGGCAAAGCCCCGCAAGGGCGACCACAGCCCGCCGGTGTATCCCAGGGCTGACAGCAGTGCATGGGTGTGCAGGCGCATGACGCGGCCGTTGCCGTCGATGAACGGGTGGATCCACCCCAGGCGGTGATGGGCTGCGGCCGCGGCCACCAGGGCGGCTTCTCCGCGCGATGTGCTGCCGTAGACGTCAGCCCAGCGCTGCAGCAGGGCGGGCACGGCGTTGAAGGCGGGTGCGACATGCTGGCCCACCCGCACTTCCCGTGTGCGCAGCTCGCCTGCGACCACTGGTTGGCCGTCTGTGGTGTGCAGGTCTTCTGCCGGCAGGCGGCCAAACAGGGTGCGGTGCAGGTCGGTCACAGCCTCGGCGCTGTAGAGCCTGGCGGCGCCCTCAGGGCCGGCGTAGCGCGCTTCGATGTCGACCTCGGCGTCGATGTGGGCCACCGCCAGCCGTTGGCGCGTTGCCAGCTCCTGGTTGGTGGAAAAGTCGCGCCTGAGGGCTTGTTCGATCTCGAAGGGGCGGGTGTGCTGCCCCTCGATCCGGTTGGTGTAGTACGAGTTCATGCCCCGCAGCAGGTGGCGCAAGCGTTGCGGCACAGGCGTGCCGGCCAGTTGCCACGCCGAGCGGGCGAGATCGTGCGCCTGCGCTCGCAGCGGCTGCTGTGCGGCCTCGGAGGGCAGCAGGGGCTCAAACTGGTGGATCGAGTTGTACAGGGTGACCATGATTGCCAACTTGAATGTGGCTCTAATTCATTGTCACACAATGAATAATCTCGATCTCTGCAGAATTTTTTGCCAACTTTCGTGCGCCAGGCTGACGCGGAACTCACACCAACGAAAACACCGCCAACGCCAGCGGAATGCTCAGCATGCCCAGCAGCGTGGAGGCCGTGACCAATCCCGCCACATACGGCGCGTCGCCGCCCATGCGCGAGGCAAGCACGAAGGCGCTGGAGGCCGTGGGTAGCGCGGCAAAGGCCACCAGCGTGCGGGCCTGGTCTTTGGGCAGGCCGAGCAACAGGCCGATGGCGATGCCGGCCACCGGCAGCACGGCGTGGCGGATGCCCAGCAGCAGCGACGCCAGCCACGGCGCCTGGCGCAGCCCGCCCAGTTGCAGCCCGGCGCCCACCGCCATCAGGCCCAGTGGCAGCGCGGCGCTGCTCACGCGGCTGAGCGATGTGTCCAGCGCCGCCGGCAGGTGCAGCCCCAGCAGGTTGCCGGCCAGGCCCGACAGCGTGCCGATGATCAGCGGGTTGCGCAGCACCTCGTGCCACACGTTCTGGCCGCCGTGGCGGGCCAGCGTCCACACCGCGCCGGCGTTGCACAGCGGCACGCACACCGCCAGCAGCAGCGCCATCCAGGCGATGTAGTGGGCGCCGCCCAGGCGCTCGGCCAGCGCGAGGGCGACGTAAGAGTTGAAACGGAAGGCCGTCTGCGCCCCCGAGGCCAGCTGCTTGCCGGCCAGGCGCGGCACCCGGCCCAGCAGCACCGTGAGCATGAAGCCCAGCCCCACCACGCCCACACCACCCAAGGCCAGCGCGGTGGTGGTGCTGGGGTTCAGCGGGCTCTTGACGATGGAGACGAACAGCAGCACCGGGAACAGCAGCCAGTACACCAGCCGCTCGGTGGAGGCCCACACATTGCGGTCCAATGCAGTCCAGCGGCACAGCACGAAGCCGAGCACGATCAACAGGAAGTCAGGTAGCAGCAACAGCGCATCGGCAAACATGGCGCAAGCTTAGGGGCAAACCCGTGCCGGTGGCGGGCGGGGTGCCGTGTTCGGCGCGGTCGTCGCGTTGGCGCCACCGGCCGTTGAGCCTGGGAGCGAAAGGAATCAAGCACATGCACATGCAGCAAGTCATCTACCGTTGGACCCGGGTCCTGGCCTGGGCGTTGTGCGCCCTGATGAGCACCGTGGTGCTGGCGCCGGCCGCAGCCCGCACCGTGGAAGGCCACCGTTACGACGAGCAGCTCACGCTGGACGGCAAGCCGCTGCTGCTCAATGGCGCCGGTGTGCGCCAGGTGGTGTGGTTCAAGGGCTTCACCGTGGGCCTGTGGGTGGGCCAGCGCAGCAGCGACGAAGACCGCCTGATGTCACAAGACGGCCCCAAGCGCCTGCGCATGGCCCTGCTGGTGGACAACATCAGCAGCGAAGAGCTGGTGAAGGCGCTGCACGGCGGCGTGATCAAGCGGGTGGACGAGGCCGAGCGCGAGCGCATGAACCCGCGCCTGGAGACGCTGGCCAGGCAGATCCGCGCGCTGGGCACCTTTCGCATCAACGACCAGATCGACCTCGACTACCTGCCCGCCACCGGCCTGCACCTGCGCCTGAATGGCCAGCCCCGCGGCGAGTCCATCCCCGGCGCCGACCTGTACACGGCCATCCTGTCGATCTACATCGGCGATCGGCCGGTCGACAAGAAGCTCAAGCCGGCCTTGCTGGGGTTGCCGAGTGAGTGAAGCCGCCCCGGCCGCGCCCGCGTCCGACCTGGACCGCAGTGCCGCCGCCATCGACCGCTTCTGCGATGCCCTCTGGCTGGAAGACGGCCTGAGCGCCAACACCCTGGCCGCCTACCGCCGCGACCTGCAGGGCCTGGCCGACTGGCTGGCGGCCGAGGCCCACAAGGCGCTGGATGATTGCCGCGAGCTCGACCTGCTGGGCTACACCACCGCCCGCCACACCGGCTCGCGCGCCAGCACGGCCAACCGGCGGCTGAGCGTGTTCAAGCGCTACTACCGCTGGGCGCTGCGCGAGTACCGCGTCACCGACGATCCCACGCTGCGCCTGGGCACTGCGCGCCAGCCGATGCGTGTGCCCAAGACGCTGAGCGAAGCCCAAGTGGAAGCGCTGCTGGCCGCGCCCGATGTCGACACCCCGCTGGGCCTGCGCGACCGCGCCATGCTGGAGCTGATGTATGCCAGCGGCCTGCGCGTGAGCGAGCTGGTGACGCTGAAGACCGTGCACATCGGCTGGCACGAAGGCGCGCTCAAGGTCACCGGCAAGGGCAGCAAGGAGCGGCTGCTGCCCTTTGGCGAAGAGGCTCACGCCTGGCTCACCCGCTACGTGGCCGAGGCCCGGCCGTTGCTGATGGGCCCCAAGGCGTGTGATGAGCTGTTTGTCACCGTGCGATCGGCCGGCATGACGCGGCAGATGTTCTGGCAACTGGTGAAGAAGTACGCCGCCCAGGCCGGCATCCTGGTGCCACTGTCGCCGCACACGCTGCGGCATGCCTTTGCCACCCACCTGCTCAACCACGGCGCCGACCTGCGCGCGGTGCAGATGCTGCTGGGCCATGCCGACATCTCCACCACCCAGATCTACACCCACGTGGCGCGCGAGCGGCTCAAGGTGCTGGTGGCGCGACATCACCCCCGAGGTGGGGTGCCCACCGAGGTGGACTGAAGCGCACGGACGGCAGGGTCTGCCGGGACAATGGCGGGATGACCCGCGCCGCCGCTCCTGTTGTCGCCTCCCGTGCATCGTTGCTCAGCGGGCACCTGCCCGCGCTTGACGGGCTGCGCGGTCTGGCCATCCTGCTGGTGCTGGTTCACAACCTCGACATCTTTGCTCCTTCGCATGGGGTGGCCGTCTGGGCGCGGGCCTACAAGGAGGCGGCCTATGTGGGCTGGATCGGGGTGCAGCTGTTCTTCGTGCTCAGCGGGTTCCTGATCACCCGGGGGTTGCTGGCCACGCGCAGTGATCCACACTACTTCCGCAACTTCTACGCGCGGCGGGCGCTGCGCATCTTCCCGCTGTACTACCTGGCGCTGGTGATGTTCACCTTGGTACTGCCCAGCCTGGGCGTGGCGTCGGTGCAGCCCACGCATGGCACGCCGTTCTGGTTATGGGTCTACCTCAGCAACTGGACCCAGACGGTGGGGCTGGGTGGCGACCAGTTGCCGCATTTCTGGTCATTGGCGATCGAGGAGCAGTTCTACCTGGTCTGGCCGTTGCTGCTGTGGCGACGCAGCCCGCGTCAGGTGCTGGCCTTGTCGCTGTCGCTGGTGCTGGCGGGGCCGGTGCTGCGCGCGGCGATGCTGTATGCGCAGGTGGCCCCCAGCACGGTGTACGTCTCCACCTTCGGGCGGGTCGATGCCTTGGCTGCCGGGGCGGCGCTGGCTGCTTTCCTGGCCTTGCCCGGCACTGCACCGCGGGCGCTGAACAGGCAGGTTTGGCTGAGCCTGTTCGGGCTGAGCGCAGTGTTGGCTGTGCTGGGTTCTCACGGGTTCCAGCGCCTGTCGCCAGCCGGGCAGGTGCTGGGTTACAGCCTGCTGGCGGCCATGTTCACCGCCGCGGTGGCCGCCGCCGCCGGGCAGGACTTGAAGCACGCCCTGCCCTCAGTCGCGCCGCACTGGCACCGGCTGTTGTGCAGCGCACCGCTGCGCGCGGTGGGGCGTTACAGCTACGCCATCTACGTGTTCCACAAACCGCTTGACGAGTGGTTGGGCCAGCGGCTGCTGATGGCCTGGCAGGGCAGCATCACCACCGCCCACCTCGGCGTCGCACTGTTGTACCTGGCAGGTATTGGCGCCATGAGTGTGCTGATGGCGGTGGCCTCCTGGCATCTGTTCGAGCGGCACTTCCTTCAGCTGAAAGTGCGCTTTGAGGCCGGAGGGGCGCGTGGCACGCAGCGCGCAGGGTGGCGTCAGTCGGGCATGCCGGTGCCGAGCAGGTAGTCCATCTCGGCTTCACTGAAGCCGGCCTGGCGGCGTGCGGCCACGTTGAACGGCGGGCGCAGCCGGGGCGCGGCGTATTGCGCCACCAGCGCGCGGTAGTGGCTTTCAGCGTCCAGCCCGGCTTGGGCGCAGGCATGGCGGTACCAACGGTTGCCAATGGCCACATGGCCCACTTCTTCGCGCAGGATGATGTCGAGGATGGCCACCGCCGCATGGTCGCCCACCTGGGCCAGCTTGGCCTGGATCGGCGGTGTGGCATCCAGCCCGCGGGCTTCCAGCGTGCGCGGCACCAGCGCCATGCGGGCGATGAAGTCGTCGCGGGTCTTCAGTGTCATCACCCACAGGCCGTCGTGGGCGTCGAAGTCGCCGTAGGCATGGCCAAGGGTTTGCAGATGGGCCGCCAGCAGCGCGTAGTGCTTGGCTTCCTCGTGCGCCACCTGTAGCCAGTCCAGGTAGTAGTCGGCCGGCAGGCCGGGGAAGCGCCACACCGCATCGAGCGCCAGGTTGATGGCGTTGAACTCGATGTGGGCAATGGCGTGCAGCAGTCCGGCGCGGCCCGGCGCCGTGTGCACCGAGCGCGAGGGCACCTGCTTGGGCGGTACCAGGCGCGGCAGGGTGGGGCGGCCGGGCAGGTCGCCGGGGTCGGCGAGCAGGGCGGTGGTGTTCAGCGCGATCTCATGGCGGCGGGCCCACAGCGTGTGCACGGCCTGCACCTTGTCGTCGGGTAGGGGCAGCCGCAGCGCCGCCAGGGCGGCGTGGCGCAACTCGTCACAATGCGGGGCAACAGACATGGCCCGGGATTGTGCCGGGCCGGTGGGCTGGCCCCGGCGTGCCCACCGCCGTTCAGAAAGGAAAGACTTGATGGCGATCTACCAGCTCGACGACCATGTGCCGCAGGTGCACGAAACGGCCTGGGTGGCCGACAGCGCCGAGGTGATCGGCCGCGTGACGCTGGGCGAACAGGCCAGCGTCTGGTACGGCACCGTGGTGCGGGGCGACTCCGACCACATCACCATCGGCGCACGCAGCAATGTGCAGGACAACTCGGTGCTGCATGCAGATACCGGTATGCCGCTGGTGATTGGCGAGGGCGTCACCGTGGGCCACCAATGCATGCTGCATGGCTGCACGGTGGGCGATGGCTCGCTGATCGGCATCGGCGCCATCGTGCTGAACGGCGCGCGCATCGGCAAGGGCTGTGTGGTGGGCGCGGGCGCGCTGGTCACCGAGGGCAAGGAGTTCCCCGATCACGCGTTGATCGTGGGCAGCCCGGCTCGGGTGGTGCGCACGCTCACGCCCGAACAGTCGCAGGCCTTTGCCAGCGGCGCCAAGCACTATGTCGACAATGCTCGCACTCACGCCCACGGGCTGAAACGGGTGGGGTGAGCGGCATGTCGGCGTTGTACAAGTTCATCTTCGAAGGCCTGCCGGTGCGCGGCATGATCGTGCGCCTCACCGATGCCTGGACCGACATGCTCGCCCGCCGCGATGCCGCCGGCGGCTACCCCGCGCCCGTGCGCCAGTTGCTGGGCGAGATGACCGCCGCCGGCGCGCTGATGCAGGCCAACATCAAGTTCAATGGCGCGCTCATCTTGCAAGTGCAGGGCGATGGCCCGGTGCGCCTGGCCGTGGCCGAGGTGCAGCCTGACCTGGCCGTGCGCGCCACCGCCACCGTGGTGGGTGAGGTGCCTGACGGCGCCCGGCTCGAAGCCATGGTCAACGTGCATGGCCAGGGCCGCTGCGCCATCACGCTCGACCCCAAAGACCGCCTGCCCGGCCAGCAGCCCTATCAAGGCCTGGTGGGCCTGCATGGCGACCGGCGCGAGCCGCTGCAGGAACTGTCGCAGGTGCTGGAGCACTACATGCTGCAGTCGGAGCAGCTCGACACCCGCCTGGTGCTGGCCGCGAATGACCAGATCGCCGCCGGCCTGCTGATCCAGCGCCTGCCGGTGGAGGGCGAAGGCAACCTCGGTGGCCAGCGCAATGAAGACGAGATCGGCCTGAACGAAGCCTTCAACCGCATTGCCACGCTGGCCGGCACGCTGACGCAGGAAGAGCTGCTGACGCTGGACACCGACACCATCCTGCGCCGCCTCTTCTGGGAAGAAGACCTGCGCCTGTTTCAGCCCGAAACCCCGCACTTCGCCTGCAGCTGCTCACGCGAGCGGGTGGCCGGCATGCTGCGCGGCCTGGGCCAGGAGGAGGTGGACGATATCCTGGGCGAGCAGGGCCAGGTCGAGATCGGCTGCGAGTTCTGCGGTGCGCAGTACCGGTTTGATCCGGTGGATGTCGACACGCTGTTTCGCCCGGCGGTTGATCAGGCGCCTGGGTCTGGCGCGCTGCAGTAATCGCAACGGCGCGCTTCGCTCGATGGATCAAGGGGTTTGGTTCGGCGGGCTCGCTGTTCTTGTAGACGCCAGCCTGCGCGCACTGAAGCCAGGCCTCTGACGAGCGCCTGGCCTTGGCCTGATGGGTGGGAGAGCGGGGGGCTTAACCGCCGCGGCGCATCAGGTCGAAGAAGTCCACGTTGCTCTTCGTGGCCTTCATCTTTTCAAGGATGAACTCCATCGCCTCGATCTCGTCCATCGGGTAGAGCAGCTTGCGCAGGATCCAGGTCTTTTGCAGGATCTCGCCCTTCAGCAGCAGCTCTTCGCGCCGCGTGCCGCTCTTGTTGAGCAGGATCGACGGGTACACCCGCTTCTCGGCCATGCGGCGATCCAGGTGGATTTCGCAGTTGCCGGTGCCCTTGAACTCTTCGTAGATCACCTCATCCATGCGGCTGCCGGTATCAACCAGGGCCGTGCCGATGATGGTGAGCGAGCCGCCTTCTTCCACATTGCGCGCCGCGCCGAAGAAGCGCTTGGGGCGCTGCAGCGCGCCGGCATCCACACCGCCGGTGAGCACCTTGCCCGAAGACGGCAGCACGTTGTTGTAGGCGCGGGCCAGGCGGGTGATGCTGTCCAGCAGGATCACCACATCCTTGCCCAGTTCCACCAGGCGCTTGGCGCGCTCGATCACCATCTCGGCCACCTGCACGTGGCGGGCGGCGGGCTCATCAAAGGTGGAGCTGATCACTTCGCCGCGCACGGTGCGCTGCATTTCGGTCACTTCTTCAGGCCGCTCATCCACCAGCAGCACGATCAGGTGCACCTCGGGGTGGTTGGCGATCAGCGCGTGCGCGAAGTGCTGCATCATCACCGTCTTGCCGCTCTTGGGCGGCGCCACCAGCAGGGCGCGCTGGCCTTTGCCGATGGGGGCGATGAGGTCGATGATGCGGCTGGTGATGTTTTCTTCACCACGCACATCGCGTTCGAGCTTGAACTGTTCTTTCGGGAACAGCGGCGTCAAGTTCTCGAACATGATCTTGTTCTTGATCGCCTCGGGCAGCAGCTCGTTCACCCGGTCGACCTTCACCAGCGCAAAGTAACGCTCGCCATCCTTGGGTACGCGCACTTCGCCTTCGATCATGTCGCCGGTGTGCAGGTTGAAGCGGCGAATCTGGCTGGGCGAGAGGTAGATGTCGTCGGTGCTGGCCAGGAAGCTGGCATCCAGCGCACGCAAGAAGCCAAAGCCGTCGGGCAGCACTTCAAGCACGCCGTCACCAAAAATCTGCTCACCCTGGCGGGCCCGCTTCTTCATGATCGCAAACATCAACTCCTGCTTGCGCATGCGAGCGACGTTTTCGATCTCAAGCTCTTCAGCCATCTTGGTCAGGGCCGAGATGTGAAGCGCCTTCAGTTCTGAGAGATGCATGGGGAAGGGTCCTTAAAGGACGTATCTGCTTGGGCGCAGCTGAGTGGCAGCTGCTTTGTGGCCACCTGCGCCGCTCAGCGACACGATGCACCGGCTAGCCCCGTGGGGCAGCAATCAGACAGACAGGAGGGGGAGGTGCCGTACAGCGTGCCCGCTGGATCGCAGCCTTCACTGGGCTGCCTGGGGTACGCACTGGCGCTCGATTCCGCTGACGCTGTGCCGGGCAAAACTGCCTCGGCACATGTCAACGGAAGAGATTATAGGTTTTGATCGATGAAAGCAGTCAACTGCGCTTTTGACAAAGCGCCCACTTTCGTGGCGGCCAACTGACCATTCTTGAAGATCATCAACGTGGGGATGCCCCGAATGCCAAACTTCGCCGGCACTTCACGGTTTTCATCCACGTTCATCTTGGCCACTTGCAGGCGCGAATCGTAGGTGGTGGCCACTTCGTCCAGGATGGGGGCAATCATCTTGCACGGGCCGCACCATTCGGCCCAGTAGTCCACCAGCACCGGCTTGTCGGCCTTGATCACGTCGCCTTCAAAAGACGCGTCGGAAACATGTTTGATCAGTTCACTGCTCATGGTGAAGAGCCCTAGAGGGGAAGCAGAGGAGGGCAGCGCGGCGAATGCCGGCCGGGGTTGTTTGCCTGAATTGTGGCATGAACCTGCTTTGTCCCGGGGTGGGGCGGGTCTTGCACTTCTGTGCAGTTAGCTCATGGGCCGATCCCTGCAAGACTCAGCTTTCTTGGTTAGTCCATTGCTTAGTCCAGCGCTAAACTCACCCACCGTCGAGTTCAACGCAGGAGCATGAGATGGCCTTCACCGTGAACGTGCATGAAGCCAAGACGCACTTCTCACGTCTGCTGGAGCGCGCCCATGCCGGCGAAGAAATCGTGGTGGCCAAGGCGGGCCAGCCGTATGCACGCCTCGTCCCGCTGGAGAGCCCGCCTGCCGAGCGCCGTCCCGGCCGGCTACCCGGGCGTTTGGATCAGACCTTCTTCGACCCCTTGCCTGAAGACGAGCTGGCCGCTTGGGACGGCACCCCGTGAAGCTGTTGCTCGACACACACGCCTTGCTTTGGTGGTGGACGGACGACCCCCAGCTCAGCGCCCCCGCACGCGCGGCCATTGCCGACACAGCGAACGACGTTCTGGTCAGTGCCGCCAGCGCGTGGGAGATTGCCACCAAGCAGCGCTTGGGCAAGCTCGATGGCGTGCCCGAAGCTCGCGCGCGCTTCATCGAGTTGCTGGCTGCTGACGGGTTTGCGTTGCTGCCGATCCTGGTGACCCATGCGCTACATGCCGGCGCTCATGCGGCCGATCATCGTGACCCCTTCGACCGCATGCTGGCCGCTCAGGCCGCGTTGGAGGAGGCCACCCTGGTGACCCGAGACCCAGCCTTCAGCCTGTTCGATTGCAAGCTGTTGTGGTGACAAGACCCCAGCAGATTCCCCCGCTATTTCGCGTTTCGGCCAGTGGCCGCTACCCGTTTAATCAGGCACATCACGGCTGGTTCCGATTGTTGTCCACCACGGGTTGTGGCCCCCTGCATGTCTGCCAACACCTCATCGTCTGATTTCGCCTCTACCGGGCAAGCGCGCCTGGGCTCGGCTGCGCCCGCCACGGCGCCGGCCGCTCGGCCGTTTGGGCGGTTCAGGCTGACCCAGCTGCTGGGCCGCAGCAGCCTCACCATGGCCTGGCTGGCGCACGACCCCCGCGCCCGCATGGACGTGATGTTGATGATGCCCCGCAAGGTGCCCGCCACGCGCGAAGCCTTCGAGGCCTGGTGGGACGCCGCCCGCCGCACCACCAAGCTCGCCCACCCCCACCTGCTCACGCCGCTGGAAGTGGGCCACCACGATCACTATCCGTTTCAGACCTTCGAGCGCCCCCAGGGCATGAGCACGTTGTCAGAGGTGCTGGCTGGCAAGGCCCCGCCGCCGCCGATGGATGTCACCTCCTGGTGTGCTGACCTGCTGGAAGGTCTGGCCTGCGCCCACGATGCCGGCGTGGTGCATGGCGATCTGGGTCTGCACAGCGTGGTGATCGACAAACAAGGCCGTGCCGCCCTCTGGGGCCTGGCCACCCGCCTGGGCGTGCCCGCAGCCGGCGGCTTGCATGCCGAAGCCCTGCGCCACCAACGCGCCGCCAGTGATCGCGATGTCATGGCCTGTGGCCTGCTGCTGCACTGGCTGCTGGCCAACCAACCCGCATTGGATGAGCCCGATGTGCCCGCCGCTATCGAGCGCCTGAGCCAGGAAATCATCCGCCTGCCCTGGCAACTGCCGCACCCCGTGCCCGAGGCCCTGCGCGCCATCGTCAACCGCGCCACCGATCGGTTTGAGAAACGCCGCTACCTCAGCGCCCGCAGCTTCTACCGCGCCATCTCCGGCTGGCGCAAAGTGCAGTCTGAAGAATCCGGCGGCGCCCTCGGCCTGCTGGTCGACCGCCTGCACAGCGTAGGCCACCTGCCCGCGCGCAACGGCCTGGCCCAACGCGTGGTGCAAGTGGCCCGCATGGAAACCCAGCGCATTGATGACGTGGCCGATGTGGTGCTGCAAGACCCGGCGCTGTCATTCGAGCTGCTGCGCATGGTGAACTCGGCCCACTTTGGCGCCCAGCGCGAAACCGCCGTCACCACCGTGCGTCGCGCCATCCAGCTGGTGGGCGTGACGGGCGTGCGCCGCGCTGCCGGTGCCCTGCGCGCCTGGCCCGGCCCGTTGAAGGAAGACGGCGCCCGCGCGCTGGAACAAGGCCTGCGCCTGGCCCGCCTGGCCGGCCACCTGGCCGAAACCCTGGTGCCTCCCGGCCTGGATGCAGAAAGCGCGCTGCTCGCCGCCCAGCTGCAACACCTGGGCCGCCTGCTGGCGCTGTACCACTTTCCTGACGAAGCTCAGCAGATCCAGATGCTGATGCAACCCCAGCCCCCCGCCAAGGAAGGCGAGCCCATCACCCCAGGCCTCACTGAAGAAGGCGCCTCCAACGCCGTGCTGGGTGTTGATCTGCAATCACTCGCCATGGCCGTGGCCAAACACTGGGGCCTGGACGACAGCATGCAAGCCCTGATGCAGCCGCTCCCCCGCGACCGCACCGTGCGCAGCCCCGACGACGTGGCCGGCTGGCTGCGCTTGGTGGCCAGCTGCGCCAATGAACTGCTCGACGCCGCCCGCCTGCCCGCCCAACTGCAAGGCAAAGCCATCGCGCAGGTGTCCAACCGGTACGTCCGCACGTTGGATTACTCGATTGATGCGCTGAAAGAATCGCTGCTCAAGGCCCGGCAGATCATGGAATCGCAGCATTCGAAGCAAGCTGCGGCTTAGATCGCCTGGCATAGCGTGCTGTGAGCGCGGCGTCGATGCCGCGCCAACGCCCACCAGATCCTAGAATGTGCGCATCATGCGCTTAAGCCCTCACGACCAAGCGGCCATCGTGCGAGCCACCGCTGAGGTGGCTGGCGGTGATGCCCGTGTCTGGCTGTTTGGTTCGCGCACGCGGGACGATCTGCGCGGTGGTGATATCGATCTGCTGGTAGAACTGCCGCACCGCTGCGAAGCGCCGGTGCGCCTGGCGGGGCAGATCAGCGCGCGCATTGAGCGCGCCATCGGGTTGCGAAAGATTGACATCTTGATTGCTGATCCAGCATCGGTTGAAACGCCCGTCTTGGCGGCTGCTCGTCGCAGCGCTGTGGCACTATGACCGTGGTGCCATCAGACGAAGGTGACGCTGCTCGCGCAGGGCCTCCACCAGAGCGCTTGCGCTTTCTGGCCGAAACCGTGCGCGCTGAATCGGTGTTGCTGAGGGCGACTGACGGCAGGTTGTTTGCCGAACCCATGACGCCCGAGCGCGCCGCCTCGCTGCGCACGGATGACCTGCTGGCCGAGCGCGTGGATGCATTTGTGGCCCGCTTCGGCCGGCTTCAAGACACGCTGGCCGACAAGCTTCTTCCCGCCTTGCTCGATTGGCGTGCCGAGGCCATGGGCACAGCCATCGACAACCTGGCGCGAGCCGAGCGGCTGGGCTGGATCTCGGCACTGGATGACTGGCTGGCCGTGCGCCGCCAGCGCAACAAGATGATCCACGAATACGTGCGTGACAGCGCTGAGCTGGCCGAGGCGCTGTGCGTTGCACATGATGCGGTGCCGATGCTCGGGCAGGCAGCGCAAGCCATGTCGGCGTTGGTGTTGGGCGATTCGAGCGCTTAGCCTGCGCGTGCCGCTGATCAACGCACCGGCGTCTGATCCTCGGTGGCATCGTCCACCTCAGCAAACAATGCATCACCGCTGATGGTGACCCCCACGCTGCCAAGCGTGACCGCCTCGCCGCGCGCAAACGGATGCAGCACCCACAACCCATCCGCGCCCTTGCGGTACACATCGGCACTGCGCTCAGCAATGTCGATCACCGCATATTCCTGCAGGCTGTCCAGCTGCCGATACATCGCAAACTTCTGCCCGCGGTCATACGACGCGGTGCTGGGTGACAACACCTCTACCAGCAGCGATGGCTCGCGCTTCACCAGGCGGCTGGCGCGATCAGCATCACTGCAAGTCACCAGCACATCGGGGTAGAAAAAGCTGTTGGCCGATGCCACTTGCACCTTGACGTCAGCCATGAAGACTCGGCAGGGCGTTCCGCGCAGATGCTGCCGCAGGGCCATGTAGACGTTGCCCGTGACCGTGACATGGTTGTCCTCTGCCCCCGCCATGGCGAAGATATCGCCATCCACAAACTCATGCTTGGTAGCCTGCAGGGCCTCCCACGCTAAGAAGTCTTCGGCGCTGAGTGCAAGCTGTGGCAGTGCATTTCCCATGAAGGCTCCGCAAAAGCAGAAGGGAAGGGTGACGAGCCTGAACCCCGGCACTGGTGGCAAACGGTTAGGGCTGCTTCGTTCCCGACCTGACCCGTTTGGCCGCGCCCCCATGCGGGGAGGCCCGTCACCGTTGATTGTAGTCGGCCCTTGCTGGTCCCGGTTTTGTTCATCACTTCCCCGGGTTCTCGGGGCTCCAGGGCCGCGTGATGCGGCCGATAATGAGGCTCAGAATGTGCTTCGCCGTTGACATCTCTGCCGGTGGGGGTTCATTTTGCGCACGGCAGTAAGGTCTACACTTTGCGGCCGTCTCCCAGCCCCGGCGCCCGGTACGAGGACACCCATGAACCTGAAGCTCCTGTCTCGCCACCTTCAGCAGCCCACCGTGCGCAGCCATCTGCTGCGGGGGTACAACGGGCCCTGCAACATCGGCATCGGGCTTGATCCCGCCGGCTCCGGCCGCCCTGCGGTGATCGTCGAGGTGCAAGACATCACCGAGTTCCATGCCCCCACGCCGGTGGAATTCAACGGCGAATCCTTTCCCGTCGTCGTCCGCGGCGGCTACGCCCAAGCCCGTCCTCTGGCGCACTGACCCGGCACGGCGGGCGACACTGCGCTAGCATTCCGCTACATCATGCGGGAGCTTCATCATGGGTCAGGCACTGCCCCCCCCCCTGCCCATTCGCAAGATTGACGTCGCCAGCTTTCTTGCTTGGGAAAACGAACAACCAGAGCGACACGAACTGGTCGACGGCGAGATCTACGCCATGACTGGCGCGCGCGATGCGAACAATCGCATCGCGCTGAATGTGGCTTCCAGCTTCATGGCGCAGTTGCGCGGCAAGCCCTGCCGCACCTTCATGTCCGACATGAAACTGCACATCGCCACCGCAGATGCCATCTGCTACCCCGATGTCTTCGTCACCTGTGACCCGCGCGACCACAGCCCCGAAGCCGACCTGATCAAACACCACCCCAGCCTGGTGGTCGAGGTGATCAGCCCCAGCACCGGCGCCTACGACCGCGGCCGCAAGTTCGAGCTCTACCGCAGCCTGCCCACCCTGCAAGAAGTGCTGTTCATCGAACAAGACCGCCAGCAGGTCGATCTGTTTCGCCGCAATGGCGATGGCCGCTGGGAGCTGTTTCCCCCCACTGACGCCGGTGCACTGCTACTCACCAGCGTGGGCCTGACACTCACCCTGGCGCAGATCTACGAAGACGTGCTGCCTGCCACACCTGCAGACGAACCCAGCCGCTGACCCGGCGCCTGCCCTGTTGCAGCCCGGCGTGCGCCACTACATCAGCACACACCCCAGCCCGCCCAGCAGCGCCTCGATCTCGCAGCACAACACGCCGTTCGAGGCGCTGGCAAACAGCAGCCCCAGCACCGTGCCGTCGCTGCGCAGCACCGCCGAGCCCGAGTCGCCATCATCGGCAAACTCGTCATCCCCATCGGCCCGCACCGAAAACACCTCCTCAAACCAGCACAGGCCGTGCGGGTAGGGCACTGAATCCACCAACCCCACCCGGTCAACCACGCCCCGCGTCAGGCCCGTGGTGCGCCCCACCTTGAACACCACATCGCCCGGCACGGGCGTGGCCGTGCCCACTGGCGCCGGTACACCGCGCATCGGCAAGTAGCCGGGTATGTGGGCCATGCCGGGCAACAGGCGCGCTACCGCAGCATCACCCGTGTTCAGCGTCAGCCCGCCAAAGTGGGCCACCCCGGGCGGCTCGGCCACCAGCGGCAAGCTGGCCTCCAGCACGGCCACATGTTCAGGCGCTGAATAAAACCTGCATCCCCCCGCCTGCATGATGCGATCGTGCCCACACTGCCCGCGCCCACAATCGGCCAACACATGCGCGTTAGACAACATGCCCGGGCTGCCATCCGCCAGCCGCACCAGGCAGCCCAGCGTGCCCACATAGCCACCGTGAGAAAGCACCCCTGCGCGTTGATCGGCATCCAGGTTCTGCACCTCCAGCCCACCCACCAACGGCCTCACCCGCGCCTGCTCGGGCTGCCGCTGCAGGGCCATGCCTTGCAGGCTGTTGCGATGCCAGGGCAGCGGCGCAGGAGCGCGATACGCCAGCTGCCTGCGCACCGGAAACCCAAACAACTCAGCGGGTGGCGTTGTGGCCCGTGGTGCTGCCTGGGCGCACAACGGCCGCGCGGTATCGGCCCGCTCTTCCACCACAAAGCCGTAGTCTTGGCCCACCAGGCCCACACCCACCGAGCGTATACCCGGTGCGCCCTGAAAGAGCTGCGCGGCCACCGCGGGCACCAGGGCCCGCGCTTCGTTCAGACGATTGCGCATACGAGTCTCCCTGCTGGGGCACCCTCGTCGCTCTACTGCTCAGCGCACAGATGCCGGCTGTTTGTG
>Ga0209066_10003421_pt1 | contig 18138 bp, 17 predicted proteins | sample All_14_2_FD_187198 | JGI IMG/M metagenome (GOLD analysis project Ga0209066, IMG submission 187198) | Freshwater microbial communities in response to fracking from Pennsylvania, USA - Allegheny Zone_MetaG_DW_15 (SPAdes) (version 2) ... | reverse complement strand
ACCCATCAGCACATCGGCCCCGCCGCTGGGGTATTTGGTGAGGGCCTGCATCGAGATGTCGGCCCCCAACTGGAACGCGTTGAACGCAATGCCCGCCCCCCAGGTGTTGTCGAGCGCCGTCAAAATGGGACGCGCACCGGTCCGGGCGGTGTTGGCTTGCTGCACCACCGCCACCAAGGCTGGCAGATCGGGGAACTCCAGCGTGATCGACCCCGGCGCCTCCAGCCAGACCAGGCGGGTGGTCGGTCCGATCTTGTCGGCCAAGTCAGCGGGGTTCTGTGGGTCGTAGTAGCGGTGCGTGATGCCCCAGGCGGCCAGCTCCACATGGGCAAACGCCTTGTTGGGGCCATAGGCGTTGTCGGGAATCAACAGCTCGTCGCCCTGGCGCAGAAAGGCCATGTCCACCAACGCCACCGCCGAAAGACCACTGGGCACCAGCGCACAAAACCGCCCACCCTCAAGGGTGGCAATACGCTCTTCCAGAATGAAGGTGGTGGGGGTCCCGTGCAAACCGTAGGTGTAGCCGCTTTTGTCTTTCCACTCCCGCGTGCGCAGGGCATGCACGTTGGGGAAGATGACCGTCGAAGCCTTGTGAACGCCAGGCGCCACGGCTTCAAAGCCCTCAGGCGGACGGTACGCGTGGTGGATCAGCTGGGTGGCAAGCTCGGTCATGAACAGCACGCAAAGAGTTTCCCGCCGAGGCGCAGCGGATGCAAAAAATGGGCACCCAAGGCGCCCTGCGGGTGTTTCCTCAAGGCGTGCAGTCCACGCTGCAGCAGCGATAGCGACCTCAAAGTTTCCACTTCTCCAGCAACTGCGCCGGGCGCATGCTGTCGTAGCCTTCGAACGGCTGATGAATCCAGGGGTTGGTGGGCAGGTATTCCACCGAATAGTCGGGCGTGAAGGTGGAAAGCTCTTTGGTCCAGATGACCGCGCTGCGCAGCTCGGTGATGGGTGCGTAGTTGTTCTTCAGAAGACCGATCACCGCTTTGAGCGTGTGACCGGAGTCGGCCAGATCGTCCACCAGCAGCACTTTGCCCGCGATCTCGCCTTTGGGTGTGGTGATGTAGCGGGCAATGTCCAGATCGCCCTGCACCTTGCCAGCCTCGGCACGGTAAGAACTGGTGGACATGATGGCCAACGGTTTGTCAAAAATGCGCGAGAGAATATCCCCCGGACGCATGCCACCGCGCGCCAGACACAGAATGGTGTCAAATTCCCAACCGGACTGGTACACCTTGAGTGCGAGCTTCTCGATCAGGTTGTGGTACTCGTCGTAGGAAACGTAGAGGTGTTTTCCGTCTTCGGTCAGCATGCAAGCTCCGGGTGGAATAGGGGTTGTGGATTTTGCACGAAACAGGCACCCGCGGCCATCAGGCGTGGTACGGGTGGCGAATCAGGATGGTGTGATCTCGGTCGGGACTGGTGGACACCACATGGATGGGAACACCCGTGGTTTCCTGAATGCGATCGAGATAGCGCTGGGCATTGATCGGCAGCTTTTCGTATTGCGTCACACCCACCGAAGAGTCCGACCAGCCCGGCAAGGTTTCGTAAATGGGCATGCAACGTGCAATGTCCTCGGCGCCCATGGGCAAGATGTCGATGGTTTCACCATCCAGCTCGTAGCCTGTGCACAACTTCAACTCGGTCAGACCGTCCAACACGTCCAGTTTGGTGATGCACAAACCGGTCAAGCCGTTCACCTGAGCGGAGCGCTTGAGCAAAGCCGCGTCAAACCAGCCGCAGCGGCGCGCGCGACCGGTGGTGGTGCCGCGTTCTGCACCCACCGTGGACATGTGCCAGCCCGGCGTGCCTTCTTTGTCCCACTCCAGCTCGGTAGGGAATGGGCCACCCCCCACGCGGGTGCAATACGCCTTGGTGATACCCAACACATAGTGCAGCAGACCCGGGCCCACGCCCGCACCCGCTGCGGCGTTGCCAGCCACGCAGTTGCTGGATGTGACAAACGGGTAGGTGCCGTGGTCAATGTCGAGCAAGGTGCCCTGAGCGCCTTCAAACAGCAGGTTGATGCCCGTCTGGTGTGCTTCGTTGAGTTCACGCGAGACATCGGCGATCATGGGCTTGAGCAACTCGGCCTGCGCCATGGCTTCGGCATACACCGGATCAAACTGGATCGCACCGTCTTTCATGTAGGCAGCGATTTTTTCATCCCACACCATGCCCGCAGAACCCAGGTAGGTGGTCAGCAGGTGGTTGTGCAGGACCAGCAACTCCCGCAACTTGGTGGCAAAACGCTCGGGGTATTTCAAGTCCTGCACACGCAAGGCGCGGCGGGCAATTTTGTCTTCGTAGGCCGGGCCAATACCGCGGCCGGTGGTGCCGATTTTGGCGGTACCGGCTTTTTCTTTGGCGGCTTCACGCGCGATGTCAATGGCCGCGTGAAACGGCAAAATCAGCGGGCAAGCTTCGCTGACCCGCAAACGCGAACGCACGTCGACACCCGCCTTTTCCAGACCGTCAATTTCTTCAAACAATTTGCCCACCGACAGCACCACACCGTTCCCGATGTAGCACTTGACGCCTGCGCGCATGATGCCGCTGGGGATCAAATGCAAAGCGGTCTTCACACCGTTGATCACCAAGGTATGGCCTGCATTGTGACCACCCTGGAAGCGCACCACGCCTTGCGCGGTTTCGGTCAACCAGTCGACCAGCTTGCCTTTGCCTTCGTCACCCCACTGGGTGCCAACCACGACCACGTTGCGCCCAGGTACGGCGGCACTGTTGCTGCTTTTCATCATTTTTGGGTTTCCATTTGAATGTTCCGGACGGTCCATGCGTTTGCACGAGCAGGGTCTTGTACCAACTCGCGGTCGCAGTGAAATTCATCGACTTCGTGTTCGTGACCAGGCAGGACACACACCACGGTGTGGCCTTGTGAGCGCAGAGCTGCCACGGCTTCGCGCAAGCCTGCATCCATGCCCCAGGGCGCACGGATCGCGGCCACCAAGGCACGAGGGGATACCGTTGACACCAACTCCTTCAGATCCAGGCTGAAGCCCACGGCGGGACGCTTGCGCCCAAACACAGCCCCTACCTCGTCGTAGCGCCCCCCACGAGCCAACTCAACCGACTGACCTGCCCGACCCTGCTGGCCAACTGCAAACAGGGCAAAACGCATGCCCGTGTAGTAGGCGTAACCACGCAAATCCGCCAGATCAATGGACACACCAAGTCCTTGGGCGTGACCAGCCAACCAGTGCAGATTGTCGAGTGCGGCGTGGAGTTCGGCAGAAGGCTGCAGGACCTGGCGCGCTTCATCCAATACCGCCACATCGCCAAACAGGCGTGGCAGTGCGCACAAATCATGGCGCACAGCAGTTGGAAGGTCGCGTGCCAAGGCATGCAGTTCGGCCACATCCTTGGTCGCCAAGGCCGCGTGAATTTGCAGCACCCTGGCCGTGCTCAACTGCACAGGCGACAACACGGCGTCAATAACCCGCACATCCGCCATATCCAGCTGCAATTGGCTCACGCCTGCGCTGTGCAGGCAGGACTGGGCAAGTTCAATCACCTCCAAGTCGGCCTCTAGGCCCGAATGACCATAAATTTCAGCGCCAAACTGCAGCGGCTCACGACTGGCCAGTGGGCGATCGATGCGGGTATGCACCACCGGTCCACAATAGCTCAGTCGCGCAACCCCTTGGCGGTTGAGCAAATGCGCATCGATTCGGGCCACTTGAGGAGTACTGTCCGCGCGCAAACCAAGCGTGCGGCCTGACAGCTGATCTACCAGTTTGAAGGTCTGCAAATCCAGCGCTTCACCGGTACCCGTGAGCAAGGATTCCAGGTGTTCAAGCATCGGCGGCATGACCAGCTCGTAGCCGTAGCCACGCGCTGTATCCAGTAAACCCCGGCGGAGTTCTTCGATGTGACGGGCCTCGGAAGGCAGGACATCGGCAATGTGATCCGGGAGGACCCAGGCAGACATGGGCATTTTCAGGAGCTGTTAAAACCGTGATTTTACCGGGCTGGCGAAGCGCTTCCCGGCGCACTGCGGCCAGGACAACCGGGAATCACGGTGACAAGGCGAGAATGCCTCGGGTTTCAAAGAGCTTGATCAGGCCAGCAACCACCACAGCAGCAAACCGCTACCGAGCGTCACCAGACCAAAGAATCGAAGCTGACCGTCTTGGAGCTTCAGCATTTCACTGAACACACGGCGCCAGGTCGAAGGTGCCACCAAGGGCAACAGCCCCTCAAAAATAAGCACGAGGGCCACCGCCAGCCAAAGTGCCTCGCTCGGTGGCCAGTCCATCAGCGTGGCAGGTTGCTACCGCGCATACCTTTGAAAAATTCAGAGGATGGATCTATCACCATCACGTCCGATTTGCCAGCAAAACTGGATTTGTAAGCTTCCAGACTGCGGTAAAACTGGGCAAAAGCAGGATCTCGGCCAAAGGCATCCGAAAAGGCGGCAGCCGCCTTGGCATCGCCTTCACCCTTGATGAGCTGGGCCGCGCGGTAGGCTTCCGAGACAATCACTTCCCGCTGACGATCGGCGTCAGCCCGGATCTTTTCGCCTTCAGCAAAACCGGTAGACCGCAGCTCATTGGCCACCCGCTTGCGCTCAGCCTCCATCCGCTGGTAGACCGAAGCCGTGATGCTCTCTGCGTAGTCCACACGTGTGATGCGAACATCGACCACATCCATGCCCCAAGGCTTGTCGGCACTGCTCACAGCATTGAGCACTTCGCGCTTGACATCGTCCATCAGTTGCTCGCGGCGGGTCGAGAGCAGTTCGTTCAAGGTCCGCTTGTTGACCTCTTCCTGAAACGAGTTGCGAACCACACGGTTGAGCTGCAATGCACCGGCACGCTCGTTGATACCGACGTTGCGGATATAGGCCTGTGGGTCGCTGATGCGCCAGCGCACGTACCAGTCAATCACAACGCGCTGTTTCTCAGCGGTCAGGGAGGGCTCGGTGTCGGTGCTCTCCAGCGTGAGCAAACGCTTGTCAATATAGGAGACGTTTTGAAATGGGGGCGGAAGCTTAAAGTTGAGACCAGGATCGGTCACAACCTGCTTGATTTGCCCGAGTTGAAAGACCACACCAAATTGGCGTTGGTCTACAACGAACAGCATGGAACTGGCGATGGCCAAGGCCACCAGCACAGAAGTAATGAAAAAACCCAGTTTGTTCATATGATGACTCTCTTGTCGCTTGGTAAACGCGTGTACTTAGCGACTTTCACGCTCGCGCGAGCGCGCAGCGTTGGTAGACGGAATGGGTGCGGTGCTGGAAGTAGCAGGCGGCAAGACCGGCACCGAACTGCCCGCAGACGCCGTCTGAGCGGTCATTTGCATGATCTTGTCCAGCGGCAAATACAGCAGATTGGACCCCGACTTGGTGTCTACCAGCACCTTGGTGACGTTGGAGTAAATTTCTTGCATGGCGTCGGTGTACATGCGCTCCCGGGTTACCTGAGGCGCTTTCTGGTATTCCGCCAGCACCGAGCGGAACCGCTGCGAATCGCCCTCTGCCTGTGCAACGATCCGTGCGCGGTAACCCTCCGCCTCTTCTGTCAAACGCGAAGCAGCACCCCGTGCACGCGGAACCACATCGTTGGCGTAAGCCTGCGCTTCGTTTTTGGCTCGTTCGCGCTCCTGCCCTGCTTTGAGCACGTCGTCGAAAGACGCCTGCACCTGCTCGGGTGGACGCACACCGCCCTGCTGCAGGTTGATACCCACCACCTCAATACCGACCTTGTAGCGATCCAAAATGGTTTGCATCAACACCCGAACACGGGGCGCAATCTGGTCCCGCTCTTCGGCCAGCGCGGCATCCATTTTCATCTTGCCGATGACCTCGCGCACGGCCGTCTCTGCAGCCTTCACCACCGACGCATCGGGATCGCGGCTCTCAAACAGGAACGCACGTGCGTCATTCAGGCGGTATTGCACCGCAAACTTGATTTCAACAATGTTTTGATCGACCGTCAGCATGGCCGAATCGCGCAGACCTGTGGCAGGCAACACGGTGTCTCGACCCACGTCAACGGAGCGAATCTGGGTCACAAAAACCGTCTCATGGCGTTGAATCGGATAAGGCAAACGCCAGTTGAAACCGGCCCCCACCGAACTGTGGTATTTGCCAAACTGGGTGATGACAGCCTGTTGACCCTCTTGCACGATGAAAAAGCCGGTACCCATCCAAACCAGAACAGCCACGCCTGCAACCAAGCCAACGCCAATACCGGTGCTCTTCGGACTCGGGTTGAAGCCTGGCATGCCCGAGCCACCACCAGAACCACTGCCACCGCCTTTGCCACCCAACAATCCGCCCAATTTGCGGTTGAAGTCGCGCCACAATTCGTCCAAATCAGGCGGACCTTGGTTGGGACCTTGCGCCTTGGGAGGACGCTGCTCGCGAGACGGTTCACGTCCCGCCTCCGGATCCTTTGGAGCACCACCGTCACCGTCACCGCGACCCCAACGGGGATCGTTCAGATTGAACATGCCAAACAACGCACGCACGCCGTTGCGGCCAGACCCCAGCAAGCTACGGCTGTTGCGCGAATCGCTGGAAGAGTTATTCAGATTCACATCCATGTGTTGCCAACTTTAATTCGAAACAAAACCATGCCATTGTGCCCAATCAGAGCTACGTATTTTCAATACCCTCGAACGACCCTTGGTCGTACGGACCCATATCGCCGGCTTCACCGACCTGGGACATAACACGCTCAGCCAACATACCACGCAGCTCAGGGAAACCTTGGCCGCTGCGTGCACTGACGTAGATACGAGGCACCGACTGCCCATCCAGTTCCATCAAATCCACCAGAAGCGCCGGAACTGTTGCAGGGTCCATCGCATCAAGCTTGTTGAATACCAAAATTTGCGGTATTTGATCTGCACCGATATCTTTCAACACCCCCGTCACCGAGGCTATTTGCTCGGGGTGCGCCGGATTGGACGCATCCACCACGTGCAGCAACAAGTCGGCGTCCACAGCCTCTTGCAGCGTGGCAGCAAACGCGTCAACCAGGCCGTGCGGCAGATCGCGAATAAAACCGACGGTATCGGACAAGGACACCGAGCGACCAGCTTCCCCCAAGTAAAGCTGCCGCGTTGTCGTATCGAGTGTGGCAAACAACTGGTCCGCAGCGTAGGAGCGCGCTTTCACAAGCCCATTGAACAGCGACGATTTGCCCGCGTTGGTGTAACCGACCAGTGAAATATTGAACGCATCGCGGCGCTCGCGTTGGCGTCTTTGCGTGGCGCGCTGTTTTTTGACCTTGCCCAACCGCTCCTTGGTGCGTTTGATGGCATCGCTGATCAAACGCCGATCCAGTTCAATCTGTTTTTCCCCCGGACCACCGCGCATGCCGATGCCACCGCTTTGCCGCTCCAGATGCGACCAGCGTCGGACCAACCGGGTCGACAGATACTGCAACCGTGCGAGCTCCACCTGCAATTTGCCTTCGTGGCTGCGAGCGCGTTGTGCAAAAATTTCAAGGATGAGCAGCGTTCGGTCGTTCACCGGCAAGCCCAAGTGCCGCTCCAAATTGCGCTGTTGAGCCGGACTCAAGGCCTGGTCAAACAGCACTTCAGAAGCGCCTGTAGACTGCGCGAGCAATTTGATTTCATCGGCCTTGCCAGAGCCGACAAACAATGCAGGGTCGGGCGCTCGACGCTTGCAGCTTACGCGATCGGCAACGATATAACCGGCCGTTTGAGCCAGTAACCCGAGCTCTTCGAGTTCGCCATCGAAGTGAGGCACACCGAAGTCGACCCCCACCAAAATGACCGATGGGGACGCCGTACTGGTTGATTCGGAGGGATTCAAATCAGTCAAGCTGGCCGCAGATGCAGCACTGGCCCACACCTGCGCGCAGCATGAACTCCGACGACATCAGAGGGCAATACAAAATCAAGAGGCTGCAGACTCGTCTGCAGCAGCGGCAGAGAACTGCACTGGACGGCCAGGAACAATGGTGGAAATGGCGTGCTTATAGACCATTTGGGTCACGGTGTTGCGCAGCAACACGACGTACTGGTCAAAAGATTCGATCTGACCCTGCAGCTTGATACCGTTGACCAAGTAAATCGAGACAGGAACGTGTTCCCGGCGAAGCTGGTTCAGGAAAGGATCTTGCAAGAGTTGGCCTTTGTTATTGCTCACGATATGTTCCGTGTTCAAAATGAAGTTAAGAGGATGTGAACCATACCACACCGAGGAAAGCTGGGGCGTACACAGCCCGACTCACCTTAGTCCTTAAAGGGGTTGGTGGAGGTCTTGAACTCAATGCGCAGCGGCGTACCCACGAGGTCAAACGCCTTTCGAAAGCGGCCTTCGAGGAACCGCTTGTACGACTCTGGGACATGTTCCAGTGAATTCCCGTGGATCACGATCACGGGCGGATTCATACCTCCCTGGTGGGCATAGCGCATCTTGGGACGGAACATTCCACCGCGCTGTGGCGCCTGGAAGGCCACAGCTTCCAGCAGCAAACGGGTGAGCACGGGTGTAGACATCTTGCGCATGGCCGAGGCATGGGCCAGACCAATCGACTTCCACACCGGGGCCAGCCCTTGCCGCTTCTGCGCCGAAATCAGGTGCAAAGAGGCAAACTTTAGAAAAGCCAGACGGGTTTCAATTTGCCGCTCTACCTGTTCGCGCTGGTAGGCGTCCACCGCATCCCATTTGTTGATGGCGATCACCACCGCACGGCCACTTTCCAAAATGAAGCCGGCAATGTGAGCATCCTGGTCGGTGACGCCCTGGGTAGCATCCAGCAGGAGCAACACCACATGTGCGTTTTCGATCGCCTGCAGCGTTTTGACGACGGAAAACTTTTCGATCGCTTCGAAGACACGGCCCTTGCGGCGAATGCCAGCCGTATCGATCAACTCAAATTTCTGACCATTCCGCTCAAACGGGACCGAAATGGCGTCCCGGGTGGTACCCGGCATATCGAATGCCACCAAGCGCTCTTCGCCGAGCCAGGCGTTGATCAGGGTGGACTTGCCCACGTTGGGGCGTCCAGCGACCGCCAGACGGATCACCGTCGGGTCTACCTGCTCGTCTTCTTCGCCGTCGGTCGAAAAACCCGGGATGCTTTCCAGTGCCTTCTCCAGCATGGAGCGGATGCCCTGGCCGTGGGCGCCCGACACGGGCATGACTTCACCCAGGCCCAATTCAAAGAATTCGACGAGCTGCAGGCCCTGGGTCATGCCCTCGGCCTTGTTGGCCACCAGAACCGTGGGCTTGCCCAGACGACGCAGGTACTGCGCAATTTCGTGGTCTTGTGCGCTGATGCCAGCGCGTGCGTCCACCACAAAAATGACCACATCCGACTCGGCCACAGCCTGCCGGGTCTGCTTGGCCATTTCCCGGTAAATACCTTCACTCGCATCGGGTTCAAAACCTCCGGTGTCGATGACAATGTATTCACTGGGTCCCATGCGACCGTTCCCGTAGTGGCGGTCACGGGTCAGGCCGGCAAAGTCGGCCACAATGGCGTCGCGTGAACTCGTCAGGCGGTTAAACAGGGTGGACTTGCCCACATTGGGGCGCCCCACCAGAGCGATGACGGGTTTCACGGAAAAAGCTTTCGTTCAGGACACCGTGCGCAACATGCGCACGGTCATCAAATCGTTATTGGGGACGCCAGGCGTAGACACCGCCGTTGCGCGTCTGCACCACCAAAGCATCACCCGCCAGCACAGGCGCCACCAAAATGGCGGAGCCGTCGGCGGTCATGCGGGTCATTTCGGACCCATCTTCTCGCGAAAGCAAGTGCACTAGGCCCTGACTGTCGCCCACCGCCACCACGCGGCCAACGGCCAAGGGGGCGGTCAGGCCACGGTGCTTCAAGCGGTCCACTTCCCAGCCGCGTTCACCGCTGGTGCGCTGCCAGGCCAACACACGCCCGTCGGATTCGGTGCCGAAGACCAAGCGGTCATCACCATGCAAACCCGTGGCTCCCTGCGCAGGCTGCGCCCAGGCCACGGTGCCGCGGCCAGCATCGACACAAGCCACCGCTGCCGAATAGGCACGGACACAAACACTGTTGCCGACCCGGCTGACCGGCCCCACCACATCCACCAGACGCTCCACCTCGTTGGTACCGCGCGAGGTGGCCACGGGGACGTCCCAGCGAATGGATCCGTTGAGCGGATTCAAACCCGCCAGGCGACCCGCCAGACCCGCCACCAGGGTATCGCCCACGGCAAGCAGGGCGCCCGACTGGCTCAGCACCAACGGTTCGGCAGGACGCGATTGAACCCACAAGCGGGCGCCGGTCTGACCATCAAAAGCGCGAACCGTGCGGTCGGCGGTCAACACAAACACACGTTTGCCAGCCACCAGTGGCGCCGTGAAAGAGCGCGCAGGCAAGCGCACACGCCAGACCTCTTGGCCATCGCGGATGGTCACGAGGTCGTTGCCTTGCGTGATCACAGCAGCCAGCTCGCCGTCGGAGCCCACGCCAGCAGCGATGGGCTGTGCGAGGTTCAGACGCCAGACGTCTTTCCCCGTTGAGGCGTCCAATGCCACCACCGTGCCCGCGCTGCCTGCTGCAAACACCCGGCCGGCCACTGCACGCGGCACCAGCGCTGCGTGCGACGCGCCCACCTGTGAAGACCAAGCCACCGTGGTGCCCATGAGGGCGGCCACGGGTGCCAGTTGGGCGGGCTTGGGCTTCTCTGGACCCGATGAACATGCCGTGAGCGCCAACGCGATCACCGCACCCGATACCACCCAGGCCAAACGGCTTGGCCGCCCATGCACCCCACGCAACGCGCTCACCGTGCCACCTCTGCGGTGTCGGCGAGGCTGGATGCCGATACGCCCAGCGAGGCCAGTTTGACCTCGACCAGTCGGCGGTATTCCGCACGGTCGCTCAGACCGCGCCAAGCCATTTGGTATTGCGCCTTCGCTTCTTCGGTTTTGCCCTGTGCCATGAACACGTCGCCCCGGCGGTCGGCCACCAAAGGCTCAAACGGCTTCGGCACCGGCGTTTCCAACGTCTTGAGGGCTTGATCGAAAGCTTGAGCCTCGATATCCAACCCCACCAGGCGCAAGCGGGCCACCGCTTTGTAAGCGTCGTCAGAAACTTTCTCGGCCACCCAGGTCAGCGCAGCACGAGCGCCATCGGTCTTGCCGGCGTCGAACAGCGTCTTGCCGGCCAGCAACCCGCTCTGTGCGGCAAAGGTGGTGCTGCCGAACTTGTCTTTCATGTCGGACAGCGCGCGTTCCATACGCTCGGCATCGCTGGCGACGGCCGCCCGCTCAATTTCGTCGTACAACGCAGCCGCCTTGGTGGCCTGGCTGCGCTGCCAGTAGCTCCAACCGTTCCAGGCCGCCATTGAGCCAAACACGGCAATCAACACCCAGGTGATGAGGTTGCCGTACTGAGCCCAGAAGTGTTTGATCTGGTCGAGTTGTTCCTGCTCTTCAAGGTCGAGGTGTTTGGCCATGGGTGCTTGTCTGTGAATAACGGGGGATTGTAGGCGGCTACCAGCAACGGGTGAATTCGGTTCAAGCGCCGCGCAAACGCTCGGCCCACTGCGCCACGTCGGCCAGAGGCTGCAGGGCCTGAGCAGGTAGATCGGTGCCGGCTTCACCGGGTCTAGGGCCCCGCAACGGTTTCACCGCAACCATACCTTGCTGTAACTCGTCTGAACCGAAGATCAGCGCAAAACGGGCACCACTGGCGTCGGCCTTTTTGAACTGCGATTTCATGCTGCCCATGCCCTCTGCGCCACCGGCATGCATCTGCACCGACACGCCAACCTGGCGCAGCGCACGCAGCACCGGCATGACCAGTGGCACGCTGGCCGCATCGGGAACCACGGCATAGGCATCCGGCGTGGGTTGTTCCGGCAGAAGGCCCTGTTCTTTGAGCAACTCCAGAATGCGCTCCATGCCCAGTGCCCAGCCGACCGCCGGCGCAGCCTTGCCACCGATTTGCTCAAACAGGCCGTCGTAGCGACCGCCCGCACACACCGTGCCCTGCGAGCCGAGTTGTGTGGTCACAAACTCAAACACCGACAGGTTGTAGTAGTCCATGCCACGCACCAGGCGTGGGTTGATCCGATAGGTGATGCAGTGGGCATCCAGCAAAGCACGCAAGCGGTTGAAGTGGTCGAGTGACTCGGCACCCAGGTGGTCCATCAGCCGCGGTGCGGCGTTGACCAGCGCTTGCATGGCTGGGTTTTTGGTGTCCAGGATGCGCAAGGGGTTGCTGTGCAGGCGGCGCCTGGCGTCTTCGTCGAGCTGGTCGGCATGGCCTTCCAGGTAGGCAATGAGGGCCTGGCGGTGGGCCAAACGCTCAGCGGGCTGGCCCAGGCTGTTGATTTCCAGCTCGATGCCCGTCAGGCCCAATTCGGCCCACAGGTCGCAGGCCAGCACGATGAGCTCGGCGTCCACATCGGGCCCGGCAAAACCGAGCGCTTCAGCGCCAAACTGGTGAAACTGGCGGTAGCGCCCACGCTGCGGACGCTCATGGCGAAACATGGGACCCATGTAATACAAGCGCTTACCACCGTCGTACAGCATGGATGCTTCCACCACCGCGCGCACCACGCCGGCGGTGTTTTCTGGCCGCAGGGTGAGCTGCTCGCCGTTCAGGCGGTCTTCAAAGGAGTACATCTCCTTTTCCACAATGTCGGTCACCTCACCCAGGCCGCGTACGAACAGCGCTGTGGGCTCCACGATGGGCGTGCGCAGGTTGCGGTAGCCGTACCGGCGCATCAGCGCACGCAGCGTATCTTCCAGCCACTCCCAGTGCGCGGACGCAGGGGGAGCAATGTCGTTCATGCCTTTGACGGCGCTCAATTTTTCTGCCATGGATATTCTTGCGTTTGAGGCACGGCGCCCTGCTGGCGCGGACCGCCGGGCGGCTTGCTGGACCTTCGAGATCCGCTCAGTCAGGCTGGTGTGCCGTACCGTTTTTCAATGTAATTTTCAACAATCTGCTGAAACTCGTGCGCGATGCGGTCACCGCGCAGCGTCAGCACTTTTTCACCGTCAATGTAGACCGGCGCAGCTGGCGCCTCGCCGGTTCCGGGGAGGCTGATGCCGATGTCGGCGTGCTTGCTCTCGCCGGGGCCGTTGACAATGCATCCCATGACCGCGAGCTTGAGGTTTTCGACGCCCGGATAGCGCGCCCGCCAGACCGGCATGGATCCGCGCAGAAAGTCGTCAATTTGCTTCGCCAGCTCTTGAAAGGTGGTGCTGGTGGTGCGGCCACAACCTGGACAGGCGGTCACGCTGGGCACAAAGGCACGCATGCCCAGCGCTTGCAAAATCTCCAGTGCAATCACCACCTCTTGGGTGCGCGACTCCCCTGGCTGCGGCGTGAGCGACACACGAATGGTGTCGCCGATGCCTTGCTGCAACAACACCGACAAGGCAGCCGCCGAAGCCACGGCCCCCTTGGTGCCCATGCCGGCTTCGGTCAGGCCCAGATGCAGCGGATAGTCGCAGCGCTGCGCCAACTCCTGGTAGACCGCAATCAGGTCTTGGACGCTGCTGACCTTGCACGACAACGTGATGTTGTTGCCGCTCAAGCCGATGGCCTCGGCCTTTTTCGCTGAATCAAGAGCCGAGGTGATCAGTGCCTCGTACATCACCTGACGTGCGTCCCACGGCTGGCTGCGGCGGGCGTTTTGATCCATCAGGCGGGCGAGCAGGTCCTGGTCCAGGCTGCCCCAGTTCACGCCAATGCGAATCGCCTTGTCGTACCGCGCAGCAATTTCCACCATCTGGCCAAACTGGCGATCGCCTTTGTCGCCACGGCCCACATTGCCCGGATTGATGCGGTACTTGGACAGCGCCTCGGCACAAGCCGGGTGGTCGCTCAGCAAGCGGTGACCGTTGTAATGAAAGTCGCCGATCAGCGGCACATCCACGCCCATGCGGTCCAGCTGCTCACGGATGTAGGGAACGGCCTTGGCCGCTTCGTCGTTGTTGACCGTGATTCGCACCAGCTCGGAACCAGCCAGGGCCAGCTCTTTCACCTGGATGGCGGTGCCCACCGCATCGGCCGTGTCGGTGTTGGTCATGGACTGCACGCGCACCGGTGCACCACCGCCCACAGTCACGCGCCGGTCGCCCCAGGTCACCATGCTCGGACGGGTGTTGCGCTGCAGCACTCGGCTCAGGGGTATCGGCTTCATCGCCTGATCTGTCAGCTCGGCCGCCCTAGCCCCGTCCGTGCATTTGTCGCTGCCCATGTTCATTTCACCTCAAAGCGTGCCACGCCATTGCGTGCAAAGGGTACGGCATCGAAAGCGCGCCCACGGACCTGCACCTCGGCATTGTCCACCCGGCCAACCACCACCGAATAAGGTGGTGCGGCCGAGAAATCGACTGTGTCACCGGCTTTGAGCATGCGCTGAATCAGGACAACGCCGGTACCAGTCTTCACCTCGATCCAGGATTCACCCGTAGCGCGAATGACGAGCACCTTGGCGGCATCCACCGCACCACCGGTCGCTGCGGTGGTTCCGGCGGTGTGGGCGGCAATCGCTGGCGCTACCGGCGCAGGCTTCAGCGCAATCGATAAAGCTGCCCCAGCGTCGGTGGTTGCGGCAGGCATCGCAGACTGCACCAATGCTTCGTTGGGAACCGTGGAGCCTTCTACAGATGCTGAAGAAACAAGCTCAGGGGATTCGCCGGGGAGCGCGTCAGCAGCAGGTGCATTGATCACCGGGTCGGCAAGGTGAGTCACCTCTGGCAAGAAAACCAGTAGCAAGGCACCCAGTATCAGCACCACGGCCGCCAGTACCGCTGGGCGCGACAACCAACCTACCGAATTCGCCGCCGTACCACCTGAAGCTGGCTTGAACGGGGTGTTGATAGCCGTACCCGAATCGCCCAGTTGGGGCGTGACCCCAGCCGGGATCTGCTTCAGAATGGGGGTGGGGTCCACTTTGAGCTGCCTGCACGCACTGGAGGCCAGCGCGCGCGCGAACACCAGGTCAGGCAGTTCGTCGTAGTGACCGGCTTCCAGCGCCTCCAGCTTCTTGACGGGAACTTTCAAGGCAGCAGCCAGGGCAGCGATGTGCAGCCCTGCAGCCTCCCGTGCCTGACTCAACAAAACCGGTCGGAATGCATGGTCTTCGGTTGCCACGGCTGCTGTGGCGTCTTGTGCTGACCGATCACTCATCGAACGCCCCACGCTGGTAGAAAGCCCATTCCCGCGACTGCGGGTAGCGGCGGCTCAATTGCTGAGCCAGTTGTTGCAGGGCTTCGGTATTGCCGAGCCGACGCTCGACTTTGATACCCAGCCACAGCGTTTCGGCATTTGCCAGCTCGGAGTTGTTCAGCCGGCGGATGTAAAACTGGGCACGCGAATCGTCGCCCCTGCGAAACAACAGCGAAGCCAAGTTGTAGCCGGTGATCGGGTTACCAGCATCCAACTCGTAAGAACGCGCAAAACTGCCCTCGGCCTCGGGGTACTGCCGCATACGGGTTTGGCAAACGCCCTTGGCCATGTAGGTCTTGGCCTGACCACCGTACACCGGACTGGCCAGCGCTCGGACAAACAGCTCAATTGCTTGCGTGTGGCGCCCCAGTTGGCACGAAAACCAGCCGTAGTTGTGCAATGCGTCGGGATCACGCGAATTGATCTGCAACGCGCGCTGGAAACTGTCTTCTGCCAGTCGGTTGTCGTTCAAGCGCATGTACACCAACCCGCGCAGCACATACGCCGGCCCATAGGTGGGGTCGGCGGCGAGCGACTGCTTGATCTCGTCCAGAGCCACTGTGGTCTGGCCCTGTTCAAAATAACCAGAGGCCAATTCCAGGCGAAGGCGCGCACGCTTGCGGGCGTCTGGTTCATCGGACTCGGTGACGGGCTCGGCTGTGCTGGATGTGGCTGCGACACCCCCAGCACAACCGACCAGCGACAGCAGCCCTGCGGCCATCAGTACGCACAGCAGCAATCTCACAAGCGTTTGACGCAATACCCCGTTCAGCCCGAAGTCGCTTGGCAGCGGTGATCCTTGGCGAAGCACTTGTGTCATGTCTGTCTCTCTCGTGCGGAAGGAATGAACCGAATGGGCTGCTCAACCACCGTGCGGCGCAGCGCCAACCGCTGGGCCGCATTGGTACGGTCCAGCACATCGCCAGCCAACTGGCCACACGCAGCGTCAATGTCATCGCCACGCGTCTTGCGCACGGTCGTGACCAGCCCGCCTTCGTTCAATACCTGCCCAAACCTGAGCACCACCGCACGGGGTGAGCACTTCAGACCGGAATCCGGGAAAGGGTTGAACGGAATAAGGTTGATTTTGCATGGCACACCCCCCCGTGCACCATGACTTTTAACGAGCGCCAGCAACTGCTGCGCATGCTCAGGCTGGTCGTTCACGCCATCGAGCATGCAGTATTCAAAGGTAATGAAGTCGCGCGGGGCGGCAGGCAGGTAGCGCAAGCAGGCGTCCAACAATTCAGCGATAGGGTATTTGCGGTTCAGCGGCACCAGCGAATCGCGCAAAGCGTCGTTGGGCGCATGCAAGGACACCGCCAGCGCCACCGGACAATCTTTGGCCAAGCGATCCATCATAGGCACCACACCCGAAGTGGACACCGTGACCCTGCGGCGCGACAACCCATAACCGTGGTCATCCAGCATCACGCGCAAGGCAGGAACCAGGGCGTTGTAATTCTGCAAAGGCTCACCCATGCCCATCATCACCACATTGGTAATCACGCGCTCGGTTTTGCCCAGGTGCTTGCGCAAAAAATGCTCGGCATGCCAGAGCTGCGCCACGATCTCACCGGTGGTGAGGTTGCGGGAGAAGCCTTGGTGGCCGGTGGAGCAAAACCGGCACCCCACGGCGCAGCCGGCCTGGGATGAGATGCACAAGGTGCCTCGGTCTTCTTCGGGAATAAAAACGGCTTCAACGGCATTGCCGTCGCCCACATCAAACAGCCACTTGATGGTGCCGTCGGCAGAGTCTTGGCGTGACAGCACCGGCAGGTCGGTGATGTGACACACGGATGGGAGCTTCTCGCGCAGGCTGCGAGCCAGATCGGTCATCTCGTCGAAACGCGATGCCCCCTTTTGATGGATCCAGCGAAACAGCTGAACAGCGCGAAAACGCTTTTCACCCAGCTGCTCGCAAAAGGCGGCCAGACCTTCAAGATCAAATTCAAGCAGGTTGACCGTCATGAGATGCAGATGGCGCCAAAACGCCCCCAGCTGGCCGACACCCGCCGGGCGGACAGCGACACAACGTGGAGCGTGTCGGCCATGTTCAACGCGAGTAAACGTTCATGCCGGCAAAGAAGAACGCGATTTCTGCAGCGGCGGTTTCAGGGGCATCAGATCCGTGCACAGCATTGGCATCGATGCTGTCAGCAAAGTCGGCGCGAATGGTACCGGCAGCGGCTTTCTTGGGATCGGTCGCGCCCATCAGATCGCGGTTTTTGGCAATCGCGCCCTCACCTTCCAGCGCCTGGATCATCACCGGGCCGGAGATCATGAAGTCCACCAGGTCCTTGAAGAAAGGACGCTCTTTGTGCACGCCATAGAAAGCCTCGGCTTCGCCACGCGACAGGTGAGCCATGCGAGCAGCCACAACCTTCAGGCCTGCAGCTTCGAAACGGGCGTAAATCTGGCCGATGACGTTCTTGGCAACGGCGTCGGGTTTGATGATGGAAAGGGTGCGTTCGATGGCCATGTTATTCCTTGAATTGACAGATAAATGATTGCGTTTTGAGACGAATCGCAAAGCCTATGATTCTACATTGCCGACGTGAATCTCATGTGCCATTGAGCGCACGTCGGAGGGGCGTATGGGCCACACCCACGGTGCGCAAGATGTTAGCGACCACCTGAGCGGCCACCGCCTGAGCCACCACCCCGGCGGCGCCCGCCGGTGGGGCGGCTGGATTCTTCTTCGCGCCTGCGCTGCAGTGCATCCTGACCAATATAGCCAAACGAGGTCTTCATGGGATCGGGTTGCGCCCCGCCGCCGCTCGGCCCCTTGCCACCCCGGCTCTTGGGCGCATTGGGGTTGGGGTTGCTGGCCGGAGTGCCAAACATGCTGCTGCGCCGCACTGCGGGGGCTTCGCCCCGGCTTCCAGCGGGGTTGCCATAGTTCCGACCACCCGTTTTGGGCGCCTGTTTGCCACGAGCACCCGGATGCCGA
>Ga0209066_10003419_pt1 | contig 18157 bp, 13 predicted proteins | sample All_14_2_FD_187198 | JGI IMG/M metagenome (GOLD analysis project Ga0209066, IMG submission 187198) | Freshwater microbial communities in response to fracking from Pennsylvania, USA - Allegheny Zone_MetaG_DW_15 (SPAdes) (version 2) ... | reverse complement strand
CCACATCACGCTGCAACAGATGCGGATTATTCATAGCGATACGCTGGATCAGTTCCGAGCGGGTCATGCCCCGGCCCCCCACGCTGCTGCAACCAAGGGCTAAGTTCCCGCACCCCCGGGACCCTTTGCCTTTCTAACCGTGCCAACACGGGCGGCCTGCGTCAAGCGGCTGCCGCGCGGTCCTGCGCCACCATCACCTCCGCCAGGGCCTGAATGAACAGTTCCGGCCCCCGTCCGCGCTGATGCGCATTCTCGGATAGGTAGCGTTTCCAATTGCTGCTTCCCGGCTGGCCGTGGAACAGCCCTGTCATATGCCGGCCAAGCCTGGCCATGGATTGCCCATCCCGGGCCAGACGTTCCGCGACGGGAAGCAGGGCCTCCACCACGGCAGATCGGCTGGGAATCCCAGCGGAATCGTCGACAAAAACCTCGCGATCCGCGCGCGCCAGAATGTCGTAAGGCCGGTGATAGGCGGCGCGTCCGATCATCGCGCCGTCCAGGCCGCGCACGGCATCCATCGCGCCGTCCAGCGAGCCCAGCCCGCCATTCATCACGATTGTCAAATCCGGATGCTCACCCTTCAGCCGGTGCACGAATTCCGGATGCAGTGGCGGAACCTCCCGGTTCTCTTTTGGGCTCAGGCCCTTCAGGATCGCCTTGCGGGCGTGCACGATGAAGACCATCACGCCCGACTGACGCACGATCTCCACAAACCGGGCCAGCGGCGGATACCCTTCATCCGCGTCGATCCCGATCCGGCTTTTGACCGTGACGGGAATCCCGGCCGGCACGGCCTCGCGCATTGCGATCAGGCAGTCGCGCACCAGCTCCGGCTCCGCCATCAGGCAGGCACCGAAGCGGCCGGATTGGACCCGGTCCGACGGGCAGCCGACATTCAGGTTTATTTCCCGATAACCCCATTGCGCTCCCAGCCCGGCGGCATGGGCCAGTTCCGTCGGGTTTGATCCGCCAATCTGCAGGGCAACAGGATGTTCCGCCGCATCGAAATCCAGCAATCTTTCCGGATCGCCATGCAGCAGGGCCGGGGCCGTAACCATTTCGGTGTATAATAGCGTGTGGCGAGACAGGGCACGATGGAACAGCCGGCACCAGCGGTCGGTCCAGTCCATCATTGGTGCCACCGAAAGGCGCCTATGGTGTGTCAGGCTGTCTTCGGAATCTTTCATGCCTCAGCACGTAGCCCTTGCACCCAGGCTTTGCAAGATGATCAGCTTTCGACTACGATTCTTTAAGAGTTTTGGGGGATTGTACGCTCGGGTATGAATCGGGCGTGGTCAGGGCAATAGTGCATGCGTGTGGCGAGCCTTCTGGAAGAGGCCTTCGACCATATTGGTCAGGGTATCCTGCTGTTCGATGCGGAGCAGCGGCTGGTCGGCATCAACGCGCCCTGCGCGGAATTGCTGGACTTGCCCGCAGAACTGACTGCTCCCGGTACAAAGCATGAAGCCATATTGCGCTGGGTGATCGAGCGCGGCGACTGCGGTTCCGGCGCGCAGGATCGCCTGTTGGCCGATCTGATGACCATGCCTGCGGCCGGGGAACAGATTCGCACCGAACGGCGCCTGCCCGGCGGGCGTATTCTGGAAGTGCGCAATGCCCTGCTTCCGGGCGGAGGGCTGGTCTGCGGCTTCACCGATGTCACCGAATATCGCGACCTTGCCGCCGCGGTTCAGCGCCATTCCCTGTTCGACGGTCTGACACAGCTTCCCAACCGGTTCCTGTTCCAGGACCGGGTCAATCAGGCTGCGGACCGTGCCGGCGCGGGCGGCCCAGCCTTCGCCATACTGCTGGTCGATCTGGACCGGTTCAAGCGCATCAACGATTCCCTTGGCCATGCCGTGGGTGACGAAGTGCTGGTGGCCGCCGCCAAGCGGCTGCGCATGGCCTTGCAGCCGACCGATACGGTCGCGCGCCTGTCGGGCGATGATTTCGGCGTTCTGGTCAGCGACATCTCCTCGCGTTCTTCGCTGCTGTCGCTGGCGGAATGGCTGCAGCAGGAGTTGGCGAGCCCCTTCCGCGTGCGCGGGCACGAGATTTACCTGTCCTCCTCCATCGGCATTGCCCTGGCGCAGGACACGCGCGGGCGCGGCGACGATGTGCTGCAGGCGGCGGGCATCGCCCTGGACAGGGCCAGACTGGACGCCAAGGGCAAGCGGGTGATCTTCAACGCCTCCATGGCACGGCATGCGGCCCAGACGCTGACCCTGGAATCGGAGCTGCGCCACGCGGTGGAACGCGGCGAGATTCTACCCTACTTCCAGCCGATCGTGGATTTGCAGACGGGCTGTATCGCCGGCTTCGAATCGCTGCTGCGCTGGCGCCATCCCGAACGCGGCCTGATCTCCCCCGGCGATTTCATTCCCGCCGCCGAAGAATCGGGGCTGATCCTGGATCTCGGCCGGCACGCGCTCAAGGCATCCTGTCAGCAAATGGCGGAATGGGTGACGAAGCTGGGGCGCAGGGCGCCGGGCCATGTCAGCGTGAACCTGTCCGGGCGCCAGCTGGATGATCATACCCTGGTCGCGGATATCGAAGCGACCCTCCGGGAAACAGGGCTGGATGGCAGCCGGTTGAAGCTGGAAGTCACGGAAAGCATGATCCTGGGCAATCCCGAACAGACCGCGTCCATTCTGATGGACATGAAGCGGCTGGGTGTAGCGCTGTCGATCGATGATTTCGGCACCGGTTATTCCAGCCTCAGCTATCTGCACCGCTTCCCGTTCGACACGATCAAGATCGACAAAAGCTTCGTGACCGCGATGGAAACGCGGGTGGAAAACCGCGAAATCGTGCGCACCATCACGGTGCTGGGTCATAATTTGGGCATGGATCTGATCGCCGAGGGCGTAGAGCGACAGGAGACGGTGCAGACCCTGCGCAATCTGGGCTGCGAATATGGCCAGGGTTTCCTGTTCGCCCGCCCCCAGGATGCCGAGCAGGCAACCGCCCTGATCGCCCGAGGCCAAGCCTTCGACCTGACCCCGGCGGATTGACGGGATGGCAGGTTGACAGGTCAGGGCCTGCCAGCAGCCAGCATGATGATTTCCCTGCTCGCCGGGTGGAAAGAGGTTCGGTCCCAATCGCCGAAACAGGCGACGGCGCTTAATCCGGCCCGGTCCAGCAGTATTTCCAGCCGGGCTTGATCCACAAAGCGCAGCCGGTCCGGCACGTCCAGCCGATCACCACCGCCGAATTCGAAAATCGTCACATAGGTGACGTGCTCCTTCTCCACCGCGCGGACGTCATAGGCAACGCGCACCGGCCCGATGGCTGGCACATCGATCTCCACCGCCGTGGCGTCGGCCGTCCAGCCTTCCCAGGCCCGGGCGGCGGGATTACGCGTGTCAAAAGCAAGCAGCCCGCCGGGCGCCAGATGGCGTCGCGCCGCCGCCAGGGCGTCCACCATCGCCGCATCGTCGGGAAAGACCTGAAAAACATGACCGGTCATCAGGATCAGATCGAAATATTCTTCCAGCGCCAAACCGCCCGCGTCCATCCATACCCAGTCGACCAACTCGCCGCCGGATCGCGCCCGGGCCATGGCAAGCATGCCTTCCGCCGGGTCGGCACCCGTCACAAGCTGGCCCCTTCTGGCGAAATCCACCGCCAAGCGCCCGGTGCCACAGCCGATATCCAGAACGCGCTTCCCATCCCCCTCGACCAGCCCCAGATAGAAGGCGTCGGATGCATCGGGCGGGTTCAGCGCATCATACAAGGCGGCAAGGCGCGGATCACGATAGGCTTGGCTTGGCATGGGGCCGAGAATACCAGCCTTGCCCGTAATTTACACCCTGAATGCCCGCCCCGCCCCGGCCGCAGGAAGGACGGAGCCAGGCCCCCGCACCCTTGATCTACTTCAAGGCGGGGGCCCGCGGCGAAATCTATGCATGTGCTAGGGCCTGTTAACATTCAGGGTTTGGGCGTGGCGCGTGCCGGATTTTGGTTCTGAACAGGAGGGACGGGTGCGGTGGAGTGGTTCTCCACAAGCCCGGCCCGACGCATTCAGGGCCGAAATCCGCCGTTCCCCGGATGGGGTTTGGCGCAAATCGCCCATTTTGGCGTCGCGAAAGCTTGAAAGGGGGCCACCCTTCCCGCGCTTCCGCTCCTGAAACTGGACGATTTACGCTCAAACCACGCTCCAAATCCTGAATGTTAACAGGCCCTAGTCTTGCAGGCGGGAAAGTGGCAGCCCACATTAGCGGAGGAACGCCTCCTTGAGGGTTCCTGGTCCAACCGAATGATGGGTCTTGCCGTACCGAAGCGGGAGCCCTGAAAGGAGACATCGGTCATGAATTTCGACAAATACACCGAACGCAGCCGCGGTTTCGTGCAGGCCGCTCAGGCGCTTGCGCTGCGCTCCGACCATCAGCGCCTGACGGCGGAACATCTGCTTAAAATCCTGCTGGATGACGAGGAAGGGCTGGCGGCCGGGCTGATCCGCAAGGCGGGCGGCGACCCCAAGCTCGCGCTCCAGAAGGTCGAACAATCACTAGCCAAGCTCCCCAAGGTAACGGGTGGCGGCGCGGGCAATCTGGCACTCGATCCAGGCTTGGCGAAGGTCTTCGATCAGGCCGAACAGATCGCCAAGAAGGCCGGCGACAGCTATGTCACGGCCGAACGCCTGCTGCTGGCCCTGTCCCTGGCCGAAGGGCAGCCATCGGCCGAGGCGCTGAAGGCTGCAAGCGTCACCCCGCAGGGCATCAATGCAGCCATCGAGGAACTGCGCAAGGGGCGCACCGCCGACAGCGCCAACGCCGAAGGTCAGTATGATGCGCTGAAAAAATATGCCCGCGACCTGACCGAGGCCGCGCGGGCCGGCAAGCTTGACCCCGTGATCGGCCGTGACGAGGAAATCCGCCGCACCATCCAGGTCCTGGCGCGCCGCACCAAGAACAACCCGGTGCTGATCGGAGAGCCTGGCGTGGGCAAGACCGCCATCATCGAAGGCCTGGCCCAGCGCATCGTCAATGGCGACGTGCCGGAGGCGCTGAAGGACAAGCGGCTGATGTCGCTCGACCTCGGCTCCATGGTCGCCGGGTCCAAATTCCGTGGTGAGTTCGAAGAGCGGCTGAAGGCCCTGTTGCAGGAAATCGCCTCCTCGGACGGTGATGTGATCCTGTTCATCGACGAGTTGCACACCCTGGTCGGCGCTGGCGCGGCGGAAGGGTCGATGGATGCTTCCAACATGCTGAAGCCCGCTTTGGCGCGCGGCGAGCTGCATTGCGTGGGCGCCACGACGCTGAACGAATACCGCAAGCATATCGAGAAGGATGCCGCCCTGGCCCGGCGCTTCCAGCCCGTCTTCGTGTCCGAGCCGAGCGTGGAGGACACCATCTCCATCCTGCGTGGCCTGAAGGAGAAGTACGAGCTGCACCACGGCGTGCGCATCACCGACAGCGCCATCGTGGCGGCCGCGAGCCTGTCGAACCGCTATATCACGGACCGTTTCCTGCCCGACAAGGCCATCGATCTGGTGGATGAGGCCGCTTCGCGCCTGCGCATGGAAGTTGATTCCAAGCCGGAGGAGATCGATGAGCTGGATCGCAGGATCGTGCAGCTCAAGATCGAGCGGGAGGCCCTGAAAAAGGAAACCGACAAGGCTTCCAAGGATCGGCTGGAAAAGTTGCAATCCGATCTTGCCGAGCTGGAGGAGAAATCCGCCAGCATGACCTCGGCCTGGCAGGCGGAGAAGGACAAGCTCTCTTCCGGTCAACAGCTCAAGGAAAAGCTGGACCAAGCCCGGGTCGAGCTGGAACAGGCCCAGCGCGGCGGTCGCTATGACCGGGCGGGCGAGCTTGCCTATGGCGTGATCCCGGAGCTGGAACGCAAGCTGGCCGAGGCAGAACAGCACAAGGGCGCGGCCATGCTGCGCGAGGAAGTGACCGACAGCGACATCGCCGGCGTGGTCTCGCGCTGGACCGGCGTGCCGGTGGACAAGATGCTGGAAGGCGAACGCGACAAGCTGTTGCGCATGGAAAGCGTGATCGGCGCACGCGTCGTAGGCCAGGAGCAGGCGGTGACCGCCGTGTCCAACGCGGTGCGCCGTGCCCGTGCCGGGTTGCAGGACCCGAACCGCCCGATCGGCAGCTTCCTGTTCCTGGGGCCGACCGGCGTCGGCAAGACGGAGCTGACCAAAGCGCTGGCCGCATTCCTGTTCGACGATGATCAGGCGCTGCTGCGCGTCGACATGTCGGAATTCATGGAAAAGCATGCGGTGTCGCGCCTGATCGGTGCCCCGCCCGGCTATGTCGGCTATGACGAGGGTGGTGTGCTGACCGAGGCGGTGCGGCGCCGGCCCTATCAGGTCATCCTGTTCGACGAGGTGGAGAAGGCCCATCCGGACGTCTTCAACGTGCTGCTGCAGGTGCTGGACGATGGGCGCCTGACCGATGGCCAGGGGCGGACGGTGGATTTCACCAACACGCTGATCGTGCTCACCTCCAATCTGGGGGCCGAATTCCTGGCCGCCCAGCCGGATGGCGAGGATGTGGAAGCCGTGCGCGAACCCGTCATGGCGATGGTCAGGGCGGCTTTCCGACCGGAATTCCTGAACCGGCTGGATGAAATCCTGCTGTTCCGTCGCCTGTCGCGGCTGCATATGTCGGGCATTGTGGAGATTCAGCTTGGGCGTCTGGAAAAGCTGTTGGTTGATCGCAAGATCGTGCTCTCCCTCAGCGAGAAAGCGAAGATCTGGCTGGGCGATCGCGGTTATGACCCGGTCTATGGTGCAAGGCCCTTGAAGCGGGTAATCCAGCAATATCTGCAAAATCCGCTGGCGAACCTGATCCTGGAGGGCAAGGTGGCCGACGGGGCGCGGGTGGCGGTGGATGCCGGTGAGGACGGGCTGGTCCTCGTCCCCGATCAAGAGCAGGCCGAAGCTGCGTAAAATTTGCAGTGCCGTTCATCTGGAGCGCCCGGACATCCGTTCCGGGCGTTCTTTTTTCTCCTGCCGAGTTTACCCACTCTTTACCGACGCCATGCCATAGAGCTTCCATGATGAGCGATACGACAGAGCATCTCGACGCCGTGGCCCGCGAAGCCTATCTGGAGGCATTGCGGCTTGGTCTGGACAGCGGCAGCGAGCGCATTGCCTATGCGGTCGTGGCCATCGTGCAAGCTGATAAACGCATCGGAATGGAACAGGCCATCGCCATCGCGCGGCGGGTTGCCGCAGGCTGACCGGGTTTAAACCACCCACCCCATCCCCCATATCGGAAAAGCGCGAGACCGACCCCGGCCATTGATCTGGAGGAGCCGATGCCCCGCCTTTCCCTTGCTGTATCCGCCACCCTGTGCGCCGGGCTTGCCCTGGCGCAACCGAGTTGGGCGCAGGACATCGTACAATCCGACCAGGCCAGCTTCCGCGTGGTGCAGTTGACCGACCGGCTGGAACATCCCTGGGCCGTCGCCTTCCTGCCCGATGGACGGTTTCTGGTAACCGAACGGCCGGGCCGCATGCGCATCCTGACGGCCAATGGCACGCCCGGCGCACCCTTGAAAGGCCTGCCCGAGATTTACGACAGCGGTCAGGGTGGATTGCTGGACGTCATTCTGGACCCGGACTTCGAGACCAACCGGGTGATCTATTTCAGCTTCTCCGCCCCCGTCGATGGTGGTGCCACGACGAAGATCGCAAAAGCGGTGCTGGGCGAGGACGCGCTGGAGGAGACGACAATCCTGTTCACCGCGAAAACACCCCCGTCCACCTCGCGCCATTTCGGATCGCGCCTCGCCGTCGGGCCGGATGGCATGCTGTATCTGACCGTGGGCGACCGGGGCCGGGATCAGACCGCGCAGGACCTGTCCTATCATTCCGGCAAGGTGATGCGCATCGCCCGCGACGGGTCCGTGCCGCAGGACAATCCTTTCGCCAATACCGCCGGCGCGCTGCCGGAAATCTACACCTATGGCAACCGCAACCCGCAGGGGCTGACGGTGACGCCGGACGGGGCGATCTGGGCGCATGAACACGGCCCGCGTGGCGGGGATGAGATCAATATGATCGAGGCCGGGGCCAATTTCGGCTGGCCGCTGGTCACCTATGGCCGCGCCTATTCCGGCCTGCCGATCGGGGACGGGACCGAGATGGCCGGTACCGTGCAGCCGATCCATTATTATGTGCCGTCCATCGCGCCATCGGGCATGGATTTCTACGACGGCGACGCCTTTGCCGACTGGAAAGGCGATCTGTTCATCGGGGCCCTGGTCCTGACCCATCTGAACCGGCTGGAGATCGAAGACGGCCGGGTGGTGGGCGAGGAACGCCTGCTGGAAGACAAAGGCTGGCGCATCCGCGATGTGCGATCCGGTCCCGACGGCTTCCTCTACCTGCTGACCGATGAGAGCGATGGCAAGCTGGTGCGTCTGGAACCGGCGGGATAGCAGCCCCTATCCCAGCACTTTCAAGAGGAAGACATATTCCTCCGCCAGTTCCTCCAGCGCCTCATAGCGGCCGGATTTGCCGCCATGGCCGGCCCCCATATGGGTCTTGAACAGGATCGGGTTGGAATCGGTCTTGCGCACGCGCAGCCGCGCAACCCATTTCGCCGGTTCCCAATAGGTCACGCGCGGATCGTTCAGCCCGGCCGTGATCAACATCGGTGGATAATCCTGGGCCTTCACATTGTCATAGGGGCTGTAGTCCAGGATGGTGTCGAAGGCGGCCCTGTCGGTGATCGGATTGCCCCATTCCGGCCATTCAATCGGCGTCAGCGGCAGGCTGCTGTCCAGCATGGTGTTCAGCACATCGACGAAGGGCACATGCGCGGCCGCCGCCCCCCACAGATCGGGGCGCAGGTTCAGGGCAACACCAACCAGCGTGCCGCCCGCCGACCCGCCCGAGATCGCGATCCGGCCCGGACTGCCGAAACCCTGCACCACCAGTTCCTCGGCACAGGCGATGAAATCGGTGAAGGTATTCATGCGCGACGAACCCTTGCCCGCCTCATACCAATGATGCCCCAGCTCATCGCCGCCCCGGATATGGGCGATGGCGAAGGCGAAGCCCCGCTCCAGCAGCGACAGCCGCGCGGTGGAGAAATAGGGCGGCAGGCCATGGCCATAGGCCCCGTAGCCATACAGGTATAGCGGCCGCGAGCCGTCCTTCGGGTGATCGGCCGGATAGACGATGGAAATCGGCACCTCCGCCCCGTCGGGTGCTTTCGCCATCAGCCGCTCGGTACGCCAGCGCGCCTTGTCATAGCCCGACGGGATTTCCTGCACCTTGCGGGTTTCCAGCACGCGCGCCACCGGATCGTAATCATAGACCGTGCCCGGCGTGATCATGGATTGATAGCCGATGCGGATACGGTCGGGATCGGGTTCGGCATTACCGCCCAGCCCGACGGAAGCGACTTCCTCCGGGAAGCGGATCGCATGCACCTGGCCCGTCGCCTGATCGCGCAGCCAGATCCGGTCCAGCCCGTTCTCGCGGCCCTGCACCGCCAGGAAGCGTTTGAAGGTGGCAAGCCCCTTGTAATAGCGCCCGTCGCCCGGCCCCATCACCTCGGTCCAGTTCGCTTCCGCCGGATCATGACGCGGGGCCGACACAACGCGGAAATCGGCATGCACATCATTGGTCAGGATGAAGAAATCCCCGCCCGCCTCATCCAGCTGATAGCGATGGCCTTCCCTGCGCGGCGCGACCACGACCGGCACCGCCAGCGGATCATCGGTCGGGACGATTCGGGTTTCCGTGGTCACATGGTCGCCGCAGCCGATGGTCAGAAAGCCGCGTCCCTGGGTCCGACCGATGCCAACGAAGAAGCTGGGATCGGCTTCTTCATACAGGATGGGGTCTTCCGCGCCCTCGCCGGCGTCCAACCTGTGCAGCCGAACACGGAACGGCCGATGTTCCGGTGTCAGCTCGACATAGATGAAACCGTCCGAGCGCGCGGTCCAGACCAACGCGCCGGAGGTGTTGGTGACAGTGCGCCCGATCTCCCGCCCCGTCGCCAGATCGCGGATATGGATGGTATAGCGCTCCGACCCGTCATCATCCTCCGACCAGGCCAGCAGCCCGTCATTCGGGGCGATATCCATGTCTCGAACATTGTAATAGCCGCGCCCTTCGGCCCTTGCGACCTCGTCCAGCAGCAACTCCTCCGCCCCGCCGATAACGGGCCGCCGCAGCCAGCGGCGATATTGCGCGCCGGGCTCGAACTTCCACCAATATTCATAGGCGCCGTCGCGCGACGGGACAGAGGAATCATCTTCCTTCAGCCTGCCCTTCAACTCCGCGAACATGGCGTCGATTTCCGCCCGCCAGGGCTCCAGAAACGCGTTGGCATGGGCGTTTTCCGCCTCAAGATAGGCCAGCACGCCTGTGTCGGCGATGGTCGGATAGCCGGGGTCGCGCAGCCAAGCATAGGGGTCGACCAGTTCCACCCCGTGATGGGTAACGGTCACAGGCTTCACTTCGGCCATCGGCGGCTGGATGCGATCATGCACGGACATGCGGGCAAACCCCTTTTCACAGGACAGAACATTCCTTACTTAATCTTTCCCGTTTGGAAGGGAAGGAAAAGCCGATGGCCGAGGCGAAAATCTGCGGCATCACCGATGCGCCGGCCCTGCAGGCCGCGCTGGATCATGGCGCGGCGATGCTGGGTTTTGTGTTCTTTCCCCGCTCCCCCCGCAATCTCGATTTTGCCGCGGCGCGGGCTCTGGCTGAACGCGTGCCGCCCGGCCGGGCACGCAGGGTTGCCCTGGTGGTGGATGCCGAGGACGGGCTGCTCGACCGGCTCTTGGCCGAAGTGCCCATCGATCTGATCCAGCTGCACGGTGGGGAATCGCCGGCACGCTGCGCCGCCATTCGCGCCCGCACCGGCAAGCCCGTAATGAAGGCCATCGCGATTGCGGAGGAGGCGGACTTCGCCCCGGTGAAGCAATACGAACAGGTCTGTGACCGTCTGTTATTCGATGCCAAGCCCAAACCCGGCGAAGGCAAAGGCCTGCCCGGCGGCAATGCGGTCGCTTTCGACTGGATGCTGCTCAAGGGTCGCGGCTTTTCTCTGCCCTGGATGCTGGCCGGTGGACTTACGCCGGACAATGTCGCCACCGCGATCCGCCTGACGGGAGCGCCCGCGGTCGACACTTCCTCGGGCGTGGAAGATGCCCCGGGCCGCAAGAGCCCGGAAAAAATCCGCCGCTTCCTGGAAGCAGTGCGGAGTTGAACGACCGTCCCCAGGCCAGAACGCACTGCACCTAATCAGGGATAATTTTGTAATAATACTCGCACCATGCGGGTAACCTTGCTATGTTACCCTTGCGGTTACGATGGGAGGGATCGTCATGGTGTTGCGGTTGGCAGAGTCGGATTGGCGTACGATTTTTCCAAAGGCGCCGGATGCCATCATCACAGCCTTCATGGACGGTGCCGCCGCGCTAAACGATGCCGGTATCACGCAGTCCCGCACACGGCTTGCCTACGCGCTGGCGAATGTCGAGCATGAATGCGATGGCTTCTCCATCCCGTCCCTGACCGAGAATCTCAACTACTCTGCCAAGCGCATGGCGGAGGTCTGGCCCAACCGCTTCAATTCCGCCGACGATGTCAGGAAGAAATACGGTACCGCACCCGGCTGGCAACAGAAGGCCTTCGACGACATCTATGGCAATCGCCTGGGCAATCGACCCGGCACCAATGATGGGTCGACCTATATCGGGCGGGGCGGGCCACAGATCACCGGACGGGGCGGCTATCGGGAAGTTGGCAAGCGCTGCGAGCTCGATCTCGTCAACAATCCACAACTCGCAGCCACCCCAACCGTTCAGCCCGCGATCCTGGCGGCGTTCTGGAGTTGGAAGAACATGAACCCGTTGGCTGATGCAGGAGATTTCAAAGGCTGCGTGAAGAAATGGAACGGTGCTACCAATGGCTTGGCTGATCGCATGAAGAGGATGACCGGAAATGACCCGATCATCCAGCGCCTGACCAACGTGGCCACCATTCTGCCCAAGTTGGACGAAATCGCCTGACAGACCCTATTTTTTCTGCCAGACCCGATCCAGCGGCATCACCTTGTTCAGCAGCAGCAACAGCGCGATGGTCGCCACGATCATCAGCGTGGAGACCACATTGATGGTCGGCAGCACGTCGAACTGCGCATCGGCATAGATGCGCACCGGCAGGGTCTGCATCCGGGCGGAGGACAGAAAGGCCGTCACCGTCACCTCGCCAAAGGAAATCAGGAAGGCGACGATACCACCCGCCGCCAGCCCCGGCAGCATCAAGGGCAGCACGACATGGCGGAAGACCCGCATCGGGGTGGCACCCAAACCGCCCGCCGCCTCCTCCAGCCTAGGGTCGAGCGCCTCGACCGAAGTGCGCAGCATCGACAGCACGAAAGGCAGGATCAGCACCGCATGCACGATTACCAACCCCAGAAAAGGCGGGATCAGGAAGAAAATCTGCAACAGCTTCAGCATGCCGATAGCAAAGGCGATACCCGGCAGGGCCAGCGGCAGCATGAACAGCGCCATCAGCGTGCCCTTGGGCACAGGCGGGTGGCGCACGATGGCAAAGGCCGCCGGTAAGGCCAGCGCCAGCGCCGCCACGGTCGATGCCAGGGCCAGCTGGCCGGAAATCAGGGCCGCATCCAGATAGAAACTGCCCTGGTTCAAAATCTGCTCATACCAGCGCAGGGTGAACCCCTTCCAGGCCCCGGCGGTCGCCTGCGGCACATTATTGACGCTGTTCACCACCACCAGCACCAGCGGATACAGCAGCACGATCCAGCCCAGCACCAGCAGCGCCCGGCGCAGGCTGGGCGCGATCCATTCCATCACGGTCACGACAATTTCCGGCAGTGGGCCGGAAAGCTGGCGCTCCAGCGGCTTGGTCCGACCCGTGCGCCAGGGCATTGCCCCAGCGAACAGCCGGTCGATCAGCACCACCCCCAGGCTGGTCACGCCCAGCAGCACCATCGCCATGGCGCTGGCGAAGGGGTAGTTCAGGATCTGCATCGCCTCCTCGAACACCACCATGCCGGCGACGAAAACCTTCTTGCCCCCCAGCAGCGAGGCGGAGACATAGGCCGTGGTCGCCATCAGGAATACAATGGACATGCCGGCCCGCAAACCCGGCAAAAGCTGCGGCCAGGTCACGGTGAAAAACCGCGTCACCGGCCGCGCGCCCAGCGAATCCGCCGCCTCGTCCAGCCGTTTGTCCAGCCCGACCAACGTGTCGTACAGCGACAGCACCAGGAAAGGCATGAAGACCTGCACCAGGGCCACGCCGACCGCGAAAGGACTGAACAAGAGATTGACCCGGTCCTGCCCGCTGATCAGCGCCAGGATGGTCGCCAGCGCCCCATCCGGCGCCAGGGCCTGCATCAGGCCCAGCGACCGCACCACCACATTGGTCAGAAGCGGGATCACCACCACCGCCATGCCCAAAGCGCGCCAACGACCCGGCAATCCCGCCAGCCAGAGCGCGATCGGCACACCGATCAGCGCGGAGGCAAGCGTCACCACGACGCCCATGACCAGGGTGTCGAACAGGATCTTCAGATAAAAAGGATCGGTCAGGATCGCGCCGAAATGCTCCAGCGACAGATCAAAGCCGAGCTCGGCAAAGACGGAGGTATCGGCCTGCACCGACAAGGCCGCCACGGTTCCCATCGGCAGAAAGAAGCCCGCCGCCAGCCAAAGCCCGATGGGCAGCAGAAGCAGAAGGCCAAGCCCCGGTCGCGTTGCGCGCATTGCCCCGTCCTGAAAAAGGGCGACGGGCGGAAAAACTGATCCGCCCGCCGTGTGTTACTGACGATCAGCCGGCGATGCGGCGATTGAACTCACGCGTCCAGGCCGCTTCCGATTTGATGACATGGTCCCAGTCGAAATCGATCAGCCCGGCCACGTCCTTTTCGCCATAGACGCATTTGGACGCCAGCTCCGGCGGCAGTTCGACATTCTTCACGGTCGGACCGTAGTAGATTTCCTGCGCATAGGCGGTCTGGCAGGCGGGCGACAGATGCAGCGACACCCATTCCTCCGCCAGGGCCTGATTGGCGGAACCTTCGGTGATGCAGGCCACGTTCATCGCAACCGGCATGCCTTCCTTCGGCTTGGTCACTACGATGTCGGCATTCTGGGTATCGGCATATTTCTGGGTGAAGGAACCGAACTCGACCGAGGCGGCGACCGCATCGGCATCGAACATGCCGTATAGCTGCGACTGGCTGCCCTGGAAGGCGGCGAAGGGCTTCAGCTTTTCCAGCGCGGCGAAGCCCGGCTCGATATTGTGCTCGTCCCCGCCATTCAGCTTGGCCGCCATGATCAGGGCCGCCGTACCCTGCGCGCCCGGATAGGTCGGCCAGGCGAGCTTGCCCTTCAACTCGTCGCGCCACAGATCGGCCCAGGATTCGATGGGGGCCGATACCTTGGTCTTGTCATAGACCGGGGTGATCGCGTTGAAGGCCACGCCATAGCCGCCGATCTTGGCCAGATCATACAGGTTCTCGAACCCGGCGACGCTGGGCTTGGCCGGCTGGGTCACTTTGTCCTTCACCGCCTGACGGCTTTCGAAGATGTTCAGATAGATCACGTCGAAGCTGGGTCGGCCGCGCTCGGAATAGGCCCGGGCGCGCCGGTCGGGCGTGCCGCCCAGCACGAATTCGACATTCACCCCGTATTTGTCGATCAGCGGCTGGGCGCAGTATTGGCGCGTGATCTTTTCCTGCGCGCCACCCCAGATGCCGACCACCAACGTATCGCCCTTCTTCGGCGCCGCCTTCGCCTCGCGGATCAGGATGCCCGGCGCGGCCAGGACCGCCGCACCGGCCGCCGCCGTCTTCAGCAGATCGCGACGCGTCCAACCGTTCTTGCCCGTCCAGAAGAATGTCGTCATGCCCTCAAGGCCTCCTGTTGTCATGTGCGGTATCGCGCCAGAGCGCCGAAGGGCTATATCAGCAACCCATGTGCCAGCGCCATTTGTACGGAAATACAGACTTTTCACGCCACCTCGCGACCAAACCTGCCCATTACTTGGGCAGACCGCCCAATCATCCGGCAGTATGTCGTACCAGCACCGCCGCCTCCGGACGGATGGCGATATGCACAGAGGCGCCATCCGGCACCGCAGCACCAGCGGGAACCCGAATCAGCAAGGCGCGCTGCCGCGCCGTCTCCACCTTGTACAGAGTGGAGGCGCCGAGGAAATTCGCCTCCTTCAGCGTGGCGGGCATGCCGGTCTCGGCAAAGCGTAGATGTTCCGGCCGCAGGGCCAGGGTCACCCTTTCCCCTGCCCGCGATTGCAGGGCTTCGCCGACCGGCAGCACATCGCCATCATCCAGCTTCAGCGACAGGCCGGACGGGCCGCTTTCCAGCACCCCGTCAAACAGGTTGGAATCACCGATGAAACCGGAAACAAAGGCCGTTGCGGGCCGGTTATAGATTTCGTCCGGCGACCCGATCTGCTCGATCCTGCCCTTGTTCATCACCGCGATCCGGTCCGACATGGTCAGGGCTTCTTCCTGGTCATGGGTGACATAGACCAGGGTAACGCCCAGCGCCCGCTGCAACTCCTTCAACTCGAACTGCATGGCGGCCCGCAGCTTCTTGTCGAGCGCGCCCAAAGGCTCGTCGCAGAGCAGCACTTTGGGCGAGATGACAATGGCACGCGCCAGCGCCACGCGCTGCTGCTGCCCGCCGGAAAGCTGGCCCGGATAGCGGCCCTCGAAGCCCGTCAGTTCCACCTGGGCCAGGGCCTTTTGCGTGCGCTCCAGCGCGTCGGCCTTCGAAACCCGGCGCATCTTCAGCCCGAAGGCCACATTCTGCAGCACGGTCATATGCGGGAAGAGTGCATAATTCTGGAACACCATGCCCATGGAACGGGCATGCGCCGGCAGGGTGGTGACGTCCTGCCCGTCCACGCTGACCTGGCCCTTGGTCGGCACCTCGAACCCCGCGATCATGCGCAGGGTGGTGGTCTTGCCGCAGCCCGACGGCCCCAGAAGCGAGAAAAACTCACCCGCGCGGATATCCAGATCCAGCGATTCCACGGCAACGCTGTGCGGCCCGTACAGCTTGCGGATACCCTTCAGCCCGATCGAATGCCCGTTATCCGCCGTCATCGCCTCGTCCCTTCAAACCGGTTCAACTCGCTCATCGGCAGCAAGAAGCGCGCCAGCCGGCCACGCATTCGGCGCAGCATCGCTTGCACGCGCCGCGCCGCCTGGGCTAGAAGGCTTGCCAACGGCGCCGGGTATGTTCCCGGTGTTGCGATTGGGGCGTAGGGATGGACAAACCGAACAGCTATCGCACGGGCCCGGATGAATCCGGCCATTTCGGCATCTTCGGCGGGCGTTTCGTAGCCGAAACCCTGATGCCCCTGATCCTGGAGGTGGAGGCGGCCTATCGCACGGCCAAGGCCGATCCTACCTTCCAGACCGAGCTGGACTATTACCTGAAGCATTATGCGGGCCGACCGAGCCCGCTCTATTTCGCGCCGCGCCTGACCAGCCATTTCGGCGGGGCGAAGATTTATCTGAAGCGCGACGAGCTGAACCACACCGGCTCGCACAAGATCAATAATGTGATGGGCCAGATCCTGCTTGCCCGCCGCATGGGCAAGAAGCGGATCATCGCCGAGACCGGGGCCGGTCAGCACGGCGTGGCGGTGGCAACCGTCTGTGCGCTGTTCGACATACCCTGCAAGGTCTATATGGGCGCGGTGGACGTCGCCCGGCAGCAGCCCAACGTGTTCCGTATGAAGCTTCTGGGGGCGGAGGTGGAGGCGGTGACCTCCGGCTCGCAGACCCTGAAGGACGCGATGAATGAAGGGCTGCGCGACTGGGTCGCCAATGTGGAAGATACCTTCTACATCATCGGCACGGTGGCGGGGCCGCATCCCTATCCGGAAATGGTGCGCGACTTCCAGTCGGTGATCGGCCGGGAAGTGCGCTGGCAGCTTGAGGAACACGAAGGTCCGGGCCGCCTGCCTGATTCGCTGGTCGCCTGTATCGGCGGCGGGTCGAATGCGATGGGCCTGTTCCACCCCTTCCTGGACGATGAGAGCGTACGGATCATCGGGGTCGAGGCCGGCGGACATGGCATCGAGACCGGCCAGCATGCAGCCTCCCTGACCGGCGGCAGGCCCGGCGTGCTGCACGGCAACCGCACCTATCTGCTGCAGGATGATGACGGCCAGATCACCGAGGCGCATTCGATCTCGGCCGGGCTGGACTATCCCGGCATCGGGCCGGAACATGCCTGGCTGCATGATCTGGGCCGGGTCGAATATGTCTCGGCCACGGATATGGACGCGCTGGAGGCCTTCCAGCTCTGCGCCAAACTTGAAGGCATCATCCCGGCGCTGGAACCGTCCCATGCGCTGGCGCATGTAGCCCGGCTGGCGCCGACCCTGCCGTCCGACCATATCCTGGTGATGAATATGTGCGGGCGCGGCGACAAGGACATCTTCGCCGTTGCCGAACGGTTGGGAGTGAAGCTGTGAGCGAACCCGTATCCCATGGCGCTGATTCCGGCCGCATCGCCGCGCGTTTCGCCGCGCTGAAGGCGGCCGGGCGCGGCGGGCTGGTAACCTTCCTGACCTGCGGCGACCCGGACCTTGCCAGTTTCGAGGCAATCCTGAAAGGCCTGCCGGCGGCTGGCGCCGATGTGATCGAAATCGGCATGCCCTTCACCGATCCGATGGCCGACGGTCCGGCGATCCAGGCGGCGGGGCTGCGGGCACTGGCTGCCGGCGTCAAGCTGAAGGACGCGCTGGAAGCGGTCGGCCGTTTCCGCGCATCCGACGCTGATACCCCCATCGTGCTGATGGGCTATTTCAACCCGATCTATTCCTATGGGGTGGAACGCTTCCTGGCCGATGCCAGGGCCGCCGGGGTGGATGGGCTGATCGTGGTCGATCTGCCGCCGGAGGAGGATGCCGAGCTGTGCATCCCCGCCCTGAAGGCCGGGGTGAACTTCATCCGGCTGGCGACGCCCACCACCGATGATGCGCGGCTTCCCACCGTGCTCGCCAACACCTCCGGCTTCGTCTATTACGTTTCCATCCTGGGCATCACCGGCACCAAGGCCGCCCCGGAAGACGCGGTGCGTATGGCGGTCGAACGGCTGCGCCGCCACACCGATTTGCCTGTCGCGGTCGGTTTCGGTATCAAGACGCCAGAAC
>Ga0209066_10003416_pt1 | contig 18170 bp, 16 predicted proteins | sample All_14_2_FD_187198 | JGI IMG/M metagenome (GOLD analysis project Ga0209066, IMG submission 187198) | Freshwater microbial communities in response to fracking from Pennsylvania, USA - Allegheny Zone_MetaG_DW_15 (SPAdes) (version 2) ... | reverse complement strand
GACCGGACCGCCCCGCTCGACCGACCAAGCCCGCCGCCGGAGGCCGCATCCGTTCAGGTCGCCCAGGCACCCGCGGCTGCCCCTGCCCCAACTCCAGCCGCTGCACCGGCACCGGCACCGGCACCGGCACCGGCACCGGTCGCTGCCATGCAGCCCAAGCTGATCGCCCATATCTTTTTCGGCGATGGCGGGGCCACGCTGTCGGATGCCGACCGCGACGTGCTGCGACAGGTCGCCAATATCTATCGCCAGAGCGGTGGCAAGGGCATGGCCCTGATCGGCCATTCCAGCGGTCGCGCGGGCGGCAAGGACGCCATGCAGGGCAATCTGGTGAATTTCAAGCTGTCGCTTGACCGCGCCACCTCGGTCGGCAGCACGCTGGTCGGCTTCGGCCTGCCCCGCGACGTGGTCAAGATCGACGCGCGCGGTGCCAGCGAGCCAAAATATGACGAATCCACCCAGAACGGCGAAGCAGGCAATCGCCGGGTGGATGTCTTCATCGAGTATTGAGGACTGGAAATCCTGGCCGGACGGCATGGATCTGTGGAGACCCTCTCCACAGATCCAGGTTTCCTGACCAACTTCAGAAAGCTGCTTGCCTGATGCCGGATCCAAGGTCGGTCAAGGTGTCTATGGATAGCCCGACCACCAAGACAGCTTCACCATCCGCGTCACGGAACCGCTTTTTCAGCCCCGTGCATGATTGGCAGGAAAAATTAGATCCAGGGCATAGTCAAAAGGTTCAACCCACAAAAATAACATTCAATCTTTAAAAAAGAACCTCTGGTCTATCCGCTCCTCCAGCTTCAGAAATCTTTCGCAGCCCTGCCATGAATTCGTGATCAGAATTGCCGCGACAAGTATTATTCCGGCAAATACTATTCCAGCAACACCGCCCGCGATGACGGCTACACCTCCAACCAAAAGCGCCAATATTATTGGAAACCACCCCAGCAAAAACTTTACCACGGCGCCAAACATAAAATACAGAACGACCAATGATATCAGAACAGAAACAATTATCAATATTTCCATGAAATTAACTCCCGCTAATTATGAAAGGATTTTTTTCTTCTGATCCTCAAATTCTTCGTTTGTAAGGATACCTTTGTCCCGCAGTGCCGCCAATTTCTCAAGTTTCTCGACAATACCATCGGGCTGGACAACATCCCCGCCACGCTTTGTTTTGGAATTTACTGCCAACTGTTCCTCCACCAGATTGGTGAAGTTCCTCACAGTCTTTTTCCAAACATTGGAAATTTTTCTGATAGTCGCCCCATCCGTAATGGATATTTCTCCAAAGAGAATTCCCGTGCTACCGGATACGGCATTGACCTTCTCAAGCGGAATAGACGTCTGCTTGAGACCAAAAATCATACCCTTATCAAGAAAAATAATTCTTCTGTCGGTCAACGTGATGAGCCACGTATTTCCGTCCATCAGCCCGGACGAAAAAGCAATAACCTGCTCCCCATCCTGCAAAACATCCGGGAGAAAATTTAATTCTTTCTTTGTAAAGAACTGATCGTCCCCCACTTTTTGAGCGATTCTCTTATATTCCGCATTAAGCTCAATTTTTGACGCATTCTTGAAATCGAACACAGCCGCCCCCCCCCGTTATTGCGAATCTGAACAGCGTCCCGCCGACAGACTTGTTTTGACCATAAGTGCACCCAACAGGCGAATTCTAAAGCCGAATCCATCGGCCCTTCAATCCCCCATTTGGAATTCGTACCTTAGCCCACGTCAGAGATGACTAAGAAGGCTCAACCCCTCCCAGCAGGCACCCGGCCCGAGCAGATTGCCGACACCATTAAACCCTCCGGAGGTGAAGTCTCAGGAGGGTGTCCACTCGGCCCGAACCAAGGAAGCAGAAGTTACGACACTTGGCCTTATCGAGCAGCCCGAAGGAGCATTCAGAAAAGATGGGCCATCGCCCCCCCCCCTCCCGCCGCCGGGTGAATGTCTTCATCGAGTATTGAAGACAGACGAAGCGGTAAAGCGACGCGGGATGATCAGCCGGCGCTGCTTGTCGCCTTATTACTCCAGATCAGGGCGATGAAAGCCCCTTTGGTGATCGGCAGCAGCGTCAGGCACATCACCAGCGCCAGGGCCAGCAAGCCACTTACCGAGAGCCATACCGGCACGATGTCATTGAGGCCAAAAGCAATCATCAGCGGCGCCAGCACATGGCCGGCGATCAGCATGGTCGCCCATGCCGGGCCGTCATCCGCCCGGACCTCGCCCCAGGGTGCTGCACAATGGGCGCATTCCTGAACCGGCTTCAGATAGCTGCGAAACAGCTTGCCCTGGCCGCAGCGCGGGCAGCGCCCGGTCACGCCGCGCAGGACGGCTGACATCAATCCGACCGATGGCCACCCCACATTGGAAAACCCTGCTGACATGACCATTCGCTCCCTTTGCGTAAGAATGCGCCGTTCCTTTTCATGAAAGCCCGGCCAAGGCAAGCGTCCGTGCCTGCGACGAAAAAACCGGCAATGTACCATCTGCCGCACTGCACATATGACAGACCGAAGGCGCCCGCCTTGCGAAAGATGCATGGTTCCCATACCCACATTGCAGCTTTGTGCCGTTGCGAAATGTGGATAGTGGAGCCACCTATGTTGCATCGCAACAAACCCAAGCAGGAGTGACCTCCATGTCCTATGACTATCTCGGCAACGAATACGCTCTGATGCGTGAAGCCCAGGCCCTGCGTGCGGCTTTCATCCGTGAATGCTTCGCCCGCCTGTTCCGTCGTTCGGAAAAGGCCGATCGCGTTCCGCACGGCACCGCCGGCCACGCCGCCTGACGCCTCCGAGGCAACCGGGCAGGGCAATGCGCCCTGCCCGCCTCGGAGCGTAGGGGACGGATCGCAACCCAGTTCCTGCGTTAAAGAGCGTCCGTTGACAGTTGGGCCGAGCGGGTCCCAACTCCTCCGCCAGATATAATAGTGGTTGGAGGAAATCCCATGCCCCTGGTGGCGCCGCTGCCGAGTGACCATTCCCCCGAGGTCGCCGAACTCGCGAAATTTTTCTTCGAAACACTGGGCTTCGTGCCGAACAGCGTGCTGACCATGCAACGCCGTCCGGAGATAGCCAAGGCCTTCATCGCCATGAACCGGGCGGTGATGACCAATCACGGCCGGGTCACCAGCGCCTTGAAGCGACTGATCGGCTATATGGCCAGCCATGCCGCCGGCTGCCGCTACTGTCAGGCCCATACCGCACTCGCGGCCCGGCGCTATGGCACGGAAGACACCAAGCTTGCCGCCATTTGGGATTATCGCACCAGCCCGCTCTTCGACGAGGCTGAACGCGCCGCGCTGGATTTTGCCTTGGCGGCGGCCGCCATCCCCAATGCCGTGGATGACCGGATTGCCGAGGCGCTGAAATCCCATTGGGATGATGGCGAGATCGTCGAGATCGTGGGGGTGATTTCCCTATTCGGCTATCTGAACCGCTGGAATGACAGCATGGCGACCTCCATCGAGGATGGGGCCGCCAGCGTTGGCGAGGTGCATTTGGCCGGTTTCGGCTGGGAAAAGGGCAAGCACGCTGGAAGCTGACCGCGCCTTTGTTTGATATGGCCTCGTTCTGCAGGCCCCATAGACCATCTGGTCTATGGACTGGCCGGCCGCTCCGATCCACCTGAATGATCATGGATGACTTCATCCATCTCGCGCTGCCGCGGGGTTTCCCCTGCGGTAGCAAGGCGGAGTTGTCGGCTTCCCGCCTCTTTCCCACCCCCCACACTGAGGTGGGAAGCCGACATTTGCAGGATGGCCTGACCGTCTCATAAAAGCGTCAAGCTTCGAAAATCTTAAGTTTTTAGCCCTATGATTCGCTTTTGCCCTTTACCGTACGGCCCGGACGCGTTTTCCTATAGATGTGAAACGGCCCGTTGCCGCAGGGCTGGTTCGGTGATGGTTGGGGTGATCCGGGATGGCGGCGACCTTGTCCGCGTGGGTTGTACCACAAGGCAGGATCGTTTCGGGTCGAGAGAGAAAGGGCGCGCGCCCAGATGAACAGACGTCTTCCGCCGGGCCTTGTCATGGAAGCCGCGGCGGCCCGGGTGAAGTGGTACAATGCCACCAAGGGATTTGGTTTTCTCCGGATGGAAGGGGACGGACGCGACGTGTTTCTGCATGCCAGTGTGCTGCAGTCACACGGGGCCGAAGCCCTGCCGGAAGGAGCCACGCTGATCTGCGACATCGCCGAGACCCAGAAAGGTCTGCAGGTTGCGGCTGTCCATAGCATCGACATGTCAACTGCCGAAGCATCCCCCCCCAGCCGTGGTGGTGGATTTGGCGGCGGCGGCGGCGACCGTTATGGCGGCGGCGGTTTCGGTGGCGGCGACCGCTATGGCGGTGGCGGCGGTTTCGGTGGAGGTGGCGACCGCTATGGCGGCGGTGGCGATTTCGATCGGGGCGCGCGTCGGCGTGGCCCGCCACCTTCTGGACCGGCCGAGGGCCCCTATGATGGCACGGTCAAATTCTATAATGCGGCCAAGGGCTATGGCTTCATCACCGTCACCAGCGGTTCGGGGGATGTCTTCATTTCCTCGCGCGTGCTGGAACGCAGCGGGGTGATGTCACTGGAGTCCGATCAGCGCGTGCGGGTCACGACCCGTCCGGGTCCGAAGGGTCCGGTTGCGGAATCGATCGAGCTTCTCTGACCGTCGGGCCGATCCGGGCCAACAAACGTCGGCAGCAATGAACGGCGGGCGCTGAGGCGTCCGCTGTTTTTGTTTCCGGCCCAGGTTTTCACACGGGCTTCACGGAAATATACTGGATCGATATATATCGATCCGTTATAGTGCGCCCATTGGAGTGACAACCGGATCGCGCAACCATGGATGTTAAGACCGCCTGCCTGGGCGTGTTGGCCTTTGCCGATGCCAGCGGCTACGAGATCCGTAAGGCCTTCGAGGAAGGTGCCTTCGCCCATTTCGCCGAAGGTGCTTTCGGATCGATCTATCCTGCGCTGAAACAACTGGAACGCGACGACAATATCGCCGCCACCTCTCCCGACCCGCAGGATCGCCCAGGAAAAAAGGTCTTCCGCATCACATCCAAGGGCCGTCTGACCCTTCTGGCTGCCCTGGCCCAGCCCCCGGCCCCCGATCGCTTCAAATCGGATTTTCTCTTCAACCTGCTGTTTGCGGAATTCCTGCCTGCCGGTCGGGTTGAAACACTGGTGGACGACCGCATCGCACATTATCGCGCCCTGGTCGATGGCATGGAGCAGTGCCGATGCCGGCCTGATGGCAGCATAATCACCGGCGGGCATGCCTTCGTCCATGGCTTTGGTCTGGCGGTGTATCGCGCGGCGGCCGCCTATCTGGAAGACCACAAGCACGAAGTCGTCGGGGCCTCGTTGCAGGCTAGCCAGAATGCGGCGGACTAGGGATGACGGGCCGTTGGAAATGGAATGTGGTTCGAACACAGACCGTCCGGTTTCAGCAGCAAGGGCGCGGGGTGGTTGGCCCAGGTTCACGTCGTTGGTGCGCCCAGCCGGGCTATTTTCGTCGCGGAATGTGCAGGGCACGGGTGCGCGGAGAGCCGCTCCACGGTCCCGCTCCTGCGGTTCACAACCGAAATGCGACACGCGGCCCAAATGCGACACGAAAATGTCCACAGACCTGGGGCCGATGCAGGGAGGTGGCAAATGGTGGAAACAGACTACTGAACCGATGCCGCCGGGTTCAACTGGCAGCCGGTTTGCATATTCGGGGACGGTAAAGCCGCTGGCAGCTTGGCCCCTTCCCCCAGCGCAGGAAAGCGAGTGAGAAATGCGCATACGCCCTTCCGTCGTGATCGCCACGGTCCTTACTGTCGGTGCCGCAGCCTGGATTTTTTCGGGTGTGGTCGGGTCCCATGACGGCTCGGCGGAAACCGCCCCCGCAAGCAGCCTGCCCCCCACCCCGCGCGAAGCACCGCGCCAACAGGTCCGCGTGACCGAGAGCCGAGCCGAACCCTATCTGGCCGAACTGGTGATCAGCGGCCGGACGGAAGCTTATCGCAGTGTTACTCTGCGCTCCGAGACCGAGGGTATCGTCACCGAGGTCATGGGCGAGGATGGCCATCCCGTGGCAACCGGCCAAGTGCTGGCGAAGCTTGCCATGGATGATCGGGCTGCCCGCCGGGCCGAGGCTGCCGCCCTGGTCGACCAGCGCCAGATCGAAGTCAATGCCGCCCGCAAACTGAGCGACCGGGGCTTCCAGTCGCAGACCAAACTGGCCGAGGCCGAGGCCAATCTCGCCTCCGCCCGGGCCGCCCTGGAAACCATCCGCGTCGATACCGCGCGCACGACCATTGCCGTTCCGTTTGATGGCGTACTGGTCGAACGGATGGTGGAACTTGGCGACTATGTGAAGGCCGGCGACGAGATCGCCTCCATCGTCGATCTTGATCCGATCCTGCTGACGGCCCAGGTTTCCGAACGCGAGGTGGCGCATCTGGCGACCGGCCAGGTCGGCAAGGCCCGCCTGATCACCGGCGAGGCGCTGGAAGGCGTCGTTACCGTGATCGCCCCCAGCGCCAATTCCATAACCCGCACCTTCGTGGTGAAGATGGAGGTTCCGAACCCGGACGGTGCGGTCCGCGACGGGCTGACGGCGGAACTCAGCCTGCCGCTGAAGCGGGTCCAGGCCCATCGCATTGCCCCGTCCCTGCTGACATTGGATGACAAGGGCCGCGTGGGCGTCAAATCGGTCGATACGGAAAGCCGGGCCCAATTCCTGCCGGTCAGCATTGCCGGCAACACCCCCGACACGATCTGGGTTACTGGCCTGCCGGACAGCGTGACGCTGATTTCCGTGGGCCAGATCTATGTCAGCCCAGGCGAACTGGTGAACGCCGTCGCCGACGAGCGCGCCGCACAGAATGTCGGAGAAGCCGGATGAGCATCATTGATGCCGCCCTCAACCGATCCCGAACGGTTCTGGCGACCCTGCTGCTGCTGCTGATCGCGGGGGCCTATGCTTATGTCGCGATACCCAAGGAATCCGACCCCGACGTCAACATCCCCAATATTTACGTCTCCATCCATCACGAAGGCATTTCGCCGGAGGATGCGGAGCGGCTGCTTGTCCGCCCGATGGAAAAGGAACTGCGCACCATTGAAGGCGTGAAGGAGTTGCGCGCCACCGCCTATGAGGGCGGCGCGAACCTGATCATGGAATTCGATGCGGGTTTCGATGCGGGCGCAGCGCTGGCCGATGTGCGCGAGAAGGTGGACCTGGCCAAGCCGGAACTGCCCGCCGACAGTGACGAGCCGGAAGTGCATGAGATCAATCTCAGCCTGTTCCCCGTGCTGGTCGTCACCCTGTCCGGCCAGGCGCCGGAACGGCTGCTGCTGCGTCTTGCCCGCGATCTGCAGGACGAGATCGAGGCTATCCCCTCCGTCCTGGAGGTACAGATCCGCGGCGACCGGGAAGAACTGGTGGAGATCATCGTCGACCCGATGCTGGTGGACAGCTATGGGCTGAATCCGGCTGATGTGTTGTCGATGGTCAGCCGTTCGAACCAGTTGATCGCCGCCGGAGCACTCGATACCGGGGCGGGCCGCTTTGCCATCAAGGTGCCGGGACTGTTCGAGGATGTGAATGACATCCTGGACATGCCCCTGATCGTCAATGGCGATGCCGTGGTGCGCATCCGCGACATCGCCCAGGTTCGCCGCCATTTCAAGGACCCGACCACTTTCGCGCGCGTGAATGGCGAACGCGCGCTGGCGCTGGAGGTTTCCAAGCGCACCGGACAGAACATCATCGAAACGATCGAGACTGTCCGCTATGTGGTGCAGGAGGCGCAGAAATATTTCCCGCCGGGCGTCACCGCCAGCTTCAGCCAGGATAAATCCAACGATATCCGTACGATGCTGTCGGATCTGCAGAACAACATCACCTCGGCCATCCTGCTGGTGATGATCGTGGTGGTAGCGGCACTCGGCCTGCGCGGCGGGCTGCTGGTCGGCCTTGCCATTCCCGGCTCCTTCCTGGCGGGGATATTGGTGCTCTACACTGCCGGCTTCACCGTTAATATCGTGGTGCTGTTCGCGCTGATCCTGGCAACCGGCATGCTGGTCGACGGTGCCATCGTGGTGACCGAATACGCCGACCGCAAACTGGCGGAAGGTGAACCGAAGGAACGCGCCTATGGGCTGGCCGCCAAGCGCATGGCCTGGCCGATCATCGCGTCCACCGCCACCACGCTGGCCGCTTTCCTGCCGCTGCTGTTCTGGCCCGGCGTGGTTGGCGAGTTCATGAAATTCCTGCCGATCACGCTTCTGGTCACGCTGTCGGCCTCGCTGGCCATGGCTTTGGTCTTCGTGCCCGTGCTGGGTGCCGCGCTGCGCACCGTGACAGGGCTCGTAACGGCGGTTGCCCTGGCCGGCGGCCTGGGCTTCGCCGGGGCGGGTCTGGTAAGCGCCATGCTGGGCGAGAGCGCCCTGGCCGCGCCGGTGGGCATCCTACTGGGTCTTGCGGGCTTGATTCTGGGCTATCGGCTGGGGCTGTGGTTTGGCGCGCTGCTGGAGCGCACCGATGCGAATCCGGAAACCGCCAAGGCGCTGGCCGGAAGCAGGCCCGGCGCCGACCGGGCATACGATGAAGACGATGACGCCGACAACACGATCAATATTACCCAGGTCAAAGGCATCACCGGTGGCTATGTCCGCGCCCTGGATGCTGTGCTGCGCCGGCCTGTCCTGACCATCCTGGCCTCCTTTGCGATCCTGGTCGGCGTCTATATGGCCTATGGCAAGCTCGGCCATGGCATCGAGTTCTTTCCCGAGGTAGAGCCCGATCAGATCGTGGTGAATATCCATGCGCGCGGCAATCTGGCCACGCAGGAAATGGACGATCTGTCCGCCGCTGTGGAGCAGGAACTTCTGGCGATGCAGGCGCGGAGGCCGGAGTTCAAATCGATCTATCACTCGGCCGGTATCTTTCCGATCCGCGACGATCAGGCGGAGGATGTCGTCGGCAAGATCCAGCTTGAACTGGCGGAGTGGAACGAGCGGCGCCGAGCTTCCACCATCATGCAGGAAATCCGCGACCGGACGTCCGGCCTGGCCGGAATCTGGGTGGAAGTGACGCGCGAACGCGCCGGCCCGCCTGTCGGCAAACCAGTGCAGGTCCAGCTTTCCGCCCGCGATCCATCCCTGCTGGGTCCGGCCATCGACATCGTGCGCCAACGGTTCAATGCCATGGAAGGGTTGGTGGATATCGATGATTCCCGCCCCGTGCCCGGCATCGAATGGCGCCTGCAGGTGGATCGCGCCCAGGCTGCCAAGTTCGGCGCCGATGTGCAGATCATCGGCAGCTTCGTCCAGATGGTGACCAAGGGCCTGAAGGTTTCCGACTATCGCCCGGATGACAGCGACGAGGAGATTGATATCGTCGCACGTTATCCCGCCGACAACCGAACCATCGACCAGCTCGACCGGATTCGCATTTCCACCCAGATGGGCCTCATTCCGCTGTCCTCCTTCGTGACCCGGACTGCCGAACAGAAAACCGGCATCCTGAACCGGACAGACGGCATGCGGGTCATGTCGGTCCGCGCCGATGTCGCGCCCGGGGTCCTGGCCAATGACAAGGTCAAGGAGCTTGAGCAATGGCTGGCGACCGATCCCCTTCCCCATGGCGTGGCCTACAGCTTCAAGGGCGAGGATGAGGAACAGGCCGCCGCCCAAGCCTTCCTGGTCAAGGCCTTCGTCGTGGCCCTGTTCATCATGGCGGTGATCCTGGTCACCCAGTTCAACAGCTTCTATTCAGCCTTCCTGATCCTGTCGGCGGTGATTCTGTCGACCGTGGGCGTACTGATCGGGCTGATGATCATCGGCCAGCCTTTTGGCATCGTGATGAGCGGTATCGGCGTGATCGCGCTGGCCGGTATCGTGGTGAACAACAACATCGTGCTGATCGATACCTATGATCGTCTGCGCAAGGTGGAATCCGATGCAAGGCTGGCCATTCTGCGTACCTGTGCCCAGCGTTTCCGACCGGTGATGCTGACCACCATCACCACCATTCTAGGGCTGATGCCGATGGTGCTGGAAACCAATATCGATTTCATTGGTCGTGCGGTCGAAGTGGGCGCCCCCTCCACCCAATGGTGGGTGCAGCTTTCCACCGCCATCGCGGCGGGGCTGACCTTCGCCACACTCCTGACCCTGTTCGTCACCCCTGCCGCCCTGCTTCTGCGTGCCAAGCTAGGCGGAAAAAAGCCGGCGGGGACAGAGCAGGAGGAAACGGCGCAGCCCGCATCGGGCGATGAACCCCTGGCGAAAGCGGCGGAGTGATATGCACAGCCCATCCGGCATGGACGAAAGGGGCCGGCCTGCCCTATAAATCGCGCCGCCTTTCCTGCCGTCGAGCGAGTCCGTCGTCATGCATGATCTGAAGCTAATCCGCGAAACCCCCGAGGAATTCGACCGCGCCCTTGGGCGCCGTGGGCTCGGCCCCCAATCCGCCGCCATCCTCGCGCTGGACGAAAAGCGCCGCCAGGCCCAGACCCGCCTGCAGGAGGCGCTGGCCGAGCGCAATGCGAAATCCCGTCAGGTCGGCGAACGCAAAAAGGCCGGACAGGATGCCGAGGATCTGATGGCCGAGGTCACCCGGCTGAAAGACAGCATCGCTGCCGGTGAATCGGAAGAGCGAAGGCTGGGTGAAGATATCACCCATCTGCTGGAAACCCTGCCGAACCTTCCTGCCCCCGACGTGCCCGATGGCGCGGATGAAACCGCGAATGTGGAAGTCCGCTGCTGGGGCACGCCGCGCGGCTTCGACTTCGCGGTGCGCGACCATGTCGATATCGGCGGGCCGTTGGGCATGGATTTCGATACGGCGGCCAAGATGTCCGGCGCGCGCTTCGTGATGCTGAAGGGCCAGTTGGCCCGGCTGGACCGCGCGCTGGCCAATTTCATGCTGGACCGCCACACGTTGCAGGGCGGCTATACCGAAGTGGTGCCACCGGCCCTGGTGCGCGACAGCGCCATGTACGGCACCGGCCAGCTGCCGAAATTCGCAGAAGATCTGTTCCATACCGACAATGATTTCTGGCTGATCCCGACCGCGGAGGTGCCGCTGACCAATACGGTGGCCGATACGGTGCTCGAAGCCGAGGCCCTGCCGCTGCGCCTGACCGCCTGGACGCCCTGTTTCCGCTCGGAAGCAGGTGCTGCGGGCCGCGATACGCGCGGCATGATCCGCCAGCATCAGTTTTCGAAGGTGGAGATGGTTTCCATCGTCCATCCCGAGGAATCGGAAGCGGAGCTGGAACGCATGACCGGCTGCGCGGAAGGCATTCTGCAGGCCCTGGAACTGCCTTACCGTGTGCTGGCGCTGTGTACCGGCGATATGGGGTTCGGTGCACGCAAGACCTATGATCTGGAAGTCTGGCTGCCCGCGCAGGACCGCTATCGCGAAATTTCCAGTTGCTCCAATTGCTGGGATTTCCAGGCGCGCCGCATGAAGGCCCGCTTCAAGACGCCGGGCGAAAAGGGCACCCAGTTCGTCCATACGCTGAACGGGTCGGGGCTGGCCGTCGGGCGCACGCTGCTGGCCATTCTGGAGAATGGTCAGAATGCCGACGGGTCTGTTACCCTGCCCAAGGCGCTTGTACCCTATATGGGCGGTGTGGAGCGGCTCGAACCCGGCCGCTGAAGCCCCGTCTGCCGGATAATCGGCAGCCGGAGACAATGATGGTCGCCAGGGGCATGGAGGGGATGCTGTCCAGCGCAGAGCTAGTCCCGGTGGATCTGACCGCCGGACCCGTCCTGTTGGTCAATGATGACGGCATCGAAGCGCGCGGCTTCGCGGCGCTGGAGCGGCTTGCCGCAAGGCTGGGGGCCGAAACCTGGGTAGTTGCCCCGGCAGATGGTCGCAGCGCCGCATCGGCCATGATTTCCCTACGCAGGGAAATCGCGGTGGAACAGCGCGGGGACCGTCGCTTCGCCATTTCCGGCTCGCCCGCCGACTGCGTGCTGGCCGGGCTGGCCCATATCCTGAAGGACAGGCGTCCGTCACTGGTCCTGTCCGGCATCAATCACGGCGCCAATGTCGGCGATGACATGGCCTTTTCCGGCACGGTCGGCGCCGCCACCATGGCTGCGACCTATGGCATTCCGGCCATTGCGATCAGTCTGGAACATGGGCCGGGCCGCCTGGAATCGGATGCAGCCTTCGCCGCCTGCGAGCAGCGGGGGGCGGAGATCGTGCGCGGGCTGTGCCACAGCGGCTTCCAGCCGGGACTGCTGTATAATCTGAACTTCCCGCATCGCGACGATCTGGAGGGGGTGGAACTGGTCTTCTGCCGCCAGGGCGCACAGGGCGGAGGCAGCTTCGCGCTGGACCCGCTGCCGGATGGCTTCTTCATCTGGCACCATGGCGACCGGGGCGTGGATATTGGCGACAGTGACTATGCCCATCTGCGCGCGGGAAAGATAACCGTCACTCCGATCCGGGCCGACCGCAGCGATACGACTTTGCTTGCCCAGCTCTCCGCCGGGTTCCGAGGGGGTGTCTGATGGATCGCCATGCGGAAGGCAAGGCGCGGCTGATCCTGGATTTGCGGCGCGGCGGCATCGACGATCCCGATGTTCTGGGCGCGCTGGAAGCCGTCCCGCGTGAGCTGTTCGTGCCCGATGCCTTCCGAGAGCATGCCTATGAAAACGCCCCCCTGCCCATCGGCAAAGGCCAGACCATCAGCCAGCCTCTGGTCGTGGCGACCATGACCCAGGCGCTGAAGCCCGACAAGCGCAAGAAGGTGCTGGAGATCGGAACCGGCTCCGGCTATCAGGCAGCCGTCCTGTCGCTGCTGTTCCGTCGGGTCTATTCCATCGAACGGCACCGCGAATTGCTGCGCCAGGCCGAGGCACGCTTCCGTCAGCTTGATCTGCACAATGTCGTCACCAAGGCCGGCGATGGCGGGCTGGGCTGGATCGAACAGGCCCCGTTCGAACGCATCATGGTTACCGCAGCCGCCCATGATGTGCCCCCCATCCTGGTCGACCAGCTCGCCATCGGCGGCATCATGATCGTGCCGGTGGGCGATCAGGACGATGTCCAGACCCTGCTGCGGGTGATAAAAACGGAAGATGGGGTCGAGGTGGAAGATCTGGGCGGGGTGCGATTCGTACCAATGTTGCCGGGGGACCCTGGCAACGAAGGCTGATGCAATGCCGGCCGGTCCAGGGCGCCGCCTTATGTACCGAACCCAATACATTGTTTTCTAACGTTTATTACGCATGCGGACCATCCGTATTCCGATGTGGCCCTGGAATGATCGGCTACAATCCCCTGACCGGTTGAGCCCGGCCCGCGCCCCTTGTACTGTCTGGCCATGCTCGCGCTTCCTCGCCTTTACCTGATCCCCGTCGCCGGGCTGCTCTGTCTGGCGCTGGTGTCCTGTGGTTGGGATGATCGCGGTCCGAATATCCGCCTGCCGGGCAGCAATGCACAGAGCCCTTCCCAAACCGCCGGTTCGGGAATCGCTCCCGTCACTCCGGTCAGCCAAGCCAGCCAGGCCGGCGCACCGACGGCACGGCTAGCCTATCCCGCCGATGGCCGCCATACGGTGCAGCGCGGGGAAACCCTGTTCGACGTCGCCCGCAGCTATGGCCTGCCCCTGCGCGCGATGATCGAGGCAAATCGACTGGAACCGCCCTATGCCCTGGGTGTCGGCCAGGTCCTGACCCTGCCGCCACCCAATGTGCATGTCGTGCAGCGCGGTGAAACGCTCTACAGCGTCTCACGCCGCTATGGCGCAGCGGTCAGCGAACTTGCCCGGCTGAACGGTCTGGCCGAACCCTTCACCATCTTCGTGGGCCGGGCCCTGTCAATTCCAGGGCGCGTGGAACCGGAACCGCCGGCCATTGTGACCATTCCATCCCCGCCGCCAAGCCCGACCGAGAGTGCCTCTGGCACGCCCCCCCCTTTGAGCGAAGACCAAACCGTTACTCCCAGCCTGGAAGAGACGCCCGACGAAAGCCTGCCCGGCGAACTTGCCTCAAGGCCGCCGGAACGGCCTGCCCCGCCCGGACGCGCGCCCAGCCCGGCCGGTGCCGGCAAGCAGCAACGCCCGACCGTGAATTCCGAAGCGGTCGCCATTCCCAACCCAGCTCCGCGCGATGCCTCCACCTTCCTCTGGCCGGTACGCGGCACCATCCTGTCGGGCTTTGGCCCGAAGAATGGCGGGTTGCACAATGACGGCATCAACATCGCCGCCCCGCGCGGAACCCCGATCCGGGCGGCCGAAAACGGTGTCGTCGCCTATGCGGGTAACCAATTGGAAGGCTTCGGCAATCTGATCCTGGTTCGGCATGCCGACGGCTATATGACAGCCTATGCCCATGCCGAAGCCCTGCTGGTCGAGCGTGGGCAGAAGGTGGAGCGCGGCCAGACCATCGCGCGGGTAGGCTCCACCGGCAATGTCGACACGCCGCAGCTTCATTTCGAAGTGCGGCGTGGTACATCCGCAGTCGATCCGACGCGTTTTCTGGGTGGTTAGAAGTATTTCTTCACCAACCGGTCCAATGACAGATAGCCTCCGCCAAAGGCCGCGAACAGGAAGGCGCCGCCGGTCCAGAACAGCGAGTTGAATTCGGCCTTGGCCTGCACCTGATGCAGGAAAACCGAACCACCATCCGCCAAACGACGCATACCATCCGGCGTGAAAAAGCTGCTGCCCAGCTTCAACGCCTCGATCCCCTCGGGCGTCAGAAAGGCATCGCCGTAGGGATGGGCCCAATGAAACCAGAGGGTGATCGCCAGCATCACGCCATTAGCCAGCGCAACCGGCCGGGTCAGAAGGCCTACCGCGATCAGCATCCCGCCAAAAAACTGCATGCCAGCCAGCAGGGGCGAGAACAGCCAGCCAGGCGTCATGCCCAGCGATTCCACGAAACCGGCCTGAGCCAGGGGCGCGGTGATCTTCGGCCAGCCTTCCACGATCAGCATGCCGCCGATGGCAAGGCGGAAGGCAATCCAGGCCAGGGGCTGGGCGAGCCTGTCGTAAAATCCCCCAAGCGCAGGGATAATGAGTTTTTCGCGGCTGTTGTCGAACATGGTCTCGGTCGGCATGGTGATCCCCCAATGTCTGGAATAGGCGACCAGCATACTGCATGCCGGTGCACAGGGGTTGACCCATGTCAGGGGGTGAGCATTTCATTATAGCGCACCTGAACACGCACTGTTTCCGCCAGGAAGATAGAAGCCGAATTCTCGGGCATGGATGCTAGATCAGGTGAACTCGGCTCGGTGTGTTTCCCCATCCTTCGAGACGCCCTTCGGGCTCCTCAGGATGAGGGAACACAATAGAAAGCCCGCATCCAGAGGAGCACCGCAGGTGCGTCTCGAAGGGGCGGGCGTTCGCACGGTGCCTCACCCTAAACCAGACAAACTCTAACCCGAGCGCAGCGTCTTCACCGCCGAATCCCGGTCGAACAGATAAAGCAGCGTGATCAGGGCCTTGCCGCGCTCGCCCGCCAAATCCGGATCACGGGCCAGGATGGCGGCGGCATCGTCGCGCGCCATTTCCATCAGGTCGCCATGCTGTTCGATGCTGGCGAGCCGGAATTGCGGCAGACCGGACTGGCGTGTTCCCAGCAATTCACCCGCACCACGCAGCTTCAGGTCCTCCTCCGCGATGCGGAAGCCGTCTTCCGTCTCACGGATCGTCTTCAACCGCGCCTCCGCGGCATCGCTCAAGCGCCCGCCATACAGCAGAATGCAGGTGGACGGTTTCTCGCCCCGACCGATGCGTCCGCGCAGCTGGTGCAGCTGGGCCAGACCGAAGCGTTCGGCATGTTCGATCACCATCACAGTGGCGTTGGGCACGTTGACGCCGACCTCGATCACCGTGGTCGCCACCAGCAGCCGCGCCTCGCCCTCGGCAAAGCGGGCCATCGCGGTATCCTTGGCGGCGGGCTTCATCCGGCCATGCACCAGCGCCACCCGGTCCGGCCCGAAGATTTCCGACAGCTCAGCATAACGATCCTCCGCGGCCGCCAGATCCAGCACCTCGGATTCCTCGACCAGCGGGCAGACCCAGTAGACCTGCGCGCCCTGCGCCATGGCGCGGGAAACCCCGCCGATCACATCTTCGATCCGCGCATTGGGCACCGCGCGCGTGTCGATGGGCTTGCGGCCGGGCGGCTTGTCGGTCAGGCGTGACACATCCAGATCGCCATAGGCCGACAGCATCAGCGTGCGCGGAATGGGCGTGGCGGTCATCACCAGCAAATCCACCGCCTGGCCCTTGCCCGACAGCATAAGGCGCTGATGCACGCCGAACCGGTGCTGCTCGTCGACCACCGCCAGCATCAGATCCCGGAATGCGACATCCTCCTGAAACAGGGCATGGGTGCCGACGGCCAGATCGATTGCGCCCGATGCCAGCCCATCCAGCACGGATTTCCGCGTGGCCCCCTTGTCGCGCCCGGTCAGCACGGCAAGCTTCACCCCGGCTGCTTCGCAGATCGGCTGCATGGTTTCGAAATGCTGGCGTGCCAGGATTTCCGTCGGCGCCATCAGGGCCGCCTGCCCGCCGCATTCCACCGCGTTCAGCATGGCGAACAGCGCTACCACGGTCTTGCCCGATCCCACATCACCCTGCAGCAGGCGCAGCATGCGGTCGGATGCGGCCATATCCGCCCCGATTTCCGTCAAGGCCTGATTCTGCGAGGCGGTGAATTTGAACGGCAGCGCCGCCAACGCCTTGCGCCGCAGCGTGCCGTTGCCGGATATCGCGCGCCCCTTGGCGATGCGGGCGGTGCGCCGGACTAGCGCGATGGCAAGCTGGGTCGCCAGCAACTCATCATAGGCCAGCCTTTCGCGTCCGGGATGGGCGGGGTCCATATCGCGCGGGGCGGCCGGGTGATGGGCTGCTCGCAAAGCCTGCCCGAAACCGGGCCAGGCCTGACGGGCCATCAGCGGGCCATCCTGCCATTCCGGCAGTTCGGGCAGTTGGGCCAAGGCCCGTTCCACCAGCCCGGCCAGCACCTTGGGCGAAACGCCCGCCGTCATCGGATAGACGGGTTCGACCAGAGGCAGGCTGTCGACCTGATCAACCGGCACGACATGATCGGGATGGGGCATCTGCATCTGGCCCTGGAACCGCTCCGGCTTGCCGGACACCCAGACCTCCGTCCCTTCCGGGGCCAGACGTTCCAACCAGTTCGGATCGGCATGGAAATAGATCAGGGTCAGAAAGCCGGTATCGTCGAAACAGCGGATGCGATAGGGCCGCTTGCGATCATTGGGCGCCTCGTGCCGGTCCACCATCACCTTGATCGTGGCGATCCGGCCCGGCTCCGCCTCCATCACCTTGGGGCGATAGCTACGGTCGATCAGGTCGCGCGGCAGATGCCAGAGCAGATCGACCACCCGGCCACCGCCCAACAACTGTTCCAGCCGGGGCGCAAGCTTCGGCCCCACCCCTTTCAGGCTGGGCAGCGCCGCAAAAAGCGGGTTCAGGATGGTCGGACGCATTCCCGCTACTTCGATGCGAAAGCGGGATGGATCACGCGGTCGCCCGGGGCAATGCCCAAGAGGTCGGCCTTGCCGCCGCCGATCTCCAGCACGGCGGAGACGCGGCCCTGGGATCGCAGCACCGTTTCATCCAGCGGAATGGCCTGTCTGGCGATGGATTCGATACTGCCATCGGCACGGATGAACAGCATGTCGAGCGGGATCAGCGTGTTGCGCATCCACATCGAAAGACGCAGCGGCCGGGAATATAGGAATAGCATGCCCTGATCTTCCGCCAGTTCCTTGACGAACATCAGGCCGAAAGCGCGCTCGCGATCCGCCTTCGCGATTTCCACCGTGAAATCCAGCACCTTGCCGCCCGCCGTTTCGATGCTGAGCGCGCCCTTTTCGAAAACAGGGCGATCATCCGGGCTCTGTGCCCAGGCGCCACCGGAAGCCAGTCCAAAGGCGGCCACCAGGGCGAATGCAAACAGGCGCAGCAACGACATCATGCCAACTCCTCAATCCCGGCCAGGACGACCGGTAGCATGGCGCGGATTTCAGCCCGGATCGGGCCACCGGACCAATCATCCGCCATGGTTTCGAACCAGTGACGCGGCGGATTGCGCCCCTGCGACCGGTTCCAGGTGATTTCCTCCAGCACGGCGCGCGCAGGGTCGGGCAGCCGGTCG
>Ga0209066_10003414_pt1 | contig 18172 bp, 15 predicted proteins | sample All_14_2_FD_187198 | JGI IMG/M metagenome (GOLD analysis project Ga0209066, IMG submission 187198) | Freshwater microbial communities in response to fracking from Pennsylvania, USA - Allegheny Zone_MetaG_DW_15 (SPAdes) (version 2) ... | reverse complement strand
GTTAAGGGAAAAAACTCACTGTAGCCCCTTCACTGATGCTGACGTACCGCGCTTTATGCGCGGTATCCAGCTCCGATCTGGATACCGCGGACTAGCCGCGGTACGTCAAGATCAGTGCCACAATCAGGAGACCCTTCGCTGCGCTCTGGGCGACATGCTTGTGCATCAGAGTGAAAGGCTAACTCTCAACCCACACCGCAGTCCAAACGTGTCGCCCAGAGCGCAGCGAAGGGTCTCCTTACGCTCGCTTGGCACCGAAACTTTTCCCTTAGCCTGACGGTTATGGGCCAGAGCCACAACCTACTCGTTGGCAGCAGGATCCCGGTAAATGCTTATTCCTGATTTAAATGCGTGCGGCGTTCGTTCATGGTTTCGATGCTGTTGACTACGGTTTGGTGGCAGATTTCGTGCATGACCGGGATGTCTGTCAGGGGTAGTCCGGAGTGGATGGCGTGGGCGATGAAAAAACTGTCTTGCCAGACTTTTTCGTTTTTACGGCCACGGGCTTTGAGCCACAGGGTGATCCAGATAAAATGAAACAGCCATTTGTCGCGATGGGTTTCCAGTTCCTGCTCAAACACAGCCTGGACCGCTTGTTCGGTATCACACACTTTAACCCCGTCCACAAAACTGCTGCAACGATTGACCAACTTATCAATGTGCGCGTTTTCTGTATACCAGGATTCCGTAAATTGTTTATCATCTAACCAGGAGCGCGACCGCTTGAATGAAGCGATCACCGTTTCCTGGGTGAAGGGCGTAATCTGCACGCCTAATTCGTTGATGATGTCATCTACATCGAGGAATTCCGGTAAAAAATGTAAACCGGCCAGTTCCTGAATTTCCAGCAAATGCAGATCCGGCATGCTGCCATCTGCCGTGGTGGTGGCCAGAAAATGGTTGGTGATCAACTCCAGATAATCCTGATCAACGTCACGCAAGGTAACGCTTTCGTCAAAGGCATCGTCGTAATATTTTTTCACATCCGCCGCCGTCATGGGCGGGGTGATCCAGGCGTCTTTGATGCCGACACCCTGCTTGAACAACAGACCGCAGAGGCGGTTGCTGCGGCCCTGTTTGACGTGGATAAACAAACCCTGTGCGCCACTGCCGTCCACTTCGCTGGCCTTGATTCGGCTCGCCGGAACTTTTGGTTCTTTCTGAAAAACCACGCCTTTCAGACGTTGCGATTTTATCCAGTGATTAAAATGATCATGATATTCAGCTGGATGCCAGTTTTTAATAACCAGCAGCCGCGACAAAGATTGCGGGCTTAAAGTAATGGTGTCCATCAGTTGATCGAGGGTGGCAATCACCATCTCGCGCACATCCGGTTTCGGGTGCAACAGAGCCAGCAAGGCAATGTCATGCCCCTCTTCGAGGCTGCACAAATCCACGATCAAATCAGCGAAAAATTCGGCTGGCATGGCATGGCTTTGGGCGAAAAAATTATCAGCGATATCAAAGACCGACAGATCAGACAACTCGTCTATCATGCCGCGAATCGCCTCAAGATGATCGCTTTCATCCGCAAATTCCGCATCATCCTGACCTGCCAACTCAAGGTAGGCGTCACGCAATTCAGGTGAAAGTTCGACGTGAACATCATAGAAAGCATTGAGAATAGGCAACCAGAAACTCAGGCTGTGCTCGCCCTTGTTGATGGCCTGAGCCAGACGATGCATCAATTGATTCAGGATTTTTTCGCCGAGCTTGTATCCGGTTTCCTGAGCTGACTGCAATTGTGCGACACAAATATCGATGGCGAAAATACAGGCGGAATAAAATGCGTTCCCGTCATCGACTTCGGCTTCATTCATGGCGTTGATCACATCAACCAGCTCTGTCACCAGCGCTGACTCATGCAGAAAAGAAATAAAATGCTGCGGTTCGGGATTGGCATCCGCCTCAATCAAGGCGGCAATGTCTGAAATCCACTGCTTTAAATTACTGATATTATCGGTCATGTGGTCTTGGAAACCTTTCTGGGTTTACCATGTTCATCGATGGCCACAAACACGAACGTTCCTTCGGTAACACAATATTGACCGAGGCTTATTGCTGGCTCGGCCCAGACTTCAACGGCAATCGTCAAGGACGTATTGCCCTGCTTGATCAATTCAACATGACAACTGACCACGTCACCGACATGCACCGGTTTCAAAAAGGTCATGGTGTGAATGGCCACGGTTGCAACTCGGCCATGAGCGATTTTTTTGGCGAGAACGCCGGCTGCAAGGTCCATTTGCGACACGATCCAGCCGCCGAAAATATCGCCATTGGCATTGGTATCGGCTGGCATGGCCAGCGTCTGGATGGTTATTTCGCCGCGCGGCGCTGTTTTACTCATGATCCGCGCTTCAATTTGGCCAGGGCATCTGCCATGGCGGTGTTAAATACGCCTTTTTTGGCCACAGCAGCTTTTTTGTCCTGCTCCGGCTTTTTATGCGGAGCCGATTTTTTGATGGACGTTGGTCTGGCAACCGGCGCTGCAGGTTTGGCTATTTTTTTCTGCTGTACGTTTTGTGCTTTCTCGGCGTCCAGACGCATACTCAGACCAATACGGCGGCGCTCTTTGTCCACTTCCACCACTTTGACCGTGACAATGTCACCTGCCTTGACCAGCGTATGCGGGTCGCTGATGAAGCGATTGGTCATGGCAGAAATATGCACCAGACCGTCTTGATGAACGCCAATATCCACAAAGGCACCAAAATTGGTCACGTTACTGACCACGCCTTCGAGAATCATGCCTTCATGTAAATGGCTGATGTCTTCAACGCCTTCTTTAAATACGGCGGTTTTAAACTGCGGACGCGGATCGCGGCCTGGCTTTTCCAGCTCTTTCAATACGTCCTGAATGGTCGGCAAACCAAAATGCTCATCCACGTAGGAAGCAGCATTGACGCTGTGCAACAAGGCATGATTGCCGATGATAGCCGTCAGTTCGATTTTTTGCCCTGCGAGGATTTTCTCGACCAGCGGGTAGGCTTCCGGGTGAACCGATGAGGCGTCCAGCGGATTATCGCCTGTCATGATGCGCAAAAATCCGGCTGCTTGCTGGAAGCTTTTATCGCCCATGCGCGGTACATTTTTCAATTGCTCACGATTGGTAAACACACCGTGCTCATCGCGCCAGGCCACCAGATTTTTCGCCAGTGTTTCATTCAAACCGGATACGTTGGTCAGCAAGGCAACCGATGCGGTGTTGACGTCAACGCCGACCGAGTTCACACAATCTTCAACCACGGCATCCAGGCTGCGTGCCAGGCGGTTTTGATTCACATCATGTTGATATTGACCGACGCCAATCGCTTTGGGCTCGATCTTGACCAGCTCTGCGAGTGGATCCTGCAAACGTCTGGCGATGGATACGGCGCCGCGGATGCTCACATCCAAATCCGGAAATTCGTCGGCAGCCAGTTGCGATGCGGAATAAACCGAAGCACCCGCTTCACTGACGATGATCTTGGCCAGGGTCAAATCCGGGTACATTTTCATCAGATCGCCAACCAGGCGCTCGGTTTCTCTTGAACCGGTGCCGTTGCCTATGCTGACGAGCGAGGCATTGTGTCTGGCTGCGAGGCGTGCCAGTTCGGCAATGGCCTGATGCCATTCATTTTGCGGCGCAAAGGGAAATACGGTTGTGTAATCCAGCACTTTACCAGTGACATCGACCACCACCGCCTTCACGCCGGTGCGTATGCCTGGATCCAGACCGATGGTAACTTTTTGTCCGGCGGGTGCGGCCAGCATCAGATCGCGCAGGTTTCTGGCGAAGACGTGAATGGCTTCTTCATCGGCGGATTCGCGCAAACGCGATAACAGTTCCAATTCCAGTTTGGTGAACAACTTCACCTTCCAGGTCATGCGAATGGTGTCTTGCAACCAGGCATCCGCTGCTCGTTGTTGATCAACGATATTGAAAAAAGAAGCGATGCGTTTTTCACCGTGATCCGGATCAGTCGGCAAATGCAGGCTTAATTGCAATACACTTTCCCGTCGTCCACGGAACAGAGCCAGAGCGCGGTGGGAAGGGATTTTTTTAATGAGTTCTTCGTAATTGAAATAATCGGTAAACTTGTTGATGACGACTTTTTTGCTGGTGGTGGTCTGGCTGGCGACGGATTTCAGTACGGCGTTTTGCCAGAGATATTCACGTAGCTCGTTCACCAGATCAGGGTGCTCGGCAAAGGTTTCCATCAAAATTTGACGTGCGCCTTCGAGGGCGGTTTTGCTGTCGGGGACAGCCAGTTCAGCATTGATATACGCTTGGGCCAGCGTGTCCAAATCGAGAGAGGTATCTTGCAAAATGGCATCGGCCAGAGGCTGCAAGCCAGACTCGCGCGCTGTTTGCGCTTTGGTGCGGCGTTTGGGGCGATAAGGTAAATACAAATCTTCGAGACGGGTTTTGCTGTCGGCCGTGAGGATTTGTTTCTCGAGTTCGGGCGTCAGTTTTTCCTGTTCACGAATGGAGTTTAAAACAACCGTCCGGCGCTCATCCAGTTCACGGATATAATAAAGACGCTCGGATAGTTGTCGCAATTGGGTATCATCAAGACCCTCGGTGACTTCTTTACGATAACGTGCGATGAAAGGAACGGTTGCTCCTTCATCAAGCAAACGAATGGTCGTTTCTACTTGCGAAACCTTAACCTTAAGTTCCTGCGCTATTATCGCTGCAGCCGAGATCATCTCTTGAGCCATTAACATCCCCAAAAACACTGTATAAAAACCAGCAAGCATTATATACCGCTAGCTGAACATTTTGCGAGTATTTGTTCATCATTCAAGACAAACCTGCGAGTGCCTGAATTTGATTTCGCAGCCCATACGAGCTGCGACCTGTGATTTTTTATTCCACCGTAACCGATTTGGCCAGGTTGCGGGGCTGATCAACATCGGTGCCTTTGGCGACGGCCACGTGATAGGCTAATAATTGCAGCGGGATGGTGTAGATAATTGGGGCTATCCACTGACCGCAAGACGGCACGGGAATCAGGCTTGCGCCGTTTACGGGCCAGGCCTGGGAATCGTCAACAAAGACAATTAACTGGCCGCCGCGCGCGTTGACTTCGTGCAGGTTTGATTTCAGTTTGTCGAGCAATTCGTCATTGGGCGCAATGGCAATAACCGGCATGTCTTTGTCGACCAGTGCCAAAGGACCGTGCTTTAATTCGCCCGCCGGGTAAGCTTCGGCGTGGATGTAGGAAATTTCTTTCAGCTTCAAAGCGCCTTCCATCGCAATCGGGTATTGCACGCCGCGGCCCAGAAACAGGGCGTGTGCTTTGTTGACAAAGGTTTTGGCCAGGCTTTCAATCTTGCTGTTAATCAGCAAAACCCGTTCGCAACTGGCCGGCAATTCGCGAATTTGTTCGAGAACCGTTTGCGCCCGTTCATCAGGACACAGGGTCGCCGACAGCATCAGAAAAGCAGCCAGTTGGGTGGTGAAGCCTTTGGTGGATGCTACGCCGATTTCTGTGCCGGCACGGGTTAAAAAGACGATATCCGCTTCGCGTACCATGGAACTGGTGGCCACGTTGCAAATGGCGAGACTGGCCAGATAATTCATCGATTTGGCTTTGTGTAAGGCCGCGAGCGTGTCTGCTGTTTCGCCCGATTGTGACACGGTAACAAACAAGGTATTGTCGGGTACGACCACATCACGGTAACGATATTCGCTGGCAACCTCAACCTGGGTTGGCAAACCGGTCAGTGACTCCAGCCAGTAACGTGCCACCATGCCCGCGTGGTAACTGGTTCCGCAGGCCACAATGTGGATTTGCTTCACACGCGAAAATATATCCGTTGCCTGTTCGCCAAAACTGCATCTGAGCACTTCCAGGCTTGCTGTTCTTCCTTCCAGCGTATCTGCAAGAACCTTGGTCTGTTCATAAATTTCTTTTAGCATGAAATGTCGATATGGACCTTTGCTGATGGCCTGGCTTTCTTCTTCAAGCGGATGCATGGCGCGAATCACAGGATTGCCTTCTTCGTCGAAAATTTCCAACCCGCTTCGGGATAATCTGGCGCTGTCACCCTCTTCCAGATAAATAACGTCATGCGCAAACGAACGGAGCGCCATGGCATCTGAGGCAATAAATTGCTCATCTATGCCCAAACCAATGACCAGCGGGCTGCCGCGGCGCACGGCTATCAATTCCTGTGCGCGCTGCTGATGAATCACGCCGAGTGCAAAAGCGCCGTGCATTTGCAGGGCGGCTTCCTGGACGGCAAGCAGTAAATCTTCGTGTTTGGTGTAGTGATAGTGAATCAAATGTGCCGCGACTTCTGTATCGGTTTCCGAGGTGAACTCGTAGCCTATAGAGCATAGATAGTTGCGAAGTTGTTCATGGTTTTCAATAATACCGTTATGAACCACGGCAATTTGACCGTTAGACATGTGCGGATGCGCGTTTTGCTCTGAGGGGCGGCCATGCGTTGCCCAGCGCGTATGTGCGACGCCGGTTGTGCCGGTGAGCGAGGTTTCCTGCATGGCATCTGCCAGCGCCTGAACCTTGCCCTGTACGCGGACACGCTTTAAGCGGCCTGCTGAATCCAGCACAGCAATACCGGCCGAATCATAACCACGGTATTCAAGACGTCGCAAACCTTCCAGCAACACACGGCTGATATCACGCTGAGATACGGCACCAACAATCCCACACATAGCCTTGACTCCTATCCTCAATCAATTATAAAGACTCCTGAGAGTCAACGTTAAATTTGCTTTATCTGTATAGTATATACCCACCACTGCATCGGCGTGTTTCTGGAGAGCGGTGAGGGAAAAAAGCAAGTATGCCATAAACCGGGTTTAAAACCTATGCCGGTTTATGGCAGGGGTATTGAACGCCTCGCTGGGTACCGCGGACTAGCCGCGGTACGGTGATCTCAAATGCCTGACGTTAAAAACAACGGCTGTTGACAGGTCGCGTCATAGCCATGATCTTTCATCACCTTGCAAATATCCCAGGCCAGCAATTGATGCGCACGCGTACCAGGATGCACCTCGTCCCAGAACAAATACTGATCAGGCTTGTCGCATATATGATAATTTTTCTCATCCGCCGCAAAAGACGCATCGCGGTATTGCAGAACCTGAGCGTATTCCAGCACAAAGTTGCCGGCAAAGGGCGATTTGGCCAGGCCGGAAAACATGGGCAGTTTCACATCGATACAGGCATCGGTCACGTTGGTCAAACCGTAATCCTGGGGTCTATCGAGGGCCTTGAGCAAGAAGCTTTGCAGATCAATATAAAGATAATCGACTTCGGGCTCGTTATATTGCCATTCGTGTATTTGATCGACCAGGCGTTCATTATGCCAATCAACCGCCATGGCGAGGACATCCCTCTCGGCGCTTTGCGAAAATTTTGGCGAATTGGCGACTGAGGGCAAACCGAATATCACGATGTGTCTGGCGCCGGCTTTGGTCAGTTTGTGAACGGCACTATCGACGCTGCCAATGACGTTATCCACGTAATCGCTCATCCGATCGCTGTCAAAATTTCCCTCAAAACGCAGCGCGTTCATGTAGTCGTTGGCGCCGGCAAAAACGAAGTAGACCGTATTTTTGTCCAGCTTTTCGTGTGTCAGCAGATAAGCCTGAACGGTCAAACCGAGACTGGGGGGGATCAATTTGCCGACGATCAGCGCCTTGAGCGAGTTAATGGGGTGGCGAATCAAATTCCAGGTGGTGACCTGATAATCGTAGGTTTGCGTCCAACTTCCGCCAAAAGCCTGGTTGTTGAATTGTTTGCTGTCGTCACGGTCAACGGACAACATGGAAGCAAGGTATTCGTTCCAAACGCGGCCGTTGGAAAAACGGTTTTGCCAGTAAGGATCGCCAGGCAGTACGGGAACGTTGCGGACTTTGGTGATGATGGACGCGAGCATGGGTGCCAGTTCTTCATCAAAAAAGTTGGTGACCAGCTCGATGCCGGCGTTTAAAACCATTTGTGGAACGTACCAGGCGTCAGCAAAATCTGTCATTTTATTGATGACGAAAATTTTTAAAGGCTTAACCAGGTAGGATGGGTTTTCGTCTTTTCTCAAGCTTTTTAACAGGTGTGTTGTATTCCCGGTATCGGAGAGACTATCACCGAAAACAACCATGGATGTAACCGGCGTGGCGGCAAACAAGCCCAGCGGCAAACACAATCCGACAATACCCAGAATGCGGCACATCCTTGCGCGATATGACATAATTCTCTCCATTGAATGTTGAGGATCCCTTTTTTTTCAGGGTTACAGATTACCGCTGAAAACTTTTTCATGTCAAACATATTACCAAGGCAAGCGCATCTTATGCTTGATATTGGGCTCGAACTGACCGAACCGCGACCGTCAGGGAGCGGAAAAGTTAACCGCGACCATCGGCACGTTGAATTTCCGCTTCCTGACGGTCGCGGTTCGGATAGATCGCTTGCCAATAAAGCAGTAAGCTCCCTTTTCCCCCAAGAGGAGAAAGGAAAAATCATTTTAACCGGATGATTACGATTTCTTCATCAACCTTTCTTTATCGCGCTTCCAGTCGCGATCTTTAATGGTTTCGCGTTTATCGTGCGATTTTTTTCCTTTGGCCAGGGCCAGCTTCATTTTAATCTTGTTTTTGCTCCAGTACAGCGACAGCGGAACGAGGGTATATCCCTGACGCTCCACGCTGCCAATCAATTGGCTCAGCTCGCGGCGATTCAGCAGCAATTTACGGGTGCGGATCGGATCCGGATACAAATGCGCCGCAGCGGTTTGCAAAGGCTGGATCTGGGCGCCCAGCAAAAACGCCTCACCATTTTTAATGATCACGTGGGCATCGGACAAATTAATCCGCCCGGCGCGCAAACTTTTTACTTCCCAACCTGTCAAAACCAGTCCGGCTTCAAATTCGTTTTCGATAAAATAATCGAAGCGCGCTTTTTTATTTTGCGCAATTGAAGAACTGTGAGGCTTACTATTCGTCATCGTGTTGTCTGATTTTAAAAAAACTCAATGCAGAGAGTATACAATAATACAGCTTGCTTGCGCTACGACACCAAAGTGCAATACGATAACCCTGATCTGTCTTTATCAGGGAGTGTTCATGATCGTTGGCGAAGCGGTGCCAAATGTTTTATTTCATGCCACCAACAAGGTCGATGGGCATCTTGCCGATTACCTTGGCAAATGGCTTGTTCTGTATTTTTATCCGAAGGACGCCACACCGGGCTGCACAGTGGAAGGACGCGATTTTCGCGATGCCTTGCCTCAGTTTCAGGCGCTTGACGCGGTTGTTTTCGGCGTATCACGCGACAGCATCAGCTCGCACGACAATTTCAAATGCAAACAAAGCCTCCCCTTCGAGCTCATCAGCGATGCAGACGAAACACTTTGCCAATTATTTGACGTCATCAAAATGAAATCGATGTATGGTAAAAAAATGCGGGGAATCGAACGCAGCACCTTCATTATTAATCCAGAAGGCATCCTGGCACATGAATGGCGGCGGGTACGTGTAATTGGGCATGTGGACGACGTATTAACAACATTAAAAGCCTTACAAGCATAGGGGAAACATATGCACAGCAGTGAAACACGACCAAAATTGTTTATTCTCGACACCAACATCATGATGAGCGACCCCTCTGCCATCTATCGTTTTGAAGAAAACGATATTTATCTGCCCATGGTCGTTTTGGAGGAGCTGGACAGCCACAAAACAGGCTTATCGGAAATTGCACGAAACGTGCGCCAAACCAACCGCATGCTGGATGAATTGATGGGCGGCGCCAGCCACGAACAAATCGTCGCAGGTCTGCCGATTCCTGGCGCTACCAAAGTTGAAAACGGTAAAAAAACCGGGCGTCTGTTTTTTCAAACAGACGATTTTGAGCAAATCAAAGTCTCGTCTCTACCCGGCCACAAAGCGGACAATACCATCCTTGCGACGGCACTCGGCTTGCAGAAGAAAAACCCGGAACGTGCGGTTATCATTGTTTCCAAAGACATCAACCTGCGCATCAAAGCGGGCATACTCGGCATTGCTGCGGAAGATTATTATAACGATCAGGTGGTGGATGATGTCAGCCTGTTGCATCGCGGCCTGCATGTACTCGACAATGATTTTTGGGACACGCACTCCAAAGACATGAACGCATGGCAGGAAAATGGCCGAACTTTTTATAAAATAACCGGCCCCTTGATCAAACAATGGAACCCCAACGATTGCCTGTGTACCGATGACAATCAGTTTAACGCCATCGTGAAAAAAATTGAGGCCGATCACGCCATTGTGCAAATTGCCCGTGATTACACCCAAAGCAAGCACACCGTCTGGGGCATCACGGCGCGAAATCGCGAGCAAAATTTTTCCCTGAATTTGCTGCTCGATCCCGATGTGGATTTTCTTACCCTGCAAGGATCTGCCGGAACAGGTAAAACGCTGTTAACCATCGCCGCTGGCCTGACGCAGGTACTGGATCAGAATCGTTACACCGAAATCATCATGACCCGAGTGACCATTCCGGTGGGTGAAGATATTGGCTTTCTGCCTGGCACGGAAGAGGAAAAAATGACGCCCTGGATGGGTGCTTTGATGGATAACCTGGAAGTGCTGCATGGCTCTCAGGAAGGCGGCACGTTTGGCCGCAACGCCACTCAGGATCTGTTGCAGAACAAGATTAAAATCCGCTCGCTGAATTTTATGCGTGGACGAACATTTTTGAATCGATTTATTATTATTGATGAGTCGCAAAATTTGACTGCCAAGCAAATCAAAACGCTGGTTACCCGTGCCGGCCCGGGCAGCAAAATTATTTGCCTCGGCGACATCAAGCAGATTGACACGCCCTACTTGACGGAAACCACCTCGGGGCTGACCTTTGCTGTAGATCGCTTCAAAGATTGGGATTATAGTGGGCACATGACGCTCACACGTGGTGAACGTTCAAGACTCGCTTATTATGCGGCCGAACATTTATAATTTTTTATGTGAGACAAGTGATCATGACCATCCAGGCAATTACTTTTGACGACGTCTTGCTGATTCCCGCATACAATCACCATGAATCAAGACGTGTGGTCGAAATCCACATAACCGACCGATTGTCCAAGCTGAGCCTGAAACTGCCGGTTATCAGCTCCAACATGGACACCATCACCGAAAGCGGCATGGCCAATTTTATGAGCAGCAAGGGCGGCATCGGCGCCATGCATCGTTTTATGAGCATTGAAGAGAACATCGCTGAATTCAAACGCTGTACGGGTCAGGTGTTCGTTTCCGTTGGTTGCAGCACTGCAGAGCTGCAACGAGCGGAGGCCTTGCGCGATGCCGGCGCTGATTTTTTCTGCGTTGACGTGGCACATGCCCATGCCAAATATGTGGGGAAAATGCTGAAAAATCTGCGTCAATTGCTGGGCAGCCGCTGCATTATGGCGGGGAACGTTGCGACCTATGCCGGGGCAGATTACCTGGCCTCTTGCGGCGCGGACATCATCAAGGCCGGCATTGGCGGCGGCTCGGTATGCAGCACGCGGGTCAAAACAGGTTTTGGTATTCCCATGCTGACTTGTATTCAGGATTGCGCGCGTTGTGATCGCTCGATTGTGGCCGATGGCGGCATTCGTACCGCTGGTGATATCGTCAAGGCTCTGGCTTTTGGCGCCGATTTCGTCATGATTGGCGGCATGCTGGCGGGAACCGATCCCACACCTGGCGAAGTATTGGTCAAGGACAAAGGCCGCAAGGTAAAGCGTTATCGGGGCATGGCGTCACGCGAGGCTCAGGAAGAATTTATCGGCCAGATGCACGAATGGAAAACAGCTGAGGGTGTGGCGACGGAAGTACCTTATCGCAATGATCAGGATGTGATTATCGCTGATATTATTGGCGGATTGCGTTCAGGTTTGACTTACGCCGGCGCGGATACCATTTCCGAATTGCAACGTAAATTGAATTACGTCACGGTGACCCCGGCCGGCCGCACGGAAAGTTTGCCGCACAAATTACTGGAATCGTAAGAATTCGGTAGCGAACGTCCGGATTAGGCGACAGCCATAATCCGGAACCCCAACCCTCACGAAAATAACAACACATCCTTTGCTTGCACATGCAAAGCCAACACCCAGGTTTGCAACAAAAGAATCACGGTAACCAACAAAGCCCCACAGGAAAACCAGCCATAACTGGCCAATCCACTGACAGGCAACTCTTCGCGAAACACATTCAATAATACCGAACCGGCCAAAAAGGCTGTCATAAAAGCGGCGATGAGTACATTGACTGGGTCAAAGAGCACCGAATAAACCCAACCCGCCAACAACGCACACACCAGCAAAAAACGACCAAGATGGTCGAAACGCGCATGATACAAGCGGGAAAATTTACGGTCGGTCAATAAAAAATGCAAAGCCATGGCAAAGGTGAACAATACAGTTGCCATCATGCTGGACTGCGCGCGCAGGGACATCGTGTAAGTAATCAAAAAATTGTACAGACAAAACATGGCCAGATGCAGGCCATAAATCGGGCTGTCGGTGTGCGCTTTATCGCGATAACGCTCTGCCCATAATTCAAACCCGTAATAGATAAAAAAACCGAACAGGGCAACGATGTAAATCATCAGTTCGGTAAAGGGCGTCAGCCATTGGTTATCCAGCAAATATTGACCAATCGGTTTGTTGTATTCCACAAGCCCTGGCAGCATCTGCAAAAACACATAAGCCACCGCCACACCCCCGGCGAACGAGCTTAGTGCGCGTCCATGTTCGGGCAAATGCCTGGCAAACCAGGGGCTGGCCAAATGAAACATCACCAGAAATAAAGTAGCCGCAAATGCGACCCATAAATGTGCTGCGCTAATCCATAACAAGGGAATGACTCCGTAAAATGCTTGTGTATCAAGCTGTTCTGTTATTATTATACAGGCGTTTTGGATTGGATACACAAAGCTTACACCGTTTTACAAAAGGATATTCCATGAATCTTGATGATTTTAGATGCATGCGCCGGGGCCGGCATCTCTCGACTATTCCGGCCGCCAATGCCGACCTGCTGGAAGGGGTTGATCGGCGTAACGGGAAAAAACATAAAGCCTTGCTGATGCTGCATGGTTTCGGTTCCACCCCTGCGGTTTTCCGCTATATGACGCCTCATATTCATGGTTACGATGCCCTGGTGATTCCCGCCCTGCCTGGTCACACGGTCGATTTACAAGATTTTTCCGCTATGAAAGGCGATGAATTGAAACGCTTTGTTGAGCAGATCTGCGCGGATTTATGTCAGGAATTTGAGCAAGTGGATGTGCTCGGTTTATCGATGGGCGGCGTTCTGGCCTGCCATTTAAGCCAGCTTTTTCCCCTGCATCATCTGTATTTGCTGTCGCCAGCCATCGATATCCATGTGGCGCTCAATCAAAGCATCAAGCTGGCTCAGGCCCTGCTGAAACTGGGTTTTCGCAATATTCGCAGCATTGGCGGCAATTTGTTTACCTCCAAACATTGCGAAATTGCGTTTCGGTTGTTACCGCTCACCACTGTAATTGAATTATTAACCTTGATCAAAACCTTCAACTTCGTTGCGCCAAATTGTCCAACCGATGTCTTTCTGGGCTGCCACGATGAAGTGGTGTCTTCGCATTGCGTATCGGCCCGATTTGCAAACCGGGACAATATCAACATTCACTGGCTGAAAAATTCGGCTCACGTGTTACCGTTGGATGGCGATCTGGATGTTATTTTGGATTGCATGACAGAAACAAAACCGTAGCTTGTGCCGAGGCCCAACCTACTTGTTATAACGGGTATAATCTTCCACCACCACATCCGGATTCCAGCCGCGCATATCGAGTACGGAGCCGTTATATGCCATAAAATTGGCTTTGGTTTCCGGGATTTTATAGAAGTAAATATCACTGGCATCGGTTGCCAGCGTATGCTGCCTCTTCAGGGTGGTGATCTCGGCGACCGAATGATTGTGTGTTTTGGCAAAGGTGGTTTTGGCACGCAAATAACGCCCGTTGAAACGCGCATAACCCCACAATTCCACATCCAGTTTATTGGCTATTCCGGCTAATTGGATGACCGTATGGCCTTTGGCTCTGATGGTGAGAGCATTGCTTTTAACCCAATACATCCCAAACCAGCCGTCACCATCCAGATTCAGATTGGCAATATTGGCCACACCCGAAATTTTGAGTCTGGCTTTGCCTGACAGGTTCAATTGCAGACCTGTAGAGCTAACACCCTGAATTTCTGTGTAACCCGGGCCGTCCAGTTCCACTCTGCGTAAATGAATATTTCCGCTCAAGGTAGTGGTGCCGGGATTGCTTATTTTCAGATCCAGCAAACCGGAATGAATGTTCTGACCTTTGATGGTGCCGCCGCCCTGGTAATTAAAATCATTCAAATAACGGCTGTGGATTTCAACCAGCACCTCCCCTTTGGGAAAACCACCCGCGGACGCAAGCACCAGGGTGTTGTAGCCAACTTTGGTTGAAATCTGCGACAAATCACGCGGATCACCACGCAGGACAACATAGGGACGAGAAGAGCCAGTATACAAATTAACATTGAGCCTACCGCTAACCTGCACACGATTAAAAGCCGGCATATAGCGAGTCTGCTGCGATTTGCACAGCACAGGCGAGGCAACCGGAACAGACTGTTGCGCATGATGCGCACATCCCGGTAACAAACAAACCATAACCGCCAACAACAGAAGCCGCTTCAGCATAATCGAGGAGATCCCAGTACCTTAATTTTCCTACATTAGAGGAAGTTGGAACAATGCGCAAGCCGTTTATAGGGCAATCAAAAGCAGGCTCTGTGCGTAACTCAATAAAACAACCGTCTGTTTTGTTGAGTTACTCATGAAAACAACCGTCTGTTTTATTGACTTAAGCCAGCTTGTCCTGACTGCCCTACGATCCGCTGTTGAAATTTGAAATGGCGATGCTTTCGGGGCAGCCTTCGTAGCGGTTGGATTCAGGGGCTTTTTTTACCAATTCAGTTAGCGTGGTGTCAGACGGGATCAACGCCGGGAGCTGGATGTAAATATCGACCAACATGCCGTTTTTGCATCCGAGATAGACTTTGCGTGAGGCCTCAACGCCGAAGGACTGGCGGATTTTGTCGTGCAGGATTTCCCGTGTTACGTGGTGGCCGAGGTGATCGCGCAAGAAGATGGCGAAATCAGTTTGGTCGGCTTCGCGGGTCAAGCGTGCGGCCAGGTTAAAATATGCGTCGCTGGACAGCACCTGGCAACTGCCGTGTTTGTTCCATTCGTGGCGCTCAAGGCAACTGCCGAAGGAGTAGCTGGGCATCAACACGCGTAATTGTCCAGATACATTTTCGCTCATGGTGACCGGGGAGTAATCACAGTGGTTTGCAGCAGCCTGAACGCCGCAAAACCCGTAATGATCGCCGCAGCGATCCTGATTTGGCCATAAACCATGCAGAACCAGATGACTGGCCTGATAGGACTGGGAGGATAAATGCAGACACTCCGGTTTGCCGGCATCGTAGCCGTAGGTTTGGCAAAAGCCGGGTTGCCAGCTCAGTGCCAGCACGTAGGAATCGGCCATGCCTGGTGATAATTGGCAGGATTGCGCTCCGCTTGCTTCGTAATCAGACACGCCGCAGTCGGCACTTACCCAACGCTGCGGATGTTTCGGGCTGTTCGGCATCCATAAACGTAACCAGGTGGGATTGTTCAGATCGTTGACTTCTCGTATGGTGTAAATTTTTTCAACCTGGGTTTTCAGATGCTCGGGATTAGTTTTTTTACTTTGTGACAGATAAGCGGGACAGGATTTTGTCATTAAAATATGCCCGGTGACGGGGGTTGATGCAAAGGATGGTAAAGCAACTAACAGCGTGAACAATACCCAAATATGTCTCATGAACGCCTCCTGGCCCGACATGGTTTCGGTATTGTATCTTGAATTTTTGTATTAATCAGTGTTTTGGGGAAAAATTTCGGTTTCAGGCGAGCGTAAGGAGACCCTTCGCTCCGCTCTGGGCGACACGCTTGAACATCAGAGCGAAGAGCTGTCTCGCAACCCACAACGCAGTCCAAACGTGTCGCCCAGAGCGGAGCGAAGGGTCTCCGTACGCTCGCTTGGCACCGAAATTTTTCCCTTAACCTGACGGCTATGGGCCCTGGCCCAACAAGGTATGGCAGAGAACACTGCGCTTACAACTTGGGATTAGCCGGCGGGATTCCTGTCTGCCTGGCTTTTTTCGCATCCTTCGCTGGCTTGAATTGCCCAATCGCCTGCCATAAATCCTGGCCATTCCAGGTGCTGGCGCCGGCTTGGTACAAGGCTTCGGACAAGGCGTCGATATGGCGGTTGAGCGTGTCGCTATTGGTCAAACGTGTGATGTCGTTCAAATTCAGGATCGATGCTTGCGGCCATTGCTCTCTCGCCCAGTGCAGCAAAGCCTTTTGTGCTTGCTCCGCCTGATTGGCTGCGCAGGCGCTCTTGAGATCACGCAAGCCCTGTGGACGCTCCCGCTTTGTTTTGCTGCCGTTGCGTTGCCGCCACCATTGCTGCAAGGTCAGACCCCAGGCCAGAATCAATCCGCCGACCAGCCACCAGGCCATGCTCTGCTGGACGGGTGCTGCGGGTGCCTGAACGCCGGTTTCGGCTCGCGTGGTCGCTGGCGTGTCGCTGATGCCTGGCTGTGTTGTCGTATTGCCTGGTGCCGGGGTCACATTCACATTGAGTTCGGGCAGAATGGTTGTTTCTTCTTTGCCTGTGTCTGTATTAAACCAGGTCAGTTGAACCGGTGCGACACGAACCTGCCCCGGCTTGTTAAACAAATACGTGACGTTGATGCTGGTATTGCCCACCACATTGCCTTGACGCAGAATGTTGCGTTCCTCCGGTTTGTCCTGATAAACGCGCACACCATCCTGCTCGGTAATCGCCAGTGCCGGCATCAGTTGCGCCGGCAGTCCAGTGGCTTCCATGGTAATTTTGCGCATTAAGGTGTCGCCCTGCTCCAGAGTCAGACTGGATTGATCGCGGGTTTCGGTCAACACCAGGTGTTTGGCCGGTAACCAGTTGTTTCCCTTGAAACTTGACGGAGCGGCTTGAACCGACAGCGTAACAGCTGGCGCCTGGATGTTGACCTGCTGCGGAATGTCTTCATAAATCAGGGCGCGGAAGGAGGGCGGCTTGATGGCAAACGCGCCGCTTTTCTGGGGAAATATAGCGTATTTTTGTTCCTCTACAGAGTAATAACGCCCCTGCACCATTTCCTGGTAACGGCGGGCGTCGCCGAGAGAAATCAGCAAGCCATCTTCAATAGTCGGCGCCTGAAAGGCGGAATCCAGCAGCCTGCGGTTGTTATAGACATACAGTTTAACGGTATAAATAACCTGCTCATTGACGAAGGGCTGTTCTTTGCTGACTTCGCCGCGCAGCATGACATCTTTCGCTTCGTTGGCCGCATCCGGGTTGCTGCTGTCTTTTGCGGATGTCACTTCAATTGTGGCCGCGCGGGTCTGATCCTGGCCTACCGTCAGAGGAGGAATCGTCAGGGTCCCTGCGCGCTTGGGTTGGAGAATAATGGTCCACTGACGGGTCGAGTGTGCTTCGTTGTTGATGATGCTGTAATTGGTGCTGCGCGCGGTTCCGAGGATGTTGAAATCCGCTTTCAGGGGTGCCAAATCCAGGTTGGCCGTGCCATCGCCATTTTCTTCAATCAACACCAGACGGAAACTTTGCCCGACTGCCACCGATTTTTCATCCATCTCCAGGGTCAACTCGGCTCGCGCCATGCTGGATATCAATATTAATAACGCCGCTATCACTTGTTTCATTGGTCCCATCCATTTTGTCTGCGCATATAATCCCGTAAAAATTTCTCTCGTAACAAACCGCCGGGATCATCAGGAATCAAACGTAACCACTGTTCTTTGGCCTGCTGCTTTTCCCGCTCGGCGGTAGATTGAGCTTGTGTTGGTTGCCCGGATTTTTTGTCCGCGGAAGATTGCGCTTGCTCTGCCTTTTTCTGTTCCGCTTTTTTTTGCTCGCGGGCTTTTTTCTCCCGGGCGGCCTGTTCTTCCGCTTCTTTTTTATCTTGTTCAGATTGTTTGTTCTGTTGGTCTGCCTGGGGTTTATCGTCTGGCTTTGATTGGCCGTTTTGGCTGGAATCAGATTGCTGCTTTTGCTGATCTTTTTGATCT
>Ga0209066_10003412_pt1 | contig 18179 bp, 17 predicted proteins | sample All_14_2_FD_187198 | JGI IMG/M metagenome (GOLD analysis project Ga0209066, IMG submission 187198) | Freshwater microbial communities in response to fracking from Pennsylvania, USA - Allegheny Zone_MetaG_DW_15 (SPAdes) (version 2) ... | reverse complement strand
CCCGAGCACCGCCCTCGAGGGTCGCGAGGTCTCCCAGGCCGCGGCCGGGCTGCGCCTGATCCGGGCCGATGCCGCCCTCGGGGTGGCCGCCCGCGAGGCGAGCACGGCGGTGTCGCAGCAGCGGTTCGATCGCGCCGTGGCGCAGGTGTCGGCGCTGCTCGCCGCGCAGGCCGCTGCCGACCCGCAGAGCGTCGCCGTGATCCCGCTCGGTCGCGATGCTCTGCCGTCGAGCGACCGTCTGATCGACACCATCGGTCGCACGGTGTCGCTGCCCTGGTCGACCGCTGGAACGCTGTCGGAGGCGATCGCGGAACCATCGGCCGATGGCGCGATCACCGGAACGGCGGTGAGCGGTGCCCGCGCGGACGCGATCGAGGCCGCCCTCGCGGCGGAAGCCGCCGACCGATCCTTCGCGGCGGTCGCCGTCGAGCCGACCGCGATCACCGACGTGCGGCGGCTCGAACTGCTCGCCGCCCTGTCGCAAGGCTGGGGCGACCGGTCGGTCGACGCGCTCACCGCGTTCGTGGACGCCTCCGCGCGGCTGCGCTCGGGCATCCGGGTCGCCGAGAGCAGCGCGATCACGCTCCTGGCCGACCGCGCCTCGCTGCCGGTGACCGTGCAGAACGATCTCGACGTCCCCGTCCGGGTGTACGTGCGGGTCGAGCCCGACACCACGCAGCTGCGGGTGCTCGATCCGCGCGTCGAGGTGCTCGTCGAGCCGCGGTCGCAGACACGGGCCGTGGTGCCGGTGGAGTCGCTCACCAACGGGCGGGTCGACATCACCGTGACCGTGCAGGACGGCTCCGGCACGCGGATCAGCGAGCCGACGCGGGTATCCCTGAACCTGCTCGCCGGGTGGGAGACCGCCGGCACGATCACCGTCGGCGCCGCCGTCGTGCTGCTGCTCGTCGTCGGGATCAGCCGGGACATCCGCAAGCGCCGCCGGCAGAGCACGGCGGAGACGAGCGCGGGCGAGGCGAATGGGACGGACCGATGAGCGAGGGCGGCAGCATCGGGCGGGCGAGCGTCGTCCTCGCCTCCGGGACCGTGGTGTCGCGCATCCTGGGATTCATCTCGGCGGTGCTGCTGACGTCGACCATCGGCGCCCTCGGCGCGGGCGCCAACGCCTTCGCGCTCGCGAACTCGCTGCCCAACGCGATCTACGCGGTCGTCGCCGGCGGCATCCTCAGCGCGGTGCTGGTTCCGCAGATCGTGCGCGCGAGCGTCAACGACGACGGCGGGCAGCTGTTCATCAACCGGCTCGTCACGATCGGCGTCGTCGTCTTCCTCATCGCCGGTGCCCTGGCGACCCTCGCCGCCCCGCTGCTCGTCGACCTGTACACGGCAGCCGACGAGACCGGGCAGCGGGGCTTCTCGCCCGCCGAGATCGAGCTCGCGATCGCGTTCGCCTACTGGTGCATGCCGCAGGTGCTGTTCTACGCGCTGTACACGCTGTTCGGCGAGGTGCTCAACGCCCGCCGGGTGTTCGGTCCGTTCACGTGGGCGCCGGCGATCAACAACATCGTCGCCATCGCCGGCCTGATCGCGTTCCGGCTAATGTTCGACGCCGATACGGCCGTTGCCGAGGCCTGGAGCCCGGAGATGGTCGCCGTGCTCGGCGGCTCGGCGACGCTGGGTGTCGCCGCGCAAGCCTTCGTGCTCGTCCTGTTCTGGCGGCGTGCGGGGCTGCGGTACCGGCCGGACTTCCGCTGGCGCGGGGCCGGCCTGCGGGCGACCGGTCGCGCGGCGGGCTGGGTGTTCGCGATGATCCTCGTGATGCAGGTCGGCGGGCTCGTGCAGACCTACGTCGCCTCGATCGCCGCCACTGAGGACACCGCGTCGCTCATGGTGATGCGCACCGCCTGGCTGCTGTTCATGCTGCCCCACTCGGTGATCGTCGTCTCGCTCGTCACTGCGTACCTCACCCAGATGAGCACCCACGCGCGGGACGGCGACACGGCGGCCGTGCGTGCCGATACCGAGACCTCGATCCGCATCACGGCCCTCTTCATGACGCTCGCCACCGCCGGACTCATCGCCGTGGCGGTGCCGTTCGGGCGCATCTTCGATGCCGCCGCGGTCGACCCCATCGCGATCGTGCTCGTGTGCTTCGTCATCGGGCTCGCGCCGTTCAGCGTGTACTTCGTGATGATGCGGGTGTTCTACGCTCTGGACGACACCCGCACGGTGTTCTGGCTGCAGGTGGCGTACACGATCTTCTTCGTCATCGGGGCGCTCGCGGCATCGCTGCTGCCGACCGCGTGGATCGTCCCGGCGATCGCCCTCGTCACCTCCGCCGGCTCGTTCTTCCAGATGATCCTCGGAGGCATCGCCCTGCGGCGGCGTCTCGGCGGGCTCGACGCCCGCGGCATCGCGGTGCAGGTCGGCATCGCGCTGCTGGCCGGCGCGGCGGCCCTCGCGGTCGGCCTCGGGGTGGCCGCCGGCCTCGGCGCCTTCACGGCGGGGGGATTCGCGCGCGACACCATCGTGACCGCCGGCATCAGCATCCTGCTCATCGGGCTTCCCCTGGTCGCCGTGTTCGTCGGCGTGCTGTGGCTCACCCGGTCGCCCGAGCTCACGCGGGCGCTCGAGCTTCTCGGCCGGTTCCGCCGCCGTTAACCGGGGTGGAATACCCGCCGCCTATGCTGGGTTGGCCCTAGCGTCGGGAAACCGACCCCGTGCGACGCGGATGAGCGCGTCGACAGACCGAGGAGCATCATGCGCCACGTCATCATCATCGGCTCCGGCCCGGCCGGGTACACGGCCGCCATCTACGCCGCACGCGCCAACCTGGCGCCGCTCGTCATCGCGAGCTCGGTCGAGTTCGGCGGCGAGCTCATGAAGACGACCGAGGTCGAGAACTTCCCCGGGTTCCCCGAGGGGATCATGGGCCCCGACCTCATGACCCGCATGCAGCAGCAGGCCGAGCGGTTCGGCGCCGAGATCATCTACGACGATGTCGTCGCGCTCGAGCTCGACGGCCCGGTCAAGGCCGTCACCCTCGGCAACGGCGACCGCCACGAGGCGCACGCGATCATCTACGCGACCGGGTCGGCGTACCGCAAGCTCGGCCTGCCCGATGAGGAGCGCCTGAGCGGCTACGGCGTCTCGTGGTGCGCCACGTGCGACGGCGCCTTCTTCCGCCAGAAGACGGTCGCCGTCATCGGCGGCGGCGACTCGGCCATGGAGGAGGCGACCTTCCTCACCCGCTTCGCCGACACGGTCTACATCGTGCACCGCAGCGAGAGCTTCCGGGCCTCCGCCGCCATGCTCGACCGCGCCCGCGCCGACGAGAAGATCGAGTTCATCATGAACGCGCGCGTGGAGCACATCTACGGCGCCGAGCTCGTGACCGGCATCGGCATCGTCGACACCGTCACGGGCGAGGAGCGCACGCTCGACGTCCAGGGCGTGTTCGTCGCCATCGGCGCAGACCCGCGCACCCACCTGGTGCACGGCGTGCTCGAGCTCACCGAGCAGGGCACCATCGCCGTGGATGGCCGCTCCTCGCGCACGAGCGTGCCGGGCGTCTTCGCCGCGGGCGACGTGGTCGACCCGACCTACAAGCAGGCGATCACCGCCGCCGGCAGCGGCACCGTCGCCGCGCTCGACGCCCAGCACTACCTCGAGACCATCGCCGACTCGGCCCGCGCCAGCAGCGCGACCGTCTGACCCACCGACCATCCACACACGAGGAGAACCCATGAGCACGCGCGACGTCACCGACGCCACCTTCGAGGCTGAGGTCCTGAAGAACGAGAAGACGATCATGGTCGACTTCTGGGCCGAGTGGTGCGGCCCGTGCCGTGCCGTCTCGCCGATCCTCGACGCGATCGCGGCCGAGCACCCCGACAAGCTCGAGATCGTCAAGCTCAACGTCGATGACAACCCCGAGACCGCGATGAAGTACCAGATCACCTCGATCCCCGCGATGAAGGTGTTCCGCGGCGGCGAGGTCGTCAAGACCGTCATCGGCGCGAAGCCCAAGCCGGCCCTCGAGGCCGACCTCGCCGAGTTCCTGGCCTGAGACCGCGTATTCTGAGTGCCACTGCCGACTGAGGCAGCGGCACAAGACCCTTGTGCCGACGAGCGAGCGCAGGCGGCAGCATGACGATCTCCTCCGAGGGAACGACCCTCGACCCCTGGTACGAGCAGTACGCCTCGCGCACGGCGGGGCTGAGCGCCTCGGAGGTGCGCGCCCTGTTCGCCGTGGCCTCGCGGCCGGAGGTGGTCTCGCTCGCCGGCGGAATGCCCGCCGTCTCGGCGCTGCCCCTGCCGGTCATCGCCGCCTCGATGGAGCGCGTCATGAGCGAGCGCGGTCCCGCCGCGCTGCAGTACGGCTCCGGACAGGGAACCCCCGAGCTCCGCGAGCAGATCCTCGAGGTCATGGCGCTGGAGGGCATCCGGGCCGGCGTCGATGACGTCGTCGTGACCACCGGGTCGCAGCAGGCGCTCGACCTCGTCGCCAAGCTCTTCCTCGACCCCGGTGACGTCGTGCTGGCCGAATCCCCGTCGTACGTCGGGGCGATGGGCATCTTCCGGTCGTACCAGGCCGAGGTGGCGCACATCCCCATGGATGCCGACGGGATGATCCCGACCGCTCTCAGCGAGCGCATCGCGAGCCTCCGGGCGGCCGGACGCAGCATCAAGATGCTCTACCTGATCCCCAACTTCCAGAACCCCGCGGGGGTGACGCTCTCGAGCGAGCGCCGCCTCGCCATCATCGACATCGCGCGGTCGGAGGGCATCCTCATCATCGAGGACAACCCGTACGGTCTGCTGTGGTTCGACCGGCCGGCCCCCGCCGCGATGCGCAGCGTCGAGGACGACGGCATCGTGTACCTGGGGTCGTTCTCCAAGACGCTCGCCCCCGGATTCCGCGTCGGATGGGCGCTGGCGCCGCACGGAATCCGAGAGAAGCTCGTTCTTGCCGCGGAGGCCTCGATCCTCAGCCCGAGCTCGCTGAACCAGATGATCATCAGCGACTACCTCGCGCACGCCGACTGGAAGGGCCAGATCGACGTCTTCCGCGGCCTGTACCGCGAGCGGCGGGATGCGATGCTCGAGGCCCTCGAGCAGCACCTCCCCGACCTCACGTGGGAGGTGCCGAACGGCGGCTTCTACGTCTGGGTCGGCCTGACCGAGGGGCTCGACTCGAAGGCGATGCTGCCCCGCGCCGTGAAGGAGCTCGTCGCCTACACACCGGGCACCGGCTTCTACGCCGACGGCCAGGGCCGGCAGCACCTGCGCCTCGCGTTCTGCTACCCGCAGCCGGCCGAGATCCGGGAGGGCATCCGCCGCCTGGCCACGGTCGTGCGCGGCGAGCAGGAACTCCTGGAGACCTTCTCGGCCACCGGGCCGATCCCGGCGGTCGCCTACGACCCGCACGTCGCCGCACCGCCGCCCAACATCGGCTGACCCGACCCCGAGGAACCCGTGCCCACCACACCCCCTCCGCTCGCATCGCGCGTCGCCGTGCTCGCCGGCGGCATCTCCCACGAGCGCGACATCTCGCTGAAGTCGGGCCGACGGGTGGCCGACGGCCTCGCCGCCCACGGCGTCGAGGTGCGGCTGCTCGACCCCGACGCCGCCCTGCTACCCGCCCTCCTCGCCGATCGGCCCGACGTCGTCTGGCCGACGCTGCACGGGGCGAGCGGGGAGGACGGCGCGCTGCGGAGCCTGCTGGAGTTCCTGGGGGTGCCCTACGTCGGCTCGACCGCCGGAGCGACCCGGCTGGCCTGGGACAAGCCCCGCGCGAAAACCATCGTCGAGCGGGCAGGCGTGCCCACGCCGCACTCGATCGCGCTCACCCGCGACGCGTTCCGCGAGCTGGGGGCGGAGAGCGTGCTCAGCGTGGTGCGGGGCGAGCTGCCGCCGCCCGTGGCCGTGAAGCCGGCGCAGGGCGGCTCAGCGCAGGGCGTGACGCTGGTCGACTCGGATGACGAGCTGCGGCGCGCCATGGTGCTGGCCTTCACCTACTGCGACGTGGCGCTCATCGAGCAGCGCATCACCGGCACCGAGGTGGCCATCGGCATCATCGACACGGGAGACGGCCCGCGGGCGCTGCCCGCCGTCGAGATCGAACCGCTCTCGGGCGTGTACGGCTTCGAAGCGCGGTACAACGCGGGGGAGACGCGGTTCTACGCTCCGGCCCGCGTGGCGGCGGATGTCGCCGCCCGGGCGACCGAGGTGGCCCTCGCGGCGCACGACGCCCTCGGGCTCCGGCACATCAGCCGCATCGACCTCATCATCGACGGCGCAGGAACCCCGTGGTTCCTGGAGGCGAGCGTCATGCCCGGGCTCACCGAGACCTCGACCTTCGCCCTTGCGCTCGAGGCGGCCGGCTACGACGTCGGGTGGGTGTACGCCGAGCTGGCCCAGACGGCCGTGCGGGACGCCGCGCGCTGACGCGCCGGCGACGGGACGACGGGCGCGGGTCAGCGGAAGCCGTCGACCCCGAGCTCGCCGAGGATCCGGTTCAGGTCGCCCACCGTGGCGAAGTCGATCACGATCGACCCCTTCTTCTGCCCCAGGCTGATGGTGACGCGGGTGTCGAGCCGGTCGCCGAGGCGCTCGGCGATCTCGTTCAACTGACCCTGCCGGGAACCCGCCGACGGCTTCGTGGTCTTCGCCCTGGTCGTCGTGCCAGCGAGCTGCGCCGCGGCCGCCTCGGCCTGCCGCACCGAGAGCTCCTCATTGACGATCTTGTCGGCGAGCTTGAGCATCGCGGCCGCCGACCCGGCGGCGAGCACGGCACGGGCGTGGCCCGCGGTCAGCACGCCCGCCGCGACGCGCGCCTGCACCGGCTCGGGCAGCTTGAGCAGGCGGAGGGTGTTCGTGATCTGCGGCCGCGAACGCCCGAGCCGCTCGGCGAGCTGCTCCTGCGTGATGCCGAAGTCCTCGAGCAGCTGCTGATAGGCGCTGGCCTCCTCGAGCGGGTTCAGCTGCGCCCGGTGGAGGTTCTCCAGCAGAGCATCCCGCAGCATGTTCTCGTCGGCCGTGCTGCGGACGATCGCGGGGATCGCCTCGAGACCGGCGATCGTGGATGCGCGGAGCCGACGCTCGCCCATGATGAGCTCGTAGGCGGGCTCACCGGGCTGGGCCCCGGCCCGCTCGCGCACGACGATGGGCTGCAGCACCCCGAACTCACGCACGGAGTGCACGAGCTCCTGCAGCTCCTCCTCGCGGAACTCGGTGCGCGGCTGCTGCGGGTTGGGGACGATGTCGCTCGGCGCGATCGCCGCCAGACGGGCACCCGGCACCGCCGCGAGCTGCTCGCCCTCGGTCGGCGCGGGGGCCGGGAAGAAGACGTCGACGGGCCTCTCGCCGTCGCCGGTCGGGATGAGCGCGCCGATGCCGCGCCCGAGTCCGGTGCGCTTCTGCGCCATCAGGCCCCCTCTCCGCGTCGAGCGATCTCCGCCGCCGCCTCCAGGTAGGAGAGCGAGCCGGGGGAGCCCTCGTCGTAGCTGATCACGCTCTGCCCGTAGCTCGGCGCCTCGCTGATGCGCACCGAGCGCGGGATCACCGTCTCGAGCACCTGCTGCGGGAAGTGCTCGCGCACGTCGCTCACGACCTGGTTCGCGAGGTTGGTGCGGGCGTCGTACATGGTCAGCAGGATCGTCGACACCCGCAACTGCGGGTTCAGGTGCCGCTCGATGAGCTGGATGCTGTTGAGCAGCTGGCTGAGGCCCTCGAGCGCGTAGTACTCGCACTGGATGGGGATGAGCACCTCGCGCGCGGCGACGAACGCGTTGATGGTGAGCAGGCCCAGTGACGGCGGGCAGTCGATGAAGACGTAGTGGAAGGGCTCGGTGCTGGCCGCGAGGAAGGCGTCCAGCGCCGTGCGGAGGCGTTGCTCCCGCGCGACGAGCGAGACCAGCTCGATCTCCGCACCGGCGAGGTGGATGGTCGCAGGGACGCAGAACAGGGTCTCGAACTCGGGGCTCTTCTGCACGACGTCCGCGAGGGGGGAGTCGCCGACGACCACGTCGTAGACGCTCGGGGTCTCGGCGCGGTGCTCGACACCGAGAGCCGTCGAGGCGTTGCCCTGCGGGTCGAGATCGATGACCAGCACGCGCGCACCCGAGCGCGCCAGTGCCGCCGCCAGGTTGACGGTCGTCGTGGTCTTGCCGACGCCGCCCTTCTGGTTCGACACCGTGAACACCCGGGTGGTGGCGGGCAGGGGGAGCGAGGTGCCCTCGAGCGCCAGCCGCCGACGGGTGATCTCCGCGACCTCGCGGGCCAGCGGGGTGCTCTCGTCGTACACGCCCTCGGTCGTCACCAGTGAGCCTCCTGCTCGAATGTTTCACGTGAAACGGGCGCCGATCGACGACGCCCGCCCGGCACCGTCCGCTCGCGCCGCTCAGGGCGACGGCTCAGGATGCCTCGCCTACTGTAGCCCGAAACAGCCGGGTGACCTCGGGCAGGAGCCCGACCCCGAGCTCGAGCACGGCGATGTCGCGGACGCGGTGCTTCTGCAGCACCTTCGACGCCGCGGTGATCTCCTCCTCGACCCGCGCTCCCTTGAGGAAGAGCAGCTCGCCGCCGGCCCGGAGGAGCGGCGCAGTGATGGGAACGAGGGTGCGCAGCGCACTGACCGCTCGCGCCGTGACCTGGTCGAAGGGGCCCGCGTCGCGGGCCTCCTCGGCACGGGCGCGCAGCACGGTCACGTTGGTCAGTCCCAGCCGGGCCGACTCGTCACGGAGCCAGTCTGTGCGGCGCTCCATCGGCTCGATCAGCGTGACCTCCACGTCGGGACGGGCAAGTGCCAGGACCAGGCCGGGAAGACCGGCTCCGCTGCCGACGTCGGCGAGGCGACCGCCCGCCTGCAGGAAGGGCGCGACGAGCGCGCTGTTCAGCACATGGCGCGTCCAGACGCGTCCGACCTCGAGCGGGCCGATCAGGCCGAGGCGCTCGCCATGCTCGACGAGGTCAGCGGTGTACCGGCGACCGAGCTCGAGGGCGTGCCCGAGGATCTCGGTTGCCGCCGCCGGCTCGCGCTCGGGGCCCGGCGATGTTTCACGTGAAACGCCGAAGGTCGACTCAGCCACGACGGATGACCGTGTGCCGGTCCGCGCCCTCGCCCTCCGACTCGGAGACGTAGCCGCGCTCGGCCACGAGGTCATGAACCAACTTGCGCTCGTAGCTCGACATCGGGGGGAGGGCGGCCGATGCGGCCCCGGCCTCGAGGCGCTCGACGGCGCGATCGACCAGGCGCTGCAGCTCGTCGGCACGGGCATCGCGCGAGCCGGCGATATCCAGGATCAGGCGGGAGAACTCACCCGTGCGGGCGTGCACCGCGAGCCGGGTGAGCTCCTGGAGCGCCGCGACCGTGTCGGGCTTGGAGAGCACGCGGAGGGCATCCGGCTCATCGGCCTCGATGGAGAGGTAGACGCGGCCGGCCGTCGTGGTGATCTCGATGTCGCCATCGAGGTCGGCCAGGTCGAGCAGCTCCTCGAGGTAGTCCGCGGCCACATCGCCTTCGTCGACACCCGCGGCGGATGCCGTCGTCTCGAGAGTCGTGCCGTCGACGACGGCGTCAGGGGTGGAGGTCATGGTCTAGCGACCGCCCTTCTTCTTCGCACGGTTCTTGCCGACCGGCTGCTGGCGCTGAGTCTTCTTGGGCTCCTCGATCACGGTGCCCTCGATCTCCTCGTCGACGATGCCCTTCTTCTGGCGCTTCTTGGCCAGGCGGGCCTCGCGGGCGAGGGCGGCCTCGCTGCCGGGAGTCGGCATGTTCCGGATAACGATGAACTGCTGGACCATCGTCCAGATGTTGGAGACGAACCAGTAGAACATCACGCCGAGGGGGAAGGCGATGCCGGAGAAGAGGAAGACCACCGGGAGGACGTAGAGCAGGATGCGCTGCTGCCGGTACATCGGCGAGGCCTTCATCTCGGCGCTCTGGTTCTTCGACATGATCTGCAGCTGCGTGATGAACTGCGACGCGGTCATGAGGACGATGAGGATGGCGGCGATCACGATGACCCAGAAATTGCCGTCGTTGTTGACCATGGTCGCGCCGAGGGGAGCGATGCCGAACAGGGTCGCCCGACCGAACTCCTGCGACAGCTGCTCGTTGAGGAGACCGACGCCGGTGAGCCCGTTGAAAGAGTTGTTGAGAACGGAGAAGAGGCCGAAGAAAATCGGCATCTGCACCAGGATCGGGAGGCACGAGGCGAAGGGGCTCGTCTTGTGCTTGCCGTAGAGGGCCATGGTCTCGCGCGACATCGCCTCACGGGAGAACTGGTCGCGCTTGCCCTTGTACTTGTCCTGGATCTTCTTGAGGTCCGGAGCGATCTCGAGCATCTTGCGCTGGCTCTTGATCTGGCGCACGAAGAGGGGGATCAGCGCGGCGCGGACCACGACGACGAGGCCCGCGATCGACAGCACCCACGTCAGGCCGGCCTCGCTCTGCAGGCCGAGCGCCGTGAAAAGCGAGTGGAAGCCCACGAGGATCGCCTCGATCGCCCACTTGATGGGCCAGAGGATGAGACCGAAGAAGTCCATCGGATCTACGCCTTTCTTTCGATCACCATGAAGCCCCACCGCGTGCGGCGATAAGGGGACGTCTCGTTGACGGGCCAGTCATCGATGCCGCCGTCGGCCCAGGGGTGGCAGCGGCCCAACCGCTTCGCGGTGAGCCAGCCACCGCGGACCACCCCGTGCTCCTGAACCGCACCCAGCCCGTAGGCCGAGCAGCTCGGGTAATACCGGCACACCTGACCGTACAGCGGAGAGATCACCGCGCGGTACACGCGGAGCAGGGCGATGACGACGTTGCGGGGGATCAGACCGATGGTGCGCGCGAAGCCGACGAGCCTGTCGTTCATGCCGCCACCACCGCCTGTCGCACCGCTCCGCCGATCTCCGCCCGCAGGGTATCCCACTCCGCTTCGCGCGAGCCCGGCAGGGCCCGCACGACGACGAGCTGACCCGGAGCGGCATCGCGGACGCTCTCCGCGCAGATCGCCTGGATGCGCCGGCGGACGCGATTGCGGACGACGGCGTTCCCCACCTGCTTCGACACGATCACACCGAACAGCGGTCCGTCCACATCGGCGGCGATGCGGTAGCAGACGGCGGACGCGGTCGGGAAACGGCGCCCCCGGCGGACGGCGAGACGGAAGTCATCGGCCCGGGTGAGGCGATGTGCTCGTGGGAGCACCGCGAGGCTCAGGCGGAGAGTTCGGTGCGACCCTTGCGACGACGCGCAGCGAGGATCGCGCGGCCGGCACGGGTGCGCATGCGCAGACGGAAGCCGTGAACCTTCGCGCGGCGGCGGTTGTTCGGCTGGAAGGTGCGCTTGCTCATGGTTCTCTCCTCGACCCTGCGGGCCTGCGACGACGAAAGGGACTGCCCGACCGCCAGGAATGGCGCAGACAGAAGTCAACCGGTTAACAATAGGCTCCGGCCGCACCCCGGTCAAACCGCACCATGACCGACCGCATTATCCACATGCTGGGGAGAGCCCGTCGGCAACGACGCGCCGTGGTCGGATTACAGTTATCCACACCACTGTCCACTGACGTCCGAGGAGTCCGCATGTCCATCGAGATCGAGTCCCCGCAGGAGCTCTGGGAGTCGGTCCGGGCGGTGCTCACCGCGGACGAGCGCATCACCCCGCAGCTACACGGCTTCATCAACCTGGTCGAGCCGCGCGGCGTCATGGCGGGCACCTTCTACCTGGAGGTGCCGAACGAGCTGACGCGAGGGATGCTGGAGCAGCGCATCCGTCTGCCCCTGCTCAGCGCGCTCTCGACCGTGGCCGAGGACGCGGTGACGAGCTTCGCGATCGTGGTGAATCCGGAGATCCAGAACGAGGTGCTCGACGCGAGCCCGGACGTCACCGAGCAGAGCCCCTCGTACATCGAGCAGCCGGTAGCGACCCCGACGCTCGAGACCCCGGGCCGGCGCAGCGACAGCCGGCTCAACGAGAAGTACAGCTTCGACAACTTCGTCATCGGTGGCTCGAACCGCTTCGCCCACGCGGCTGCCGTCGCCGTGGCTGAGGCGCCGGCGAAGGCCTACAACCCGCTCTTCATCTACGGCGAGTCGGGGCTGGGCAAGACCCACCTCCTGCACGCGATCGGTCACTACGCCGAGAGCCTCTACCCGGGAATCCGCGTCCGGTACGTGAGCTCGGAGGAGTTCACGAACGACTTCATCAACTCGATCGCCAACAACCGCGCGAGCCTGTTCCAGTCGCGCTACCGCGAGATCGACATCCTGCTGATCGACGACATCCAGTTCCTGCAGGGCAAGGACTCGACGCAGGAGGCGTTCTTCCACACCTTCAACACGCTGCACGACCACAACAAGCAGGTGGTCATCACGAGCGACCTCCCGCCGAAGCACCTCACCGGCTTCGAGGACCGCATGCGCAGCCGCTTCGAATGGGGCCTGATCACCGATGTCCAGGCGCCCGACCTCGAGACCCGTATCGCGATCCTCCGCAAGAAGGCGCAGAACGACAAGCTGCAGGTGCGGGATGACGTGCTCGAGTACATCGCCTCGAAGGTGTCGAGCAACATCCGCGAGCTCGAGGGTGCGCTCATCCGCGTCACCGCGTTCGCGAACCTGAACCGCACGCCCATCGACCTGCAGCTCGTGCAGACGGTGATGAAGGACCTCATCAGCCTCGACGGCGACAACGTGATCGAGCCGGTCGACATCATCAATCACACCGCGGCCTACTTCAAGTTCACGGTCGACGATCTGTACGGCTCCTCGCGGTCGCAGGCGATCGCGACCGCGCGCCAGATCGCGATGTACCTGTGCCGCGAGCTGACGAACATGTCGCTGCCGCAGATCGGCAAGCTGTTCGGCAACCGCGATCACACAACGGTGATGTACGCGAACAAGAAGATCAGCGAGCTCATGAAGGAGCGCCGCTCGATCTACAACCAGGTCACCGAGCTCACCAGCCGGATCAAGCAGAACCAGCGCTACAGCTGAGCCGCCCGCGCTCGGATTCCGATCGCGCACAGCGTTCGTCCAGTTTCACTGCACGTTTCGCACACTGGGGACAGCCTGTGGATAACTTCCATCGGCGGTGGGGATGACATGTTGACGAGCATCCGCTCGATGTGAGCGACGACGGATGCTCCCTCTCGGCGCTCCCGAACCTCGACCCGATCTCCCCGCAGCGACTGCACATGTTCCACCGCTGTAGTTCCGCACGATCCTGCGGGTGCCGAGCAGTTCTCCACAGTGTGAACAGCGGTTAATGATGGTGTTCTTCTTCTCTCTTGATTAGACATCCGGTCGATAACCTGAGGAGACGACCGCGCCATCGCCCCCGCAACGGCGCTGTGCCAGTATGGAAGGCCCCGCCCGGGGCCGTGTCGATGAGAGGGACCAGCGTGAAGTTCCAGGTGAATCGCGACGTCTTCAGCGAAGCGGTGTCGTTCGCCGTCAAGCTTCTTCCCCAGCGCACGACGCTGCCGATCCTCAGCGGTGTGCTGCTGCGGGCCGAGGGGTCGACGGTCACCCTCTCGAGCTTCGACTACGAGGTCTCGGCGCAGACCTCGATCACGGCCGATGTCACTGAGGACGGCACGGTCCTCGTCTCCGGCCGGCTCCTCGCCGACATCGCCTCGCGCCTTCCGAACGCACCGGTGGAGTTCACGACCGATGACGGCAAGATCGCCGTGCGCTGCGGGTCGGCGCGGTTCACCCTGTCCAGCATGCCGGTCGAGGAGTACCCGAGCCTTCCGGTCGTCGACGGATCGAGCGGAGTGCTGCCGGGCGATGCCTTCGCGGATGCCGTTGCGCAGGTCGCCGTTGCCGCCTCTCGTGACGATGTGACCCCGGTCATCACCGGCGTGCAGCTCGAGATCACAGGCAACCGCCTCTCCCTCGTCGCCACCGATCGCTACCGCGTCGCAGTCCGCGAGATCGACTGGGAGTCGACCGGCTCGGTCGACGGTGTCACCGCGCTCGTGCCGGCCCGCACGCTCTCTGAGATCGGCAAGATCTTCGCTCACGCCGCGACCGTCTCGGTGACGATCGTCAGCGGAGGGGACCGGGAGCTCATCGCCTTCTCGGCCGATCAGAAGACGGTGACCTCTCTCCTCATCAAGGGCAACTTCCCGCCGGTGAAGCGCCTCTTCCCCGAGTCGGTCGAGAACTACGCGGTGATGAACACGGCCGAGCTCGTCGAGTCGACGCGGCGCGTGCAGCTCGTCCTCGAGCGGGATGCGGCGCTGCGCTACAGCTTCAGCGACGACGGTCTCACGCTCGAGGCGATCGGTTCCGAGAACGCTCAGGCCTCCGAGACCATCGACGCCCACCTCACCGGCGGCGACACGACGGTCTCGCTCAAGCCGCAGTTCCTCATCGACGGGCTCTCGGCGGTGCACAGCGAGTTCGTGCGGATCGGTTTCACGAAGACGGACAACCCGAACAAGCCGGGCCCCGTCCTCATCACGAGCCAGTCGTCGAAGGACCAGCCGGGTTCCGACAACTACCGCTATCTGCTGCAGCCGAACCTGCTGCTGCGCTGACGGGCGTGCACGTCACGCACCTGCAGCTCGTCGACTTCCGGAACTACGCCCAGGTCGACCTCGCGCTGCGGGCCGGACCGGTGCTCTTCATCGGTCGAAACGGGCAGGGCAAGACGAATCTCGTCGAGGCGATCGCCTATGCCGGGTCGGCGTCGTCGCACCGGGTCTCCGGTGACCAGCCCCTGATCCGCTTCGGTGCCGAGTCGGCGGTCGTCCGGGTGCGGGTCCAGCATGATGAGCGGGCGCTCGTAATCGAGCTGCAGCTCAACCGCGGTGCACCCAATCGTGCGCAGGTAAACGGATCCGCGATCCGTATGCGTGATCTTCCGCGATATCTGCGCAGCGTGCTGTTCGCACCGGAGGATCTCGCGATCGTCCGTGGCGATCCTGGTGTGCGCCGCGTGTTCCTCGACACCCTCGTCGCACAACGGTCACCCCGCATGGCCGGCGTCATGTCCGACTACGAGCGCGTCGTCCGGCAGCGCAACTCGCTTCTGAAGTCGGCGCGCGCCTCGCGGCTCCGGCCCGAGCAGCTCACGACCCTCGATGTCTGGGATGAGCGGCTCGTCGACCTCGGCACGCAGGTCATCACCGCGCGGGCCGACGCTGTCGCGCAGTTGCGGCCGCACGTGGGTGCGGCGTACTCCGCCGTTGCGGGCGACGAGCACCGCACGCGGATCGCGCTGCGGCTCAGCATCCATGGATCGACCGACGACGAGTTCCCGCCCGAGGAGGTAGACGATCCGGCCTCCCTGGCGGAGGCGTTCCGCTCCGCGGTCGTCTCACGGCGACGGGACGAGCTCGACCGGGCGGTCACCCTCGTGGGCCCGCATCGCGATGACCTCGTGCTCGAGCTCAACGGCCTGCCGGCACGGGGCTACGCCAGTCATGGGGAGAGCTGGTCCTACGCGCTCGCGCTCAAGCTCGCCACGGCCGAGGTGCTGCGCGCCGACGAGATTGCGGGCGACCCGGTGGTGATCCTCGACGACGTGTTCGCCGAGCTCGACCACGGTCGGCGCGAGCGTCTCGCCGACGCGGTGGGCGGGTACGAGCAGGTGCTGATCACGGCCGCGGTCGGGGCGGATGTCCCCGAGCGTCTCGCCGCGTCACGAGTCGGGATCCGCGCCGGCGAGATCGTGGAGGAGGGGACGTGACCGGGGCTGATGACGCGACTCCGCCCGCGGAGTCGGCGACGGAGTCTGAGTCGAGCGCCGTCTATCGACGCCTGCGTCGTCTCTTCGGGGACCCTTCGCTGCGCTCGAAGGATGGCCGCCGTCGTGCCGCACGGTCCATCGACGGCACCGCCCCCTTCGAGAACGGCCGCGACCCGGCGGGGCTCGGGGATGTCATCGATGCGGTCACCCGCTCGCTCGGCTGGAGCTCTCCGCTCGCCCGCGGCGAGCTGCTCGTGGCCTGGCCGGAGCTCGTCGGCACCGACACGGCGGCGCACAGCGAACCCGTCGGCATCGAGGAGGGCGTGCTCCTCGTGCAGTGCGACTCGACCGCATGGGCCACCCAGCTGCGGCTGATGCGCGCCGAGATCCTGACGACCATCCTGCGGCGGTTCCCCGACGCGGAAGTGACCTCCGTGCGGTTCATCGGGCCGGGTGCGCCGAGCTGGAAACGCGGCCCGCGATCGGTACCCGGCCGAGGCCCTCGAGATACCTACGGCTGAACGAGCGGCCCCACAACCGCAAATCAGTCCACCGCCGCCCAGAAATCTCCCCAGAGGGCCATTCTGAAGGCTCCTGAAGGCATTCCGTTGCTAGGATGGACCCGCCAGTTCGGGGCATTGTTCAGCCCCCCGATCGGCCACCAACGATCGACCCGGCGGGAGCGCCCATCCAATGACCATGTCCTCCTCCACCCCCGACGGCACGCCTGCGAAGAACGAGGCCTCCTACGGGGCCGGAGACATCCAGGTTCTCGAGGGCCTCGAGGCCGTGCGCAAGCGGCCCGGCATGTACATCGGGTCGACCGGTCCGCGTGGTCTCCACCACCTCGTCTACGAGATCGTCGACAACTCCGTCGATGAGGCGCTCGCCGGGCACTGCGACACCATCCATGTCACCCTCCTCGCCGATGGCGGCGTGCGGGTCATCGACAACGGCCGCGGTATCCCCGTCGACGAGCACCCCGTCGAGAAGAAGTCGACGGTCGAGGTCGTGCTCACGATCCTCCACGCGGGCGGCAAGTTCGGCGGTGGCGGGTACGCCGTCTCGGGCGGTCTCCACGGTGTCGGCAGCTCCGTCGTCAACGCGCTCTCCGAGCGGCTGGAAGTCGCGGTTCGTCGGCAGGGCAATGTCTACACGCAGAGCTACCGCCACGGTGTTCCGGATGCGCCTCTCGCGAAGGGCGAGCCCACCACCGAGACCGGCACGACCATCGCGTTCTGGCCGAACGGCGAGATCTTCGAGACCGTCGAGTTCGACTACGAGACGCTGCGCACGCGCTTCCAGCAGATGGCCTTCCTCAACAAGGGTCTGCGCATCACCATCACGGATGAGCGCCCCGATGCTCTCACCGAGGACGGCGCCCGGCACGAGGAGTTCCTCTACGAGAAGGGCCTCGTGGACTACGTCGAGTACCTGAACTCCGCGAAGAAGATCGAGGTCGTGCATCCCGAGATCATCTCGTTCGAGTCGGAGGACACGGAGCGCCGCATCGCGCTCGAGGTCGCCATGCAATGGACGACTGCGTACTCCGAGTCGGTGCACACCTACGCCAATACCATCAACACGCATGAAGGCGGCACCCACGAGGAGGGCTTCCGCGCCGCGCTGACCACACTGGTCAACAAGTACGCGCGCGACAAGGGCATCCTCAAGGAGAAGGACGAGAACCTCTCCGGCGACGACGTGCGCGAGGGCCTCACCGCGGTGATCTCGATCAAGCTGGGCGAGCCGCAGTTCGAGGGCCAGACCAAGACCAAGCTCGGCAACACCGAGGCGAAGTCGTTCGTGCAGAAGGTCGCGGGCGAGCACCTCGCCGACTGGTTCGACCGCAACCCCGCGCAGGCGAAGGATGTTATCCGCAAGGCGCTGCAGGCCTCGGCCGCGCGCATCGCCGCGCGCAAGGCGCGCGAGCAGACCCGTCGCAAGGGCCTGCTGGAGTCGGGGGGTATGCCCGGCAAGCTCAAGGACTGCCAGTCGAAGGACCCGTCGCTCAGCGAGATCTTCATCGTCGAGGGCGACTCGGCCGGCGGCTCGGCCGTGCAGGGTCGCAACCCCGAGACGCAGGCGATCCTGCCGCTGCGCGGCAAGATCCTCAACGTCGAGAAGGCGCGCCTCGACCGCGCCCTCGGCAACGCCGAGGTGCAGGCGATGATCACCGCCTTCGGCGCCGGCATCGGGGAGGACTTCGACCCCGACAAGGTGCGGTACCACAAGATCGTGCTCATGGCCGATGCCGACGTCGACGGCCAGCACATCACGACGCTGCTCCTCACCCTGCTGTTCCGCTACATGCGGCCGCTCATCGACCTCGGCTACGTGTACCTCGCGCAGCCGCCGCTGTACCGGCTGAAGTGGTCGAACGCCGATCACGAGTACGTCTACAGCGACCGCGAGCGCGATGCGCTGCTCGAGGCGGGCCTGGCCGCCGGCAAGCGCATCCCAAAGGACAATGGGATCCAGCGCTACAAGGGTCTGGGCGAGATGAACCACCAGGAGC
>Ga0209066_10003411_pt1 | contig 18183 bp, 18 predicted proteins | sample All_14_2_FD_187198 | JGI IMG/M metagenome (GOLD analysis project Ga0209066, IMG submission 187198) | Freshwater microbial communities in response to fracking from Pennsylvania, USA - Allegheny Zone_MetaG_DW_15 (SPAdes) (version 2) ... | reverse complement strand
TGCCGGCCAACACCAGCGGTGGCCTGGCGCCCATCACCACGCCACTGGGCGAGATGTTCATGTTCACGCTGGAAGGCCCGCAGTCGCTTGAAGAGCGTCGCCGCGTGCTGGACTGGGTGGTGCGGCCCGCATTGCGCACACTGCCTGGTGTGGCCGACCTCAACAGCCTGGGCGGACGGGTGCGCACCTTCGAAGTCGTTCCCAACCCCACGGCCTTGCTGGCACGCGGGGTCACCCTGAGCCAGCTGGAATCGGCCCTGGTGGCCGGCAACCGAAACGATGGCGCAGGGCGCCTGACCAGTGGCGAAGAGGCCTTGATCGTGCGAGCCGAAGGGGCGATCCGCGATCTGGATGACGTGAGCGCCACCGTGGTGCGCTCAGCCGGTGGCCAGGTCGTGCGAGTGGGTGATGTGGCGCTGGTGCGCCATGGTGAGTTGACCCGCTACGGCGCGGTCACGCGTGATGGTCAAGGCGAAGCGGTCGAGGGCCTGGTGCTGGGCCTGCGCGGCGCCAATGCGCGCGAGGTTGTCGCCTTGGTCAAGCAACGGCTACAGGCCATTGCGCCCAGCCTGCCCAAGGGCATGACGGTTGTGCCCTTTTACGACCGCAGCAGCCTGGTTGACCGCGCCGTGCAAACCGTGGGCAAGGCCTTGCTCGAAGCCGTGATCCTGGTCATGGTCTTGCTGCTGGCCTTCCTGGGCAACTTGCGCGCTGCCATCGTGGTGGCCGTCATGCTGCCCTTCTCGGCGCTGGGCACCTTCATCCTGATGCGCCATTTCGGCCTGTCGGCCAACCTGATGAGCCTGGGTGGCCTGGCCATCGCCATCGGCATGCTGGTCGATGGTGCCGTGGTGGTGGTCGAGAACATCGAGACTGCGCTGACTGGCCCACAAGCGCAACGCATGTCGCTGCTGCACCTGGTTTACCGGGCCAGTCGCGAGGTGGCCCTGCCCGTGGCTTCCGGCATTGCCATCATCGTGATCGTGTTCCTGCCTTTGCTCAGCCTGGAGGGCCTGGAAGGCAAGCTGTTTGCACCCGTGGCCATGACCATCGTGTTTGCGCTGCTGGTGTCGCTGGTGCTGTCGCTGACCCTGGTGCCGGTGCTGGCCTCATGGCTGCTGCACGTGGGGCCCGCGCACGAGCCCTGGCTGGTGCGCCACCTCAACAGGCTCTACGCCAGGCTGCTGGACTGGGCCATGCGCCATGAGCGCGCCATGATGGGCGGCGCCCTGGTGGCTTTGCTGATGGCTGGCGTGCTGTTCAGTGTGGTGGGCAAGTCCTTCATGCCCACGCTGGACGAAGGCGACATCATCATGCAGCTTGAAAAGCTGCCCTCCATCGGGCTGGACAGCTCAGTGGCCATGGACCTGCGTGTGCAAAAGGCCGTGCTGGCGCGGGTGCCAGAGGTGCAAAGCGTGGTGGCTCGAAGCGGCGCCGATGAACTGGGGCTGGACCCGATGGGCCTGAACCAGACCGACAGCTTCCTGGTCCTCAAGCCTCGTGAGCAATGGCGCCAGCCCGACAAGGACTGGCTGACCGATGAGCTGCGCAAGGTCATGGACGACTTTCCTGGTGTGGACCCCAGCTTCACGCAGCCCATCGAGATGCGGGTGTCGGAGATGCTTACCGGCGTTCGGGGCGATGTCGCCATCAAGATTTATGGTACCGATCTGGCCCGGCTCAACCAGCTGGCAGCGCAAACCGAGTCCGTGGTGGGCAAGCTGCAGGGCGCCACCGACACGCTGACCATCCGCAACGACGGCGTGCAGTATCTGCAGGTCGAGATCGACCGCCTGGCAGCCGGCCGTTTTGGCCTGGACGCCGAGCAGATCCAATCCGACCTGCGCCGCTGGGTCGAAGGACAGCCCGTGAGCACAGTGCACGAAGCGGGGCGGCGCACGCCGCTGGTGATCCGGGGCAGCGAGGCCTTGCGGGCCTCACCGGCCGACTTCGAAGCCTTGCGGCTCATCAACGCCGATGGCCAGTCCGTGCCCATGCAAGCGGTGGCCAGGCTGCGCCGCGCAGACGGGCCGGTGAAGGTTGACCGTGAGCAAGCACAGCGCTATGTGGTGGTGCAGACCAATGTGCGTGGCCGCGACCTGGTTGGTTTCGTGGACGAGGCCCGGCGTGCAGTCGCCCAGCAGGTGAGCCTGCCTGCGGGCTACGCCATCACCTGGGGCGGCCAGTTCGAGAACCAGCAGCGTGCAGCCCGGCGCCTGTCCCTGGTCATCCCTGTGGCGCTGGCCCTGATCTTCTTCATCCTCTTTTCCACCTTTGGTTCGGTGAGGCAGGCCTTGCTGGTGCTGGCCAACGTGCCTTTGGCGCTCATCGGCGGCGTGGCCGCGCTGGCGGTGTCTGGTCAATACCTGTCTGTGCCGGCTTCGGTGGGCTTCATCGCGCTGCTGGGCATCGCGGTGCTCAATGGGGTGGTGATGGTGAGCTACTTCAACCAGTTGCTCACCCAAGGCATGGGTTTGGCGCAGGTGGTGGTGGAGGGCGCCAAGCGCCGCTTGCGGCCCGTGCTCATGACCGCAGCCATTTCCGGCGGCGGCCTGATCCCGCTGCTGTTTGCAACAGGCCCGGGCTCGGAGATCCAGAAGCCGCTGGCCATTGTGGTGATCGGTGGACTGGTGTCGTCCACCGTCCTGACCCTGCTGCTTTTACCCATGTTGTTCAAGCGATTCGGCCTCGCGCCCGACGCCCAAGGCAACCAGGAGTTGGCCCATGTCTGAACTGATTGCCCCCAACACACCCCAAGTCAGCCTGACCATCCTCGTGCCCGCATCGGTAGAAGAACGCGTGGTCGATTGGCTGCTGCTGCACGAAGACTGGCAGATCGAGTTCAGTGTGCACGCGGTCGCCGCCCGAGGGCCGCTGGTGCACCTGGCCAGGAACGAAGAGCAGGTGCAAGGCTTTGCTCGACGCGTTGAGCTCAAGCTCATCATCGAACGCACGCGCCTGGACGACCTGATCACCGAAATACAAACCCTGCTGGCAGGTGTGGACGGCGGCTATTGGGTGCTGCCTGTCGAGCGCTTCGCCACTTTCAACCCGAGCCATGCGTCATGAGCCAGCCATTCAAACCCCTGATCATGGGCCTGCTGCTGATGGGCGCATGGCTGCACCCCGCGCCATTGCTCGCGGCCGATCTGGCTGGCGGCTTGCCGCCCGAGCACCAGGTCATCGAGGTGCTGACACGCTCACCCGCCTACCAGGCCGCGCGCCAGTCTGTACAGGCCGAAAAAGCCGTTCAAACCCAGTACCAGCTTGGTGCCCATGAGTGGACGGCCTCCGCCAGTGCCGCGCGCCGCAAGCAAAGCAGCCCCACTGCGGAAACAACCATGGAGTGGGAGCTGGGGCTGGACCGGCCCATCCGCCTGCCAGGCAAGGCCCAAGCCCACAGCGACCTTGGGCAGGCCAGATCGCAGGCTGCACAGGCCATGCTGAGAAAGACCTGGCGAGAGCAAGGCCGCCTGCTGCTTGAACGCTATGGCCAGTGGCTGCGCGAGCGTGAAGCCGCCGTGATCTGGTCACAGCAAGTCAGCGTCTTGCAGCAACAGGCGCAAGCCGTTGACAAGCGCCAGCGCCTGGGTGATGCCGCCCGCATTGATCACCAACTGGCCGCCGCGGCGCTGCTTCAGGCACAGGCCCAGCGTCAGGGTGCAGACAGCCGCGTGATCGCCGCGAGGCAGGGGCTTCAAGCCTTGTTCCCCGGGCTGGATGTCGCTGGCAACCCGCCACTGCCGGCCCCGCAACAGATAGAGGGTGATGAGGCCACATGGTTGAGCGCCATGGCCATGCACAACCCCGAACTGGCCAGCGCCCAGCAAGATGCGCTCGCTGCACAAGCCCAGACACGTGTGGATACCGCCGAGACACGGCCCGACCCCAGCGTGGGCGTGCGCTATGGCCGTGCCCGAAATGGCGCCGAAGCCATGATCGGCCTGGTGCTCAGCGTGCCCCTTGGCGGCGACCACCGTGCCGCCGTGGCCAGTGCCAGTGCATCCCGACAAGCCGCTGCGCAATGGGCGCAAACCGATGCCGAGCAGCGCGCCCAGGCTGAGGGCCACCAGCGCTGGCGCGAGGCCATTTCATCATATGAAGCCGCCATGAGCCACACCGATGCTGCACAGCGCCTGAACGAGGTTGCCACCGGCCTGGCGCGAGGCTATCAACTGGGTGAAGGCAGCCTCAGCGAGGTCCTGGCAGCCAGGCGCCTGGCCAACGAGCAGCAACTGCTTGCCGCCATGGCCGCGGTTGACGCATGGCTGTCCAGGCATCGTCTGGCGCTGGAGGCCGACCGTTTGTGGTCTTCACCATAGCTTCAGGTCGGCCGGCAACACTGGCCCGTCAACACCCGGACCATCTCGATGAAGCGCATTCAATTCTTCCCTCGCCAAGCGCGCCTGCTCAGCCTGGCGCTGCTGGTCATGCAATCTGCCTGCGCCAACACGCCAGCGGCATACAGCTTCGAGCAGGGCTGGCGCCAGGGCAGGGTGGCCGCCGTGATCGATGCCCGCGCCGCTGTCAGCCCCCATACCGATCAGTCTTGCCGGTCGGGCACAAGCGGCCTTGCAGGCCATGAGCGCTACGCCGTGGTCTCATACAGCTGGGGTGGCAACCCCAACCTGCGTTCGACTCGCCTGGTCGGTATCACCCCAGACACAAAAGTGTCCGAGGGCGACCAGGTTCGCATCAACATCAGCCGCTGCGAAGCCCTGATACCCGGCTGATCAGGCCGGCGCGTAGCGACTCAACCTGAAGCGCCCAACCACATCAGCCAGGCTGCGGGCCTGCTCGTAAAGCGACTCCGCCGCGGCAGCCGACTGCTCGACCAGGGCCGCGTTCTGCTGCGTCATCTGGTCAAGCTGGCTGACGGCCGTGTTGATCTGGCCGATGCCATCGCGCTGTTCGGCCGTGGCCACGGTGATGTCACCCATGATGGCGTTGACGTGCTGAACCGAGCCCACGATGTCGCGCATGGTGTCGCCCGCCGTGCGCACCAGTTGCGAGCCCGACGCCACCTGGTCCACCGAAGCCACGATCAAGGACTTGATCTCGCGCGCGGCCTGGGCCGATCGCTGCGCCAGCACGCGCACTTCACCGGCCACCACGGCAAAACCGCGCCCTTGCTCACCAGCCCGCGCCGCCTCAACCGCCGCATTCAGCGCCAAGATGTTGGTCTGGAACGCGATGCCATCGATCACGCCAATGATCTCGCTGATCTTTCTGGACGCGGTGTGTATGCCCTCCATGGTGGACACCACTTGCGCAACCACCTCGCCGCCACGCACAGCCACGCTCGCAGCAGACTCGACGTGCCGGTTGGCGTCGCCAGCCGAGTCTGCGCTGGTGCGCACGGACAAGGTGAGGGTGTCCATGCTGGCGGCGGTTTGCTGCAAGCTGGCCGCCGCCTGCTCGGTGCGCGCGCTCAAGTCGTTGTTGCCCGAGGCGATTTCTTCACTGGCTTGCGACAGGCTGTTGGCGGCGTTGCGCACATCCTGCATGGTCTGGCTCAGGGATGTGGACATGCGGCGCATGGCACCCATCAGTTGCGCGATTTCATCGCTGCCCTTGACCGGCACGTCCTGGCTGATGTCGCCCGACGAAATGGCATCGGCCACACGCACCGCCTTGTCCACGCCCTGCACGATGGTGCGGGCCACGATGCGGGCGATCAACAGGTTCAGCACGATCGCCACCCCCAACATGCCCGCCACGCTCCACAAGTGGTCCATGAAGTCGGCCTTCAGGTCGTCCACATACACGCCCGAGCCCAGCACCCAGCCCCAGGGCTGAAAGCCCTTGACGTAGGAGATCTTGGGCACGGGCTCCTCCTGCCCGGGCTTGGGCCACATGTACTGCACAAAGCCAGCCTGGCTCTGGCGCACGGTGTCAACGAAGCGCACGAAAATCGCCGTGCCTTGCGGGTCTTTCATGCCTGACAGGTCGCGCCCATTGAGCTCGGGCTTCATGGGGTGCATGACCATCTTGTGGTCCATGTCGTTGACCCAGAAATACTCATTGCCTGCATAGCGGGCCCGGTTCAGGGCCTGCAGGGCCATCTGCTGGGCTTTTTCACGGGGCACCGCGCCGGACTGTTCTTGTGCATGGGCCCAATCGACGATGGCGTAGGCGGCCTCAACGGTTTGACGGGTGGCGTTCTGGCGCGACTCAACACTTTCATCGTAGGCCCGCCAAACGGCGAACCCTGCCAGCAGAACGAGCAGCAGCAAAGGCAGCATGCTCAAGAAGCGCAGCTTGTTGTGGACGGACACACTGCGAAGCAAATTGATCATCGTTGTTTTCCTTTTTGATACGAAACGAGCGTCCACGGGCTCGCTTGGCTGTATCGGTGGAAAACGGACGAACTTGATCCGATTTGGTGCGTGAAACGGCGGAATGGGGCTGCAGGGAGGTGAGGGTGGATCGCTGAGTTCGTCGCTGAACCATAGACAATCAGGCAAACAAAAGGGGAGAACACGGTGGACAAGATCCATTCCTGGACAAGGCCAAAGGTTCAAGTACGCGGTGCATACAGCTCTGCGCTTGGACGGGCAAGGCGCGATGAGGCCAGATCAGCACCCAAGCGCTGGTGGGCGAAGACGTTTGAGCAGCATCCGTTGCGAACCTTAAGTGCAGGCGCTCTGTCGGTTGGGGGTGTTTTACTGCTCATGTTCTTCGCGCATCTCGGTGAGTTGCCGGAGATCGATTTGGCATCTTCGACTTCCATCCTTGCCGCCGTCGCATTGATAGGTCTTCTCGTCGGCGTTGTATTCGGCGGAAGCATGGGGGTGGCTGGATGGCTCTACCTGAATGCAGGACCAGAGCTAGATTGGCTACGCACGCCATTCAACCTTCGTCTCGCTGCCATTCCCGGGCTTCTGATGGTGCTCTGGATCATTGCGCAGAGCATTTTCGGTCTCGACTACCTCCCAACGTTGAATGGCTTCTTTCTTTGTTCAGGTTTATGCCTGCTTATCGGGTATGCCCGGGCCGAGCATCTTCTTGCCGTAGGCGAATTGCCCTTAAAAAGCAGGGACGGTTGGCCGTTTCATGAGGCAGCACTCGCATTTGCTGCATACAGCCTCATGTGGAAGCTGTCCCTGCTTGTTGGCCTGTTGTGCCTAGCTGCGATGTTTCCAAGCCGGACAAAAGATTTTGAGGCGGTATTGGCAATCGTCGCATGGGCATGTATATCTGCAGGGCTTAGCATCGCGCTTGCTCAATCCAACCAGCGTGGTCAACTTCGAAAGTTCCTGATACTGGCTGCTACTGGCTTGATTGTCATGGTCCTCTTAACCCAAAACTACACGGGCTTGGCCGTAGCCTCTGTTCGCGCTATTGGCCTGGGGGATGTCTTGGTCAAACTGGTTTTGACTGAGCGCGGCTGTCAAATCATCAACGGTGCCGCGCTGGTGCCAGTATGCCAATTCAATAAGGACGAAAAAATTGGCGTCGTCTGCCCTGCGATCTTGAAATCAAAGATCGGAACGCCATTCATGGTGGGCCTGGCGCCTTTCAGCGAGAGAGGTGCTTGGCCAGCGATAGATGCCCCTGCGCCAATTCCCATACCAAAAGCTGAAGTGTTGTCCTGGCCAAGGATTCAAGCATTAAAAGCTCAACCGATTGACCATGCCCGGGAAACGCCAGAGGCTTTCAAGCAATTGGCAAGGGCTGGACAACGAGGCGGACTAAAAGACCATCAGACTGCATGGCTGAACACGCAATGCGGCACACCGACGCCGCCTTCGATTCCAGCTTCGGATTCGGCAGAATCCAGTATGGGCGCAAAGGGTGGCGGCACAGCAAAAGCGCAATGATTTCAGATCGCTCAGTTGCTCTGCCCGCATGTGGTTCAGCGAGCCAGAAGTGCCCGTTGAACTAGTTTTTTAATTATTTTCTTCGCTTGTGAACGAGAGATATTGCAAAAATGCCAACCCCAAAAAGACCAACGGTAGTTGACTCAGGAACTGCGCTAAGCGATATGGGGGTTGCGTAGACACTCTCGCTGCCAAAATCAAGACGTAACTCAGCTGTGCCGGCCGTCACATTTTCTGAAATATTTTTTAGGGTATCGAGAAGGTTCAATTTCGGCTCAGGGTTCCAGCTATTCAATGAGATGAAATCCACGGCATCATTATTGCGAGAATTCCAGTAGCCAGAATTGATCGCATTTAGGCCATCCCATGCAAGTATGTAGCCGTAACCACTTTCTGGGACTGACGTTTCCCCGTTAAAACTAACCGACAATATGGCGCCCTGATAAATGCCTGATGCGTTTTCGCTGAATGAATCATCAATTACGTAATCAATAATTATTTTATTGCCAGGCGAGGCGAATTCGGGGGGCACAAACGAGGTGTCATATTTTTGATATGCAATTGCCTCTAGTCGCCAAGTTTCGATTTTGGCATTTGCCGCATTACATGCAATTAAAAAAGCGGCAAGCGTTGCGGCTTTGAAAAAGACTGTCGATCTCATTGGTAATTACTCCCTTTGGGTGAATTTTTAAATCCAAGGCAATAGGCTCTTGAAAAGCATATTTGCCATGGATTTTAATTGTAGTTGCTTTGCGAAAATCAGGCGACCATCCATTTGAGGGGTGTTTTGAGCATCGCTCATGAAAGCCTAACGCCAAAGTTCACCGGCGCCGGAGACGCAGTCCACGGTGATCTATGATTGGGATCACTGCACGCACCCTAATAAGGTCAAGTCAGCGGCGGTCACTTACTGGCGTCACGACAAGGCCGCGTTCGGCTTGTACAAGTCAGCGGAGGTTCACACCAAACCCGTCACCGGCACACCATGGCCGCTGTACATCATGGGCCTGGCCGTGCTGTTGTTCTTCTACTTGGGCTACAGGTTCTATGCCCAGCGCCTGCACCCTGACCAGGCGCCAGTGGTGCCTGTTGCCGTTACCTCGTCCGTTCCTGGTCCGGCGGCATCCGGACCTGATGAAAGTCCAAGGCGGGCGGCTGAGATTGCGCGTTTTGTTGCCGCACATCCTGGCCCACCTGCACCCGGCGACCTTGCGCCCATACCTGACCACGTGGCGGGCTGCTTCGTGGTCGGTGATCACTGCCAGTGTGTCACCACGAACCCGGCGCGCATCCAGGAAGGTTACGGGCGATTCTGTGCTGCGGTGATGTCGGGCCTGTTTTCCACACCGTCGCACCGTGTGGCTACGCCGTCACAGGCTGCGTCTGCGCCCCAATCGTCACTTGTCTCGGCGGCTAGTCCGGATCGCGGCACATAGTCCGCTGAGCTTTGGTGATTCTTGAAATTCACTCTTTGGACGAATGGTGAGTTACCCATAACCAAACGTTTGTGTGAAATTGATCAACACCATGCTACGGCCGAGATTGAAGCCTCAAGCTTAGATTGACAAGGCACGAAACCGCCCGGCGGCACTCGCCTTCCGAGTAGTTCGATCGCGTGTGAGTGACATGCCAGATTCCTGCGTGCGAACGGTTCGCATATGGCAGACCTCCTTGTATAAGGGCAAAGTCCTCGGGAGGCAATTGAAGCGTCGCAACAAGTGTGGAGTCTTGGAACTGTTGCAAGTACGTAGTGAGGTACTCGAATACGCGGACGTCGCGTCCTCCTACGAGGCTAGAAAGAATACGATCAGCATCGGCAAGACGACGATCAATTTTTGGCGAGAAGCGACGGAGTTCCTCAAGGAGGATATGACGCGCTTTCGCCAATTCCGATGCAGCGTTTTGGAGGTCTCCCGCCCCGATCCTTTCCTGTGCGTCAGATAAGTGAGTGCGAACCGAAGTGTTGGACACTAGGTCAATCAAAGAGAGCTCATCGAAATTCACGCCGAAGTGCTGAGGCATAGCCTCTCTCAAGCAATCTTCCACATAGCCTCGATGCTTGCGGGCCTCCGTTTCCGCAGGTAGGTTGCCGTAGTGTTTGAAGTTGACTCTCGCGCGATTTAGCTCCAGAAGTCGAGCGCTAAACGGCATTAAATGCCCAGCTTTGTTCACGGCTTCAAGATTGGCAACAAAGCCAGACTGATCCTTGACGACTACATTTCGCTCTTTAATGAGCGTCCATACGTACAACTCAGTCGCATCTTGAAGCAGTGAAATTGCCAAGCCAGCCGAAACGGTATCACCTCGGGTAACGAAATTGTCGGCCTCAAGGAAAAGTTGCTTGACAAGTAAGAGTTGAGGAGTCATTTTTTTGCAAAAAGGCCTAACAGAAGACACGATATTGAATGGATTGGACTATTCATTCATGAGGTGCTACGACATGAAGCAAGGAAGAATAGAAGGCCAATAGCACTTCTTTGATTTGCTCCAGCGTGTAATAAACGCCATCGTATTCGATGTAGATTCCTGGTTCTGTAGAAGTGAAGAAGTACTGATAGAAGTCTTTGATTTGAGGCTTTGGCTCAATTGCTGATACCTTGCTGGTGTTGGTCCAGTGGTAGTGTTTGCTTGCATTGGCTGTATGCCAACATATGGATAGAGCAGCAAATACATGCATGCGAGCGTTAGGGCCCTCTAGCGGCGGAATTCGCACATGAGCAATCCATTCCGCGAACTCCATTGGAAGGCTGGAGTAGTTCTTGGCATTTTGTGCATCCGCTAACGCAGCTACGAACGGATGAGACGCGTATGACTTGAGAACCCATTCATTGAGCACTGCTGCGGTGACAACAAAGTCGAAAATATCGTACGGGTGCGGAGCTTCTGTAAGCTTCATCGCGTCCCTCTTGAGCTTTCCATAGAGGTCGCTAGGCTTGCTGATGCCATAGCTGATATCTTGCATCGAAAGCTTGGTCATGGATTTGCGCAGGTTTGCATTGGAGGCCTAACGCACGACGTAAGCGGCGCCGGAGCACCTCAGGTGCGCATGGCACCGACAAGGGCCATAAGAATGACGAAGGCATGGCCCTTGTCGGCGTCCTCGTTGAACCGACAGTTATATTTTGGGCTGCGCATCAGTTATGCCTTGCTCGAAATTTTCTATTGTTTCTGGCATGCACGCTTTGGCGAAGAGTTCCCCAAAGCTTGTCAACTGCGCGTGGCTCACAATTTTTACGCCTGTTTGAACTCCATTGGAGTTCGTCGGAATTTGATTGCCGCTTTGCCAAACGCCAGCAAGATTTAGGCTGTGAAGATGCGACATGTACATATGGTAGTTCTGCGGGAATGCTAGTGTGGAGCAAGGGAACTCTTGATATGTATCAGTTCTTCCAGAGAATGTACGGCTGCTTGGGTTAAACGATGAATATTGCTCAAGGCGATATTGCGTCTTGCTCAGCTTGTAAATTATTAAGGCTTCATCCGGCGAGAGCTGAGTGATGATCGAGGCAAACGCAGGATGTGCTTCGCTGACGCGCTCCTTATCGATGGCTCTAGCAAGCAAGTTGATGAAGAGCTCGGCCAATATTCCGTCTTGCTCAAGGTACTTTAGCCCTTCAATCGCTTGCCCGGCGATGTGCGGATGCGCAGGTATCAAGCGTTCTTCGGGGACTTGATCGCTGACTCTTTTAAGGAAGTTTTGCCATCTCCCTTGTTGCGCAGCAAGGTAGTCAATCGGCGCAACAATAAAACGAGCCGCCTTTACGGTGTTTAGAGCAATCGAGCCGACCTCTTTGGCCGCTGGGCTTGCGAGATCATCATAAACTTGCTCAACAGGTAGTACCTTTGCAAGACCATCTAGCCACGTCATAGACTTTTCCTAAAAAGCTAATGGAAGTTCGGCCTCAAAAGTGAGGCCGAACTTAGAGCTGGCTTTGCTGTCAGTGCTTGACTCATGTTCCAGATGCCCCTGTGAATGCGTTTTAATTTACATGTAAGGCTACATGATGGTTCGGGAGCAGTCAATTTGGAGCAGGGGGCTACTTCCAGTTCGTCGTGTTTCGCCTGCGAAATTAAGCCCTATACACCATCCACTCGCCTGAGTCCGGGTTCTGAAACGCGCTCAGGATAGATGTGGCCAGCTTCTCGGCTCGGTCTTGCGGCATGCCGTACACCTGAGCAAAGCGTTTCACGACAAAGCCCAAGTCTGATGCACGTTCGGCGCGCTCCTCTTCTGTCAGCGGCTCGCGCTTGCCTTCCTGGCCGTCTTGTTTTCCATCCTCGTCCTGGTCGTTGCCCGGCTGGTCCGACTTGGCCAGCTTCAACGCGGCGCGCGCCTTGGCACGGGTAAGGGGAGGGTTGTCTCTCAGCGCCTGGATAACGTCATGGCAACCCAGCTTGTCCAACTGGCTGACCATGCCCAGTATTTCGAGCTCTTCACACTCGCCAGACTTGAGCATGTCTTTGGCGACCTTGGAAAACTCTGGCAGGGTGATGGCCAGGTGTTTAGAACACCATGGCTTGGACTTCTTGAGAATGCCTGCGACCTTGCCAGTTGCGTGTGCTTGGCTAGCAGGAAGGAACTGTCCCGTGTGGTCGGGCAGGCTTGAGGCATTACAGACGCAGGCTCGCGGGACTCATGCGTGCAGGCGGGTTAGCGCCTCGGCGATGGTGTGACGTGCTCGGGTCATTGGCGCTGCCAAAGTCCGCGATGCTCATCAGCCGCGCAATGATCTGCTCAAGCTCTTTGTTACGGCGCCGCAGTGCGTTGGCCGCTTGATAGTCCAGCTGGGCGCGGTTGAAGGTTTCCGCATCGGCCCATTGCTGGCCCCAGCTCGTGACCCAGAACAACGCCAGCAACACACTGCGCGGCGCGTCATCCTTCTTGCGCCATTGCTTGGCCATCCGTTCAGATACACCCAGCGCCTTTGCGACGGCTGCATCTGTTGGGTTGCCCAGGTCAGCCAGCATGTCGGCCAACTGCGGTATGTGCTTTGGGTGTTTGCTCAGCATGGCCCCAGATCCGGCGCATCCTTTAGTTTACATAATATACATCGTAGCAAATTACTTCGGCAGAGAAAAAGAACAAGTACGGACCGTTGCGTGCGCACAATTACCGGGTCTCGTCCCGGTAGTCGGGCGAAGACCAGGACAAAGGCGAAGAACAAGACGGCCAGGAAGGCAAGCGCGAGCGGCTGACAGAAGAGGAGCGCGCCGAGCGTGCATCAGACCTGGGGATTGTCGTGAAACGCTTTGCTCAGGTGTACGGCATGCCGCAAGACCAGCCGAGAAGCTCGCCGCATCCATCCAGAAGGCGTTTCAGAACCCGGACTCAGGCGAGTGGATGGTGTGCAGGGCGTGATTTCGCAGGCGAAACGCGAAGGACTGGCAGCAGCCCCCTGCTTTCAAATTGACTGCCTCCAAAGCATCATGTAGCCTTACGTGTAACTTAAAACGCATACACAGGGGCATCAGAAAGATGAGCGGAGCTCTGACAGCGACGCCACCTCTAGGTTCGGCCTCATTTTTGAGGCCGAACTCGCGTAAGGCCCACCACTCACATCTCGGGAGAACGAACTAATGAAAAGCCTGCTACTAACTCTTATCACGGCTGCTGCAGTCACCCCTCAAGCTCATGCAGCCACAATAGACTCAATAAATATCAGCACAGTTTTTGGATATCCGGCGAACTATGGCCCAGGCGTACAAAACAGCTTCATCGTGTTTGGAGCACCATTAACGTTTCAGCTAAGCGATGGAGCGACCGTAGCTCCTGGAGTCGGATGGATTCCGTACAGTCAGGGAACACCATCGAAGATTCGAACAACTTCAACAGGTCACGTTGAATATGAATTCAGTTCTGTTCTCAACGGAGCGATGGGGGCGGGTGTGCTGCTCTACCACGAAGGGGAACTCAAAGGCACCACCGATCCGCTGCTGTGGTCAGAAGGGAAACTGGTACCCACTACTCCACTCGTCATTAGCGCCGTGGAGGGCTCAACAACTGCAACGCTAAGCGGGATGGCTAGGATTGTTTTCAACAACCCTAATCACCCGTGGCGTAACCCAGCTAGTAGCTTTGTTCCCTATTCTGCTGCCGAGGGTACCGTTGTGCCGTTCACAGAAACTTTCACACTGCTCAACGGCGCCACTTGGACCCCAGAAACATTCAGATCAAACTTTAGCTATCAGATATCAGGTGTTGTCTCCTTTGTGCCGGAACCCAGTGCAGTCGTCATGCATCTGGTTGGTCTGCTTGCCATGGGCGCTGCAATTCAAGTTAGACGGCGCAATGGCCCATCAACATAATGCATAGTATCTGAATGACCTACCTTCGCGCCTCAGCTTAACTGTAGGTTCAACACGGACAAAATGCCACGCATTTTTGACGGTTAACCTGGCGGTAGGCCTATCATTGCTTAGCTCTTCACAACATAACAACTAAGGAATCCAGCTGTGCAGCCATCCACCATTCTTGCAATTGCGCTAGCAACATCATCTGTCCTTCAAACATCGAAGGCTGAGCCAATACAAGCACAGTTCACAGCAATCGTCACGTCAACTTCAGCCATCCCCGAGCTCCCCGCAATCGGCACCACAATCAGAGGTGCGATTAAGTTTAACTACGAACCGGCTTCATACAGCCTCGCAAACGATTGTGGCCCTACATGCACAAGTTACCTATATGAATCTGTGCCCTATCAGTACTTGGTGGACCTGGCGTCGTCGTCGATAACAACGCAATACGCAGGGCTTGCTGTCAGTGACGACACTACCATCCTAGACCCGCTATCTCAAGCAAAGGACGTGGTTGAATTCGCCACAAAATTCCAGGCAGTTGGCTACAACCTAATACTGAGCGGACCATCATCTTCATTCTCGGGAACAGCCATTCCATCAATAGAAGTGCTAACTGCGCTTGGGCAAGAAGGCTATTTCTTCATAACTTCCCCTTCGTTCGACAATTTGCTGGCAGCAAAAATCAGCAGCTTTTCTATATCACCAGTTCCAGAACCTGCAACGGTCTTGCTCCTTTCCCTCGGCATCGTAGCGATTCTGGGTATGAGCGGCAGATCTCGACATATTGCCATAAGCCAAGATTGATGTGCCTTCGCGACCCAGCCTAACCCCGCATGGAGCATGCACACGTAGAATTACCGGAAAAAATGCAAGTTTGATGGACAGGGGAAACAATGCCTTTTGACAGAAGAGTAGGTATATGGGAGATAGCAGGAGGGGTGCTACTTGGAACACTAGGCGCACATGCAGTAGAGTTTGCAGCGGCAGACATATGGATGCGCGTCAAGATGGAACGCGTGGAAGGCGTTCTACAACCGCCCGAAAGAATGCGACGACAACCCCGACACCGTGACATTCACGAAGTGCGCAAACGATAGCGTGAAGGCCAGGACGGTATTTGAATCGAGGTACGAGCCCTAACGGCGGCTGCGAGCCGCGTTGATGCCCTGGGCATCCTGCTGGACCTGCTCGGATACTGCGAACTGGGTGCCGGTGGATTGGTGGCCTGGCGTCAGGTTGATGTAGCCCGGCAATGGGTCAGCAGATTCGGCGGGACGCGCAGGTGGGAGAGCCTGGGGCTGATGCTGCTATGCGCGAATCTCGCTCAGCTACATTGATCAATCGGCCGCAAGCACTGCGTGAACAGCGTGGCTCCGGCGATCATGTCGATTACCAGCCCCCTCAATCGTCGTACAAACAGAGGGCCTTCCTCGTCAACACCGCATCCGCCATGCCCACCAGCACCGTCAAACTTCACCGCGTCTTGCGCGCGCCCCCTGAGCGCATCTACCGCGCCTTCCTGAATGCCGAGGCCATGGCCAAGTGGCTACCACCCAACGGCTTCACCGCCAAAGTGCACCACATGGACGCGCAGGTTGGCGGCAGCTACAAGATGTCCTTCACCAACTTTTCAAGTGGCAGCACCATCGCCTTTGGTGGCCAGTACCTGGCGCTGCAACCCGGCGAACGCCTTCAGTACACCGCCGCCTTTGACGACCCGAACCTGCCTGGCCAGATGCAGACAACGGTCTCGCTCGTCGCCGTGTCCTGCGGCACCGAGGTCAGCATCGTCCAGGAAGGCATCCCCGAAGTCATACCCGTCGAGGGCTGCTATCTCGGCTGGCAGGAGTCCCTCACGCTGCTGGCGCAACTGGTTGAAGCGGAGATACCGGGCTGAGCGTGGACAATGTCCACCCATGAAACCAAGCTTCATCTCCCCACCGACGCCCATGGCCCTGGCGCAACAGGCCCAGGCTCGGCTGATGCAGGGCTGGGCCTTGCACCAGCAGGGCCAGTTGGCGCAGGCGGCGCAGCTGTACGAGCAGGTGCTCAAGCTGCAGCCGAAAAACTTCGATGCGCTGCACCTGTCTGGCGTGGCTGCCTTGCAGTCTGGCGACTTCAAGCGCGCGGTTGACCAGATCACCAAGGCGCTCAAGATCGACCGCAACAACGCCAGCGCCTACAACAACCGGGGCGCGGCGTACGCCGAGTTGAGGGAGCTTGATTTCGCCCTGCTGAACTACGACAAGGCCATTGCCCTGCAGGCGGACTTTGCCAACGCCTACAACAACCGGGGCAATGTGCGCGCCAGGCTGGACCAATACGAGCTGGCCCTGGCCGATTTCGACAAGGCCATCGCCCTGCAGCCCGACTACCACGAGGCGTATCACAACCGTGGCAACACGCTGAGCGGCCTGCACCGGTATGAGGACGCGCTCGCCAGCTTCCAACGCGCGCTGGATTTGAACCCGACTTCAGCGCAAGCCCGATGGAACCTGGGCATGTGCCAGCTGCGCGTGGGTGACTTTGCCAACGGTTGGGCCAACAGCGAGGCACGCATGCAGTGCTGGGCCAAGGCCAGCTGGCACGATGCGCCACCCGAAACCCGCTGGACGGGCGCCGAGCCGCTGCAAGGCAAGACCATCGTCTTGCGTTGCGAACAAGGTCTGGGCGACACCATCCAGTTCGCCCGCTATGCCAGCCTGCTCGCCCCCATGGCGGCCCAGGTGGTGCTGGAGGTGCAGCCCCCGCTCTTGCCGCTGTTGCAGCACCTGCCTGGCGTCACGCTGCTGGCCCAAGGCAGCGACCTGCCGCCACACGACTACTTCTGCCCCTTGCTGAGCCTGCCTCTGGCGCTCAAGACCGACCTGAGCAACATCCCCCCTCCCCCTGGCCACATCGCCAGCGAAGCCGGCAAACTGGCCCAGTGGCAAAGCCTGCTGGGCCCCAAGACCAAACCGCGCATCGGCATCGTGTGGAGCGGCAACCCGGCGCACGTGGACGATCACAAACGCAGCGTGGCCTTGTCCACCTTCGTTCAGATCCTGTCTGACGACGTGGACTGGATCAGCCTGCACAAGGACGTCCGCGACAGCGATCTCGCCATCTTGAGCAAGACCCCGGCCATCCGGCAGTTTGGCGCGCAACTGCACGACTTCACCGACACGGCCGCCCTGTGCGACCTGCTCGACCTGGTCATTTGTGTGGACACCAGCGTGGCCCATCTGGCGGCCTCCATGGGCAAGCCCGTGTGGCTGCTGCTGGCCTATAACGCCGACTGGCGCTGGCTGCGAGACCGCACCGACAGCCCCTGGTACCCCTGCGTCAAGCTGTACAGGCAGACCGCTGCCGGCGACTGGGCCGGTGTATTGCGCCAGGTCAAAAACGACGTGCAGCAGCGCTTCACCCTGCCCGCCTGAGGGGAACCTGCCCTGGCGGGATGGGCTCATACTCAGGCCACACACTTGGAGAACAACATGCAAGTCTTGCTGAACACCGACACCAACATCGATGGCGGCCACCGCACCGCCGAATACCTCGAAACCACGGTGAAAGACGCGCTCCATCGCTTTGGCGAGCACATCACGCGGGTTGAAGCCCACCTGAGTGACGCCAACAGCCACGTCAAGGCCAACCCTGACGACATCCATTGCACACTTGAAGCACGCCTGGTGGGCTTGGCGCCTGTCGTGGTGAAAGATCACGCTGGTTCTGCGCACCAGGCCATCCATGGCGCCGTGACCAAACTCAAGCGCGCCGTGGGCACCTCGCTTGAAAAGCACGACCCCCGCCGTGGCACCGCCCTGCCCGACACCCCCGAACTGGACGCATGAAAGACCACTACGCCACCCTGGGCCTGGGCAGTGCCGCCTCGCTGGCCGATATCAAGAAGGCTTTTCGCCAGAAGGCATCGGCCTACCACCCCGATCGCAACAGCGCGGCGGACGCGCCCGAACGCTTTCGGGCCGTCCAGGAGGCCTACGATGTGCTCTCGGATGCAGACAAACGCCAGGCTTACGACGACAATCGCCGCCGCAACCTGCTAGACAGCCCGATCGACACC
>Ga0209066_10003410_pt1 | contig 18193 bp, 18 predicted proteins | sample All_14_2_FD_187198 | JGI IMG/M metagenome (GOLD analysis project Ga0209066, IMG submission 187198) | Freshwater microbial communities in response to fracking from Pennsylvania, USA - Allegheny Zone_MetaG_DW_15 (SPAdes) (version 2) ... | reverse complement strand
GTGGAACCTGTTCCTGCCCGAGTCCAAGTACGGCGCCGGTCTGACCAACCTGGAATACGCTCCCCTGTGCGAAATCATGGGCCGCTCCCACGTCGCCCCCGAGGCCTTCAACTGCTCGGCGCCCGATACCGGCAACATGGAGACCCTGGTGCGCTATGCCACCGAGGCCCAGCAGCAGGAATGGCTGTTGCCCCTGCTGGACGGCAAGATCCGCTCGGCCTTTGCCATGACCGAGCCCGATGTGGCCTCGTCGGACGCCACCAACATCGAAGCCAGCATCGTGCGTGACGGCGACGAGTACGTGATCAACGGCCGCAAGTGGTGGACCTCGGGCGCGCCCGACCCGCGCTGCGAGATCCTGATCTTCATGGGCCAGACCGACCCGAGCAACCCGGATGCCCACAAGCGCCAGTCCATGATCCTGGTGCCGATGAAGACCCCGGGCGTCAAGATGGAACGCCCGCTGACCGTGTTCGGCTACGACCACGCCCCGCATGGCCACGGCGAAGTCAGCTTCGACAACGTGCGTGTCCCCGTGAGCAACGTGCTGCTGGGTGAGGGCCGGGGCTTCGAGATCGCCCAGGGCCGCCTGGGCCCGGGCCGCATCCACCACTGCATGCGCCTGATCGGCGTGGCCGAGCGTGCGCTGGAGCTGATGTGCAAACGCGCCCTGGAGCGCGTGGCCTTCCACCGCCCCATCGCCGAACAGGGCGTGACCCGCGAGCGCATCGCCAATGCCCGCATCATGATCGACCAGGCCCGATTCCTGACGCTCAACGCCGCTTACATGATGGACACCGTGGGCAACAAGGTCGCCAAGAAGGAAATCGCCATGATCAAGGTGGCCGCGCCCACCATGGCCTGCCAGGTGATCGACTGGGCCATGCAGGTGTACGGCGGTGCCGGCGTGTCCGATGACTTCCCGTTGGCGGCGGCGTATGCCAACTCGCGCACCCTGCGCTACGCGGACGGCCCGGACGAGGTTCACCGCAACCAGATCGGCAAGATGGAACTGGCCCGTTATCAGAACAAGGGCTGAACACGATGTCGGACCGCCACTTCGCCCACTGGCCGCGCAACCTGCCGCGCCACCTCACGATCCCGGCCACCAACCTGTATCGCAACGTCGAGTTTTCGGCCATTCGCTACCCGGACAAGGCCGCCCTGGTCTTCTACGACGGCATCACGACCTACCGTGAGTTCGACGAGCAGATCCAGCGCCTGGCCGGCTATCTGCAGCAGGACTGCGGCGTGGCGCGCGGCGACCGCGTGCTGCTCTACATGCAGAACAGCCCGCAGTTCGTCATCGCCTACTACGCCATCTTGCGGGCGGATGCCGTGGTGGTGCCGGTCAACCCGATGAACATGACCGAGGAGCTGCGCCACTATGTGAGCGATGCCGATGCCCGCGTCATCATCGCCCCGCAAGACCTGTACAAGCAGGTTCAGCCGCTGCTGGTGGAAGGACAGGCTCAGGCAACGAGCCAGAGCGATGCGCCCGGCCTGCGTCATGCCATCGTGGCCGCCTACAGCGACTACCTGCCCGCCGAGACCGACCTGCGCGTGCCCGCCTTCGTGAGCGAGCCGCGCCAGGCGATCGACGACGCCGGTGTGTCGCTGTGGACGGATGCGCTGGCCGCCGCCCGCCAGCCCGGCCCTTTGAGCACCGGCCCCGACGACCTGGCCGTGATGCCCTACACCTCCGGCACCACCGGTCATCCCAAGGGTTGCATGCACACGCACCGCAGCGTCATGTACAACACGGTGGCGGGCACGCAATGGATCGGCACGCCCCTGGATGGCGTGTCGCTGGCGGTGCTGCCGCTGTTCCACGTGACGGGCATGCAAAACGGCATGAACGGCACGCTCTTTGTGGGCGCCACCGTGGTGCTGTTGCCGCGCTGGGACCGCGATGCCGCTGCGCAGCTGATCCAGCGCTACAAGGTGACGGGCACGCAGATGATCGTGACCATGGTAGTGGACCTGCTGTCCAACTCGCGCCTGGGCGAGTACGACCTCTCCAGCATCCAGCGCCTGAGTGGCGGTGGGGCGGCCATGCCCGAAGCGATTGCCACCAAGCTCAAGGAAGTCTGCAACCTCGACTACCTCGAAGGCTATGGCATGTCGGAGACCATTGCCCCCACGCACATCAACCCGCTGGAGCGGCCGATGAAGCAGTGCCTGGGCATCCCGATTTTTGACACGGACGCCCGCGTGATCGACCCGATCACCTTGGCGGAGCTGCCTCCCGGCGAAGTGGGCGAGATCATCGTGCACGGCCCGCAGGTGATGCAGGGCTACTGGAAGAACCCCGCTGCCACCGAAGCCAGCTTTCTGACGATCGACGGCAAACGCTTCCTGCGCACGGGCGACCTGGCCCGCACCGACGAACACGGTTACTTCTTCATGGTCGACCGGCTCAAGCGCATGATCAATGCGTCGGGCTTCAAGGTGTGGCCGGCGGAAGTGGAAGCGCTGATGTACGCGCACCCGGCCATCCAGGAGGTGTGCGTGATCGCCGCCAAGGACGAGCGGCGTGGCGAAACGGTGAAGGCCGTGGTGGTGCTCAAACCGGCCTTCCGCGGTCAGGTCAGCGAGCAGGAGATCGTGGACTGGGCGCACGACCACATGGCGGCCTACAAGAGCCCACGCATCGTCAGCTTTGCCGAGTCCCTGCCCAAGTCAGGGGCCGGCAAGGTGATGTGGCGGGAGTTGCAGGCGCAGGAGGCCTGATCCCCCCTCACCATGACCTGGCGCATTGGCAAGCCGGACCGGTTGCAGTAAGGTGGAGAGCCTCCGTCTCCCCCTCCTGCCCCTCGTCGTCCTGGAGCGCACGCCCATGAAACAGCCTCTTCTCACTGCCCTGATCGTGTGGGGCCTGGCCGCTACCGGCCCCGCTCTGGCCGCACGCAACGCGCACGACCACGGTCATGGCGCCTCGACGGCCGCCCTGCAACTCAATGCCGGCCAGAAGTGGGCGACCGATGCCCCCTTGCGTGCGGGCGTGGGCGAGATCAGCCGGGCGATGGCGGCCTCCCTGCCGGCGATCCACGCCAACAAGATGTCAGCCAAGGCCTACAGCCGTTTGGCGAAGCAGGTGCAAGGTGCGGTCGCTCAGATCGTGGCCCAGTGCAAGCTGCCACCCGCCGCCGACGCCCAGTTGCACATCGTCATCGCCGACCTGTTGGTGGGCGCCGATCAGATGGCCGGCAAGGTGAAGGAGGCCTCACGCGTGGACGGGGCCGTCAAGGTGATCGGCGCACTCAACGCCTACGGCCAGCATTTCGACGACCCGGACTTCCACGCGATCGAACACTGAGGCGGTCGACATGCCGCCCCAGGGCGAGCGCACGGAGGGCCTGGGGGCTCCGCGGGCAAGGAAGCCGCGGTGCGCCCCCTACAAGGAGTCGTCCACCACGCGGTTGCGGCCTTCGCGCTTGGCGCGATACAAATTGCAGTCGGCACGTTCAATGGTGCGCGCCAGCGTTTCGTCTGCGTCGAGCCGTAAGGCGAGGCCCACGCTGATGCGAACGTTGACCGCAACGCCATCGATCTGCACGGGCGGCTCCGCCATGGCCGCGCGCAGCCGCTCGGCCACTGCACGCGCGATGGCCTGATTGCTGCCGCAGAGCAAGACGATGAACTCTTCCCCTCCATAGCGCGCCAGCACATCGCCGTCGCGCAGTTGGGCCTGGGCGCGGCGCGCGACTTCCTGGAGCACCCGGTCACCGACCGGGTGGCCAAAGCTGTCATTGATCTGCTTGAAATGGTCGATGTCGAACATCAGCAAGGCCAGTCGCTGCGCCGCATCGCCATCTGGAGGGGCGTCGTGGGCCGGGCTTTGTGCCAGGTAATGGGCGTGAGCCTGGTCAAAGAACGCGCGACGGTTGAACAGGCCGGTCAGGGCATCGTACGAGGCGTCGCGTCGCAACATCCGTTCAAGCCGGATGGATGCCGTGACGTCCTGGAACAGCCAGACACGGCCGTTGTGCCCACTATTGAGGATGGGGTGGGTGTCCACACGCCAGACGCGGTCATCGAGCTCCCAATGGACGACCACCTCCGCGTTCAGCGCGTGCTGCAGGGGCTGGTAGGCCACGTCCAGCTCTGCCGCGTTGCTGCAGAGGCGACGGGCCGCCTGCATGGCCTGGGCCAGCTCGTCTACCGGCACCTGCCCGTGCGGCAGCTGCAGCACCTCCGACATGACCCTGTTCACCTGGGCATGGGCGCCCTGCCCCTTCACCACCACGATGCCCTGCGGCACGCTGTTGAAGATGTCATGAAACTGAGCGTCCGATTCGATCTTCTGCCCCATCAGATCGCGCCCGTCGAGCAAGCGTGCATAGATCGTCCGCAGCAGCAAGACCGGATGCGCCCCTGCATCCTGGCCGGTGAGCGTCGCCACGTGGTGCGCCTGGGCCGCGTCCCACAAAAAGAGCACCCCCCCGGCCAGCTGATCGCCCAAGGCGGCGCTGTCCAGATAGGCCACGGCGACCGGGACGAAGGGCAGACCGGCGGTCACCATGCTGGGCAAGTTGGCGAGCGGCAGCCACTGCAAACCACCGGGCTCTTCGTCCGGTCGCCTCGGGATCCGCCAGCGCCAGGCGGTGTTGGCGGGCCACGCCATCGGCGGCTCGCTGAGGAGCGGCATCAACTCATCCGGTGCGCGCCGCAGCAGTGCGACCGTCATGCTCGCCTGGGACAGCTGACGTGCAAGCGCCAGCATCGTCAGCAGGCCGTCAGCGTGAGGGGGGATCTGCATGACGTGTCAGGCGGCCTGCAAATGACGCAGCACGGCAGCCGCCACGGCCTCGGGCTGGGTCAGGTGGGGCAGGTGACCCTCCAGCTCCAGGATCTCCGACACGCTGCCGGTCGTCTGCTCATGCAGCCACTGCGCGACCTCGACCGGCACGGCCGCGTCCTTGCGGCTGTGGAGAAAGTAGGTGGGCGTGCGCACGCGAGGTGCTACGCCACGGTGGTCAGTCTGAAAAATCATGCGCAGGATGTGGCGCGCGATGTCGGGGCGAATCTTGAACAGGGTGGCACTGAAACGGGCCAGCGCATGCTGATCGTCCACCCCCATGACCATGGGCACAAAGCCGGCCGCCCAGCTCTGATAGTTCGTGGCCATGGCGTTGTAGAGCGTGTTCAGGTCATCTTGCTCAAAGCCGCCGACATAGCCTGTCGCGGCATCGTTGAGGTAGCGCGGCGAGGGCTGCAAGAGCACCAGGCGCTCAAACAACTCGGGGCGTGCTGTGGCGGCGATCATGCCAATCATGCCGCTGACCGAATGACCGACATAGCTGACGCGCTGGCATGCTTGCTCGGCGAGGAGCGCCAACAAGTCATCGGCATAGCCAAACAGCGAACCATGCACCTCGGGGTCATAGCTGCGCGCACCGTCATCACCACAGCCGGCCAAGTTGTACGACAGCACACGGTAATGCGCATCCAGCGCCGGGCGGATGGGATCCCACGCGGTCTGGTCCGAGCCAAACCCGTGGCTGAGCAAGACCACCCGATCTCCGGAGCCACTCCAGGTGGCCTGCAAACGTTCAGAAGCATTCATCGCGGCAGAAGACAAGTCAAGCGTGGGGTCGCGGTCCATTATGACGGCTTCGCGCACCCGGCAAACGGTCGGATCACACGCAAGCCCACGTCAGAGACCGTCGGCGTGGGTCGGGCCCCGTTGCCGATCCTGACCCATCTGTTCAATGGGGGCTTGCGTGTCGCAGGCCCAGATGCGGTTGTCCGTTCTGGTGGAGAAGTAGACAATCCTCCGGAAGTACCAAAGACCTTCGCCGCCTCTGAAGGGCGAGGCGGGCTGTACCACATCCACCCATCACACCTTCTGAGCCTTGGGATGCCCAACACCTTGGCCACCACCGCCCCAGACTGCCCGGCCTTGACCTGCCTGACAGCCTCCAGTTTGTACTCCAGGGTGTACTTGCCCCGTACCTGCTTGTCGACCATTTCTTCGCTCCTTTCCAGCATTGTGGTCATGAGCTAAGAACTCCACTTTTCGGGGGCAACCTCAGTGGCTCACCTCGGTCGAATCAGCGCTGCACCACCCTCACCCCTCGTTGCGCGATGCGCGCCAGCAGTGGCGTGGGTGGCGGGTGCCAATGTGCCTGCAGCGAAGCCGGCATCTCCGGCGTGGGACGGCAGGCCTGCCACACCCATTCTTCAACCCCTTGGGCCGCCAGATGCGCCCCCAGCGCATCCATCGTGTCGGCGTCGTGCAAGCCCGGGTGCCAGGTCGTGCGCACCTCCAGACTCAGACCGCGCGTGCGCACCGCATCGCGCAGCAGCGCCAGGCAGGTCTGCACCGGCCCTCCACTGCGCGGCACAGCAGTGACGCGCTCGTAGTCGGCAAAGCCGGTCTTGATGTCCAGTCCCACCCAGTCCACCAGCGGCAGCACGGTCTGCAGGCGATCGGGGTAGATGCCGGCGGTGTGCAAACCCACCTGAAAGCCCAGATCGCGCACCGCCAACATGGCCTGCGGCAAGGCCGGGTCCAGCGTGGGCTCGCCGCCGCTGAACACCACGCCGTCGAGCAAGCCCTGCCGCCGGCGCAGCAGCTCAAGGACCTGATCCCAGGCCCCGCGTGGTGCCCCCGACCTGGGCTGCAAGTCGGCGTTGTGGCAGTAGTGGCAGCGCCAGGGGCAGCCCTGCACAAACACCACCGCGACCAGCCGGTCAGGCCAGTCGGTGGTGCTCAGCGGCGTGAAGCCTCCGACCTCAAGCATCGGCACAGGCCAGAGCCTGCCCGGGCTCACGGAAGTAGACGCGTTCGTGGAACTCGCCTTGCTTGCCGGTGTTGAAGGATGCCATGGGGCGGTGGTAGCCCATCACGCGCGTCCAGATCTCGCAGCGCTGACGTTCGTGCGCTTGCAAGACGGGATGAGTGGACGGGGTGGCGTAAGAAGGATGCATGCAGATCTCCTGTGACAAGGATGGAAAGAAAGAAGCAGGCGCCCGCGCGTCATGCCGGCAACGAACCGTGTGGTTCGACCCCGGCGGCGCGCTTGCGCTGCAAGGCCTCTTCGTCGCAACGCGGACAGAACGCGTGCTCGCCGGCGAGGTAGCCGTGAACCGGACAGATCGAGAACGTGGGCGTGACGGTGATGTAGGGCAACCGGAACTGGCTCAGGGCGCGCCGCACCAGCTCCTTGCAGGCGTGCGCCGAGGACACCCGCTCGCCCAGGTAGAGGTGCAGCACGGTGCCGCCGGTGTACTTGGACTGCAGCACCTCCTGGCGGGCCAGGGCGTCGAAGGGGTCGTCGCAAAAGCCCACCGGGAGCTGAGATGAGTTGGTGTAGTAAGGCTGCTCAGCGGTGCCGGCCTGCAGGATGTCTGCAAAGCGCTTGCGGTCTTCCTTGGCGAAGCGGTAGGTGGTGCCCTCGGCCGGGGTCGCTTCAAGGTTGTAGAGGTGTCCGGTCTCTTCCTGAAAACGGGTGATGCGTGCGCGGATGTGGTCCAGAAAGCGCACGGCAAACGCCTCGCCCCAGGGGGTCGTGATGTCGTGGGCATCGTCGCTGAAGTTGCGGATCATCTCGTTGATGCCGTTGACGCCCAGCGTGGAGAAGTGGTTGCGCAACGTGCCGAGGTAGCGGCGGGTGTAGGGGAACAGGCCCGCATCCATGAGCTGCTGGATGAGCTTGCGCTTGATCTCCAGGCTGTCCTTGCCCAGCGTCAGCAGCTCATCGGTGCGCGCGAGCAAGGCGGCCTCGTCGCCCTTGAACAAGTAGCCCAGGCGCGCGCAGTTGAGGGTCACCACGCCCAGTGAGCCGGTCTGCTCGGCCGATCCGAACAGGCCGTTGCCGCGCTTGAGCAGCTCGCGCAGGTCCAGCTGCAGACGACAGCACATGGAGCGGACCATGTTGGGCTCCAGGTCCGAGTTCAGGAAGTTCTGGAAGTAAGGCAGGCCGTACTTGGCCGTCATCTCGAACAGGCGCTCGGTGTTGGGGTGCGCCCAGTCGAAGTCGCGGGTGATGTTGTAGGTGGGGATGGGGAAGGTGAAGGCCCGGCCCTTGGCATCGCCCTGCATCATGACCTCGATGTAGGCGCGGTTGATCATGTCCATCTCGGCCTGCAGGTCGCCGTAGGCAAAGGGCATTTCCTCACCGCCGATGACGGGCACCTGCTCACGCAGGTCCTCCGGGCAGACCCAGTCAAAGGTGAGGTTGGTGAACGGCGTCTGGGTGCCCCAGCGCGAGGGCACATTGAGGTTGTAGACCAGCTCCTGCATGCTCTGGCGCACGGACTCGTAGCTCAGTGCGTCCTTGCGGATGTAGGGAGCCAGGTAGGTGTCGACCGAACTGAAGGCCTGCGCCCCGGCCCACTCGTTTTGCAGCGTGCCCAGGAAGTTGACCATCTGCCCCAAGGCGCTCGACAGATGCCGAGGGGGTGCCGATTCCACCTTGCCGGGCACACCGTTGAGGCCCTCGTGCAGCAGGGTGCGCAACGACCAGCCGGCGCAATAGCCCGAGAGCATGTCGAGGTCGTGGATGTGGAGGTCGGCCTCGCGGTGCGCCCCGCCGATGGCGGGCGGGTAGACGTGGGTGAGCCAGTAGTTGGCGATCACCTTGCCCGACACATTCAGGATCAGCCCGCCCAGCGAGTAGCCCTGGTTGGCATTGGCGTTGACGCGCCAGTCCTGCTGCGAGAGGTACTCGTTGACCGAGCGCTCGACGTCCACCGCGCAGGCCGCATCGGTGCGCAGCATCTGTCGCTGCTCGCGGTAGACGATGTAGGCACGCGCCGTGTCGAAGTGTCCGGCCTGGCTCAAGGTGCGCTCGACCTGGTCCTGTACCTGCTCCACCGTGGGCACGCGGCGGGCGAGGGTCGCCACGACCTGGGCGGCCAGCGCCTGGGCGCGATCCTGTCCGAATTCCCCGGTGGCACGGCCTGCGCTGGCGAGGGCATCCACGATTTTGGCAGCCTGAAAGGTGGCCGCCGTGCCGTTGCGCTTGATGACGGCGACCGGCGCCCCCAACCCACTCTTTGCTTCGATTGGCATGAGTCAAACCCTACATGTAGCGTTATTGATCTATTAAATCACTACATATAGTGTCTTAATGTGATCTCCGTGTGGATTTGACCTCGCGCAAACAGGGTGGAAATGCCCTGGCAAACCCTTGGATGCAAGGTTTTCACGCCTCTCTTTTCCTTATCATAATGCGAGTAATTCGCATTTGCATTGGAGATCATCATGTGTCCGCGCCTCGCCTGTTTCACCCCGACAACCTTGGCGCTGGCCCTGGTCGCACTGGCGCATGGCGCCGCGCATGGGCAGGACAATGCCCCCGTGCTTCCCGCTGTTCAGGTGACGGCCAAGGGCTACGCCGCCAGCGATCTCGACACCGCAGCCTCCACGTTGTCGCTGTCGCGCGATGCGCTGCGCCGTCGCGGGGCACAGAACCTGGGAGAAGCGTTGCGGGGCGAGCCTGGTGTGGCCGTTGCCCAAGACAGCGCGCAGGGGCAGAACCCAGTCATCCGGGGGCTCTCGCGCGAGAGCATCGTGCTGCTGGTCGATGGCATGCGCCTCAACGCGGGCCAGCCAGCTGGTGCGCTCGCATCCTTCATGTCCCTGGGGTTGGCCGACGGCGTGGAGGTGGTCAAGGGCGGGGCCTCGGTGCTGTACGGCACCGGCGCACTCGGCGGCGTGGTGCAGGTGCGCTTGCCACAGGCACAGTTCCAAGCCGGCACGCACGGACGCACGAGCCTGAGCGTGGACACCGCCAGCCAGGCTGTGCGCGGCAGCGCCACGGTCAACACCAGCCACGGTGACCATGCCCTGATGCTGGGCGGCTCGGTGGCCCGTGTGGAAGACGACCGCTCGCCCCGCGGCAAGGTGGCGCGCACCGGCTACGACTCGGATGCCTTCATCGGTCAATACCGCTTCCGTCTGGACGGGCAACGCCAGTTGCGCGTGTCGGCCCAGCGCCAGCAAGATGACGACGTGTGGTACCCCGGCTCGACCCGACCGGCCACGGCCGCGCCCGCCCCGACCGTGACGGTGCACTCGCCCAAGCAGACCCGCCACCTGTACGAGCTGGGCTACCAGCAGCAGGGCGTGGGTGGCCAGCCGCTCAATGTGGACGTGCGCCTCTACCAGCAGCGCATGGACCGCCAGATCAACGGCTTTCACAACACCCTGCAGCGCGACGTGAACACCAACCAGGCCGCGTTCACCACGCATGGGCTGGACGCCAGGGCCGACTGGCAGGTCCACCCGCAGCATCTCCTGTCCGCTGGCGTGAACGCCTGGGAGATGAAGGGCCAGCCTGATCGCCGCGTGTTCAATCCGGTCGCAGGTACCTGGACGGTCAACAACCCCTTCGAGAACGCCACGATCCGGGCCGTGGGTGTGTATGCACAAGACGACGTTCGCCTGGGCACGACGCAAGTGCTGCTGGGCCTGCGCCACGACACCCTCGACAGCGATGCCGACAGCATCGGCAACGGCAGCATCAGCACGGGGCTGGACAAGCGTTACCACGCCACCTCCGGCAATATCGGCCTGATCCACGAGGTCTCCCCCTTGTGGCGCCCGTATGCCAACCACGCCCGCGCTTTCCGCGCCCCCGGCATGCGCGAGCGCTTTGAATCCGGCCCGAGAGCTGACGGCTACACCTATGTGGCCAACCCCGATGTGAAGCCCGAAACCTCCGATCAGTTCGAGCTGGGGCTCAAAGGCGGCGTGCCTGGCTTCGACTACCGCGTGGCCGTGTGGCACCAGCGCATCGAGGACTACCTCACCGGCGAGATCATCAACGCCAGCACCAAGCGCAACGCCAACCTGGGCGAAGTGACCCTGCGCGGTGTGGACGCCCAGGCCCGCTGGCAGATCCACCCCCGGCATGTCCTGCGTGTGGCTTACAGCCAGGTGCGGGGCACCAACAAGGACCTGAACGAACCGCTGTTCCAGATGCCCGCAGACGAGCTGAGCCTGGGCTGGCAAGGCCCGTTGACCGCAGGCTTGCAGGCCGACGTCAACTGGCGCCTGGTGGCCCGTCAGGACCGCGTGGCCACCCAGTTCAGCAAGGGCACCGAGAACGCCACGGGCGGGTTTGGCACCCTTGACCTGGGCTTGGACTGGCAGATGACGCGCACGCAGCGCCTGCGCGCCGTGATCAAGAACCTGGCCGACAAGGCATACCACGAGCACCTCACCGAAGGGCTGTCCGGCACCGAGATCCTGGCGCCCGGACGCAGTCTGCAAGTGAGCTGGACCACCCAGTTCTGAAGGGGACGCGCATGCACACCACCTCGCTGCAACACCTGAGGCCCCGGCGTCCGTCAGGACGTCTCGCCCGTCTGACACGTTCGCCCACCGGGCTGGCCTGGCTGTACGGCTTGCTGCTGGCCGGGCTCCTGCTGGCCGCTCCGGCCCATGCACGGCGCGCGCGCCTGGTGCTGGCGGGGCCACCCGCCGCCGTCTCCACGCCCCTGATCCACATGGTGGAGACCGGCGCACTCAAGGACGTTGCCGATCAGGTGGAGTTCCTCACCTGGAAGGACCCCGACCAGTTGCGCCTGCTGGCCCTAGGTGGCAAGGCCGACTTCCTGGCCATGCCCACCAACGTGGCCGCCAACCTCTACAACCGGGGAGCGGGCGTGCGCCTGCTGAACGTGTCGGCCTGGGGCATGCTGTGGATGGTCTCACGCAACCCTCAGGCGCGCACCCTGGCCGACTTCAAGGGCCAGGAGGTGGCCATGCCTTACCGCGCCGACATGCCCGACATCGTGTTCGGCGTGCTGGCGCGACAGTCGGGTCTGGATGACCGCAAGGACTTCAAGCTGCGCTACGTGGGCTCCCCCCTGGACGCCATGCAGCTGCTGATCACGCGGCGCGTGGACCACGCCCTGCTTGCCGAACCTGCCGTGTCGATGGCCTTGCGCAAAACCCGCTCATTCCCCATCAATGTGGTGGCCCCCGAACTGCACCGCAGCGTAGACCTGCAGCGGGAATGGGGTCGCCTGCTCAAACGTGAGGCCCGCATCCCGCAGGCCGGCATTGCCGTGATGGGCACGGCCCTGGCCGACCGCGCGCTGCAAACCCGCGTGATGCAGGCCTACGCCCAGTCCCTGGCCGCGTGCCAGAAGCAGCCCCTGGTCTGTGGCCAGATGGTGGCCCGGCGCATCGACCTGCTCACACCCGAAGCGGTGGCCGACGCCCTGGCCGCCAGCCAGATGCGCCACGTCAGCGTGAGCCAGGCCAAGCCCGAGCTGCACTTTTTTCTGCAACAACTGCACGCGCACAACCCGGCGCTCACCGGCGGCAAGCTGCCTGACGACGCCTTCTACGAGACCCCGCACATCCCATGACCACGCCCGATCGTCCCCCGGCGCTGGCGTCCCTGTCGCGCCTGCACCTGCTGCGTCTGGCACTGAGCGAGAGCCTGCGCACCACGGGTCACTATCTGTGGAGCGGCTGGGGCTCCATCGCCGCCATCTGCCTGTTCCTGACGGCCTGGGATGCCACCGCCACACAGCTGGGCACCCTGATCCTGCCCACCCCGATCGAGGCCTTGCGCACCCTGCAGGGCCTGCTGCAAGACGGCAGCGCCTGGCCCGAAATCGTCACCACGGCCCGACGAGCGCTGATCGGCTTCGGCCTGTCGGTGGTGGCGGGCAGCGTGCTGGGCCTGGCCGCCGGGGTGTCGATGACGGCGTCCATGACCTCGCGCCCCATCATCACGGTGTTGATGGGCATGCCCCCCATTGCCTGGCTGATCCTGGCGTTGCTGTGGTTTGGCGCAGGCGACGGCACACCGGTGTTCACGGTGTTCGTGGCCTGCTTTCCCATCATCTTCGTGGGGGCCATGCAGGGCACCCGCACGCTGGATGGCCAACTCAAGGACGTGGCCCGCATGCTGGGCCTGGGCCCCCGCCTCACCCTCACCGACATCTACCTGCCTCACGTCGTGTCCTACCTGTTTCCGGCCTGGATCGCGGCCCTGGGCATGTCCTGGAAAATCGTCGTGATGGCCGAACTGCTGTCCACCGAGGACGGCATCGGTGCCGCCCTGGCGGTGACCCGCAGCCACCTCGATACGGCGGGCTCGATGGCCTGGATCCTGGCCCTGATCGGCAGCCTGCTGGCGATCGAATACCTGCTGCTCGAACCCATCAAACGCAAGGTCGAATCCTGGAGGGACACCGCATGAGCGCCGCTCTCATCCTGCAGGCGGTCACCCACCGCTTTGCCTTCAAGGAGGTGGTGCAAGGCATCCACCTGCGCGTCCAGGCCGGTGAGTGCGTGGCCCTGGTCGGCCCCTCGGGCTGCGGCAAGTCCACCGTACTGAACCTGGCTGCCGGCCTGCTCACCCCCTGGGAGGGGCAATGCCACAACGGCTTTGCCTGCACGACGAGGCGTTTTCGGCGCTGGACGTGGGCCTGAAGGCCGAGATGTACCGCCTGCTGATGGCGCAGCAACAGGCCCGTCACTGCGCCGTCTTGCTGATCACGCACGACCTCATGGAGGCGGTGCAGTTGGCCGACCGCATCGTGGTGATGGGTGGCACGCCTGGCACCCTGCTGTCAGAGCACCTTCTCACCACCGCGCGCGCCCAACGTGATCTGACATGGGTGTTCGCGCGCACCGCCGCCTTCATGCAGGCACCCGATATCCAGCAGGCCTTTGCCTTGCCTGCCGCAAGCTGACCTTCTCCCCCCATGGCATCTCTCCTGTCCCCACGGGCACCCTTGTGGTGCTGCCCCTTCCGCCCCTTCTTCCTGCTCACGGCCTTGCACGGCATCGTGGTCATGGCCGTCTGGCTGGCCTGGCTCAGTGGCTGGATGCCCTTGCCCGACATGCCCGGTGGCCCCTTCGTGTGGCATGCCCACGAGATGCTGTTTGGCTTTGCGGCGGCTTCCATCGCCGGCTTCCTGCTGACGGCGCTCACCGAGTTCACCGGCAGTGCGGCCCTGCCGCCGCGCCCGGTACAGCGCCTGGTGTGGCTGTGGCTGGGTGGGCGCGTGGCCTATTTGCTGTCGGGGTCGGCGGGCATCGCTTGGGCGGCCGCCCTGGACATGGGCTTCATGCTCAGTCTGGTGGCGCACAGCTTTGGGCCGCTGTGGCGTGCCCCTGAGCGGCGCCACATGTCCTTCTTTTATGCCTTGGTGGCGCTCACCGGCGCGCACTTGGGTTTTTACATCAGCCTTCTGCTGGGCCACGAGGCGCTGCCCTGGCTGCGTCTGAGCATCGGGCTGCTGATGATCCTCGTCATCGTGGCACTCAGCCGCATTTCCATGGCCCTGTTCAACGAGGTGATGGGCAAGTACGGAGGCTTGACCGCCGACTATGTGGCCCGTCCACCACGTCGCAATCTGGCCATGTTCACCATCGGCCTGAGCGCGGTGGCCACGTTCGCGCAAGCCGGGCCGGGCGTGTCTGGCTGGCTCGCGTGCGCCGCTGCGGCCGCCATCTTGAACCTGCTCAACGACTGGCATGTGGGCCGCGCCCTGTGGCAGCGCTGGGTGTTGATCCCCTACCTGCTGTATTGGTGCATGGCCCTGGGCTATGGCGTGATCGGGGTGGGGCACCTGAGCGAACAACCCTGGCAAAGCGCGGGCGAGCACCTGTTGCTGGTGGCCGCGCTGGGCCTGGCCATCCTGGTGGTGATGTCGATTGCCGGGCGAGTTCACGCCGGTCACGCGCTGGACGGGCGTCTGTGGCTGCCTGCGGCTGTCCTGCTGCTGCTCCTGGCGGCGATCAGTCGCGCTGGCGCCTCGCTGCCCTTCCTTCCGCTGGCAACGTGGGGGCTGTCGCCACTGACCCTGGCCGCCGTGCTGTGGATCGGGGCCTGGCTGCTGTACGCTGCCTACGCTTGGCGGGTGCTGACCGGACCAAGGCCGGACCTGGGCCAGGCCTGCGACGAACGCATGCCTCTTCCGTCTGACTGATGCCATCGATTTCCTTCTTCGCGACCGCAAACACCATGAACGTCCACTTCGTCATCCACGAAGCCTTTGAGGCTCCCGGGACGTACGAAACCTGGGTGCGGGACCGGGGCCACACCGCCACGTACTCCCGTGTCTACGCCTCATGGTCATGCCAGTGGGCGTGGGTCTCCATGAGGTGCCGCGCGATGCCGGCCATCGACAACAAGTGAGGCAGGTCCGCGCGGTGCAGCCGGGCCTCCTGGTCAGCCGGGCGACGCAGGGTGATGCCAACCAAGGCCGAGCCCCCATACAGCAGGGCGACCGTGGTGAACGCACCCAGGCCCGCCCCCCAGCGTTGCACCAAGGGCGTGCTGCTCCCGAAGAGCAAGGCGACCAGCGACGCCAGCGCGCCGCCCTTGAGGGCTGGCAGGTGGGCGAACCGGTCCGTCACTGTGAGCTCACTTCACGGCAAAACGCACGGTCACGGTCTGGCGGGCACCAGAGAGCTTGGCGAGGTGTGTGCTCATGTCGTTGTCCCGATGATGGCCCCATGAGCGCGCGAAAGCAAAGTGCCAAGCAGCAGAGGCCGCATCGCGCATGCACTGCGGCGCACATCGCACGCGTTCAGTGCGACATTGAACGCCCACGCTCGCAAACCCCCTACAATTTTCGCTCTATCGAAAGAACCGTCATGGCCGCGGCCATGAAGGGCTTTCATTCTTGCAACCAAATGTGGTGAAGATGAACAAGCCTTTCATTTCGCTGTGTCCCGAGATCACTCGGGCCAACGCGCTGACTCTGATGGACTGGTTGGCAGATGAGGAGGTCACTCACTACCTGAGTGATTCGCGCCACGTCTCCCGGTTCATCGAGCAGGTCATCGGTCGGGTCCAGTTGCCGATCCTGACCCATCTGTTCAACCAGGGCGGCCGCTTCTTCATGGCCTACGATCGGGACGACGTGCCCGTGGGCTTCGTCCGTCTCGTCAAGACGGGGCGGGACTGCGAGATGGTCCTGGTCATTGGCAACCGCGACAACTGGGGCCGCAAGCTCGGCGCCAGTGCCATCCGGGAAGGCATGAAGCTCGCTTTCTTTGACATGCGGGCCGACCAGCTCATTGCCAAGATCCACGCCGACAACGTGCGTTCGCTCAACGCCTTCCTGCGCAGCGGCTTCGTGCTGGACAGCGAAACGCCGTCCATGAAGTCGTTCGTCATGAGCTCACAGCGCTATCTCCGGCTCTTGCGCGAAAGCCCTGCGCCGCACACCTGCGACATCTACATCACCGAAGTCGACCAGGCCCGCCTTAGGAACCTGCTCGAACTCGAACCGCCGTCGGACATCTTCGAGCTGGAGCACGAGATCGAACGCGCCATCGTCGTCGACCCACGCCAAGTGGCCGAGGATGTCGTCACGATGAACTCCAAGGCCTTGCTGCAGGTGGACGACGATGAGGTGGAAGTGGCGCTGGTGTACCCAGAGGATGCGGACGAGCGGGCCGGCAAGCTCTCGGTGTGCTCCGGCATCGGCACCGCGATCCTGGGCTACAAGGAGGGCGATGCCTTCAACTGGCGGACGTCGAACCGGACCCGCCACATCCGGATTGGCAAGGTGCTGTATCAGCCCGAGGCTGCGGGGCATTTCCACCTGTAGGTTGGCACGCCAGGCCATAGCGGCCCATCACGCGTGCGCACTCACCCATGTCGATGCGTGTGGTGCGCATCGGGCACATGCGCGTGGGTATGACGCATGGGCTCATGTCGGTGAAGGTGACTGTGGGGGCCTGACGGCATGGGGTCATGCGGGTGCAGGTGGTGGCCATCGTCATGCGTGTGCGCATGCTCGTGCGTCATCGCCTCGTGGTCATGCCAGTGGGCATGGGTCTCCATGAGGTGCAGCGCGATGCCGGCCACCATCAGGACACTGGCCAGCATCAAGCCCCAACCGCCCGACCGGTCCCCGAGGACCCACGCCAAGGCCGCGCCCACGAAGGGCGCAAAGGCGTACACGGACCCGGTGCGGGCGGCACCGAATGAACGCTGGGCCAACAGGTAAAAACGCAAGCTCAATCCATAGCCGGCGGCCCCCACCAGCATCAGCCCCACGATGGCACCGAGTTGAGGGACAGGCTCGTGAGCCCACCAGGCCAAGGTCGCCGTCGCACACGAACCCAGCACACACTTGGCGACCACCACCTGCGCCGGGTCACGCTCGGCCAATGCGCGTGAGAGGGTGTTGTCGATGCCCCAGGCGGCCGTGGCAGCCAGCACCGCCAGCAGGCCCCAGACGGAAGCCTGTCCGGCCTGACCCTGCAGACCTTGTTCCAGAACCAGGGCAACGCCGCCCGCCAACAGCAGCACGACCGCGCCCCACACCCGCCGGCCCATGGCTTCGCCGTACCACCACCCGGCCAGCACGGCCGTGAACACAGCCTCCAGCGTGAGCATCAGCGAAGCGCCCGTGCCCGTCGTGTGCTGCAAACCCCACGCCAGCGCGACGGGGCCGATGACCGCACCAAAGCCGGCCATCCACACCAGGCGAGGCAGGTCCGCACGGTGCAGCCGGGCCTCCTGGTCCGCCGGACGACGCAGGGTGAGGCCCACCAAGGCCGCGCCCCCATACAGCAGGGCCGCCGTGGTGAACGCCCCCAGGCCCGCCCCCCAGCGTTGCACCAAGGGCGTGCTGACCCCGAAGAGGAGCGCGGCCAGCAAGGCCAGCAGGCCACCCTTGAGGGCCGGCAGCTGGGCAAACCGGTCCGTCAGCATGGGATCACTTGACGTTGAAGCGCACGGTGACGGTTCTGCCAGCCACGTTGTTCAGCACCGCCACCACCTTGGCACCTGGGCTGAGCACCACGCCGGCGGCGACCAGCTTGTTGTCACCGGCAGGCTTGAGGTCGGCTTCGGCTTTCTGGCCCTTGTTCAAGATGGTGAGCTTGCCGCTGATGCCCTGTGAGGGCAAGGGCTTGCCATGGTCCACCAGGTAGAGCGTGGCGCCATCAGCCTGCGACACCAGCTCGAAGTTGACGTCGTGGGCGACCTGCACGATGCCGCCATGCGCGGCCTTGGCGTCGCCGTGGGCCGCAGCAGGATGGGCAACCAGAACACAGCAGGCCAGCAGGGTGATCTGGCGAAGGTTTCTCAGCAAAGACATGGATGACTCCTGTGGGGGTAGTGAAAAGAAAAACGGACGGATCAGTGAAGGTGTGAGCGCTGTGAAGGCGACGGGTGGCCAGGCTCGGCACCGCCGGTCTTCACTGGGAAGCGAGCTTGCTGGGGTGCATGCCCGGGCAGATGGACCT
>Ga0209066_10003408_pt1 | contig 18193 bp, 12 predicted proteins | sample All_14_2_FD_187198 | JGI IMG/M metagenome (GOLD analysis project Ga0209066, IMG submission 187198) | Freshwater microbial communities in response to fracking from Pennsylvania, USA - Allegheny Zone_MetaG_DW_15 (SPAdes) (version 2) ... | reverse complement strand
CAATTTTACCTATCCGTAGAAAATTTTCAAAGAAAAAGAAAAGATACATAAATATTTACCGTGCCGTACTGCTGCATGATACAATCGCACAATTCGCCTTAACTCACTGCCTGTATACGGCCGTTAACTATCGGCAATAGGACGTTTTCAACGAACGATGCGACCGGACGCAGGGGGTTGACGGCATCGCCCGGTCCCGCCTTGACATTTGCCCCTTGCAAGATTAGCGTAATTATATTGAAAAGATCATTTTAGCTGGATCCAGATGGACTCCTTTTTCGCCGCCATAACCTGGCTCGGCTCACTGTACGTCCTCCTGCCATCAACGGCTCTGTTGAGTATGATACTGGTCAAGGCGGGGCGGTCAAGCGATGCGGCATTGCTCGGCGTCAGCCTGCCGGCCACTACCGTCGCCGTACATCTCGTCAAACTGGCCGTCCGCCGTCCCCGTCCGGTGGCCACCGACCTGCTGGTACCAATGCCGGCCGACTGGTCGTTCCCGAGCGCCCATACGGCCCAGGCATCGACTTTTTACCTGGTGCTCGCCCTGATCGCGATCCGTCGGCTGCCACCGCACCGATCGCTGCCGGCGGTTCTCATCTGCCTGCTGATCATGGTCGGCGTCGGCTATTCGCGCATCCGCCTCCAGGTCCACTATCCCTCGGATGTCATCGGCGGATTGCTCCTGGCGATCATCATGGTGATGGTGGTGCAGAGACTACTCCCGCATCTCCCCCTGAATGGTGCCAGGTAAGGACCACTGCAGGGCAAGCCGACCACCTTCTTCCTCGATCTGCAACCATGCGCAACAAGTTCCTCGGCACCGGCGAAAAAGGGTATCACCCGATACGCAAGATCATGGTCTGCATCTCCGGCCTGCGCTATGCGATCCGCTATGATTTCAGTGTTTCCTATAAGATTTTTCTGTCGATCAGCACTCTCGTCGTCTGCTTCCTGCTCCGGCAATGGATCGATTTTCTGCTGATCATGGCGGCAACAGCTCTGATGCTGATCGCCGAGATGTTCAACAGCGCCATCGAGGCCCTGTGCGACTTCATCGAAACCCACGAAAACCATAAAATTAAAGTTATCAAGGACATATCAGCTGCAGCTGCTGGTCTCAGCATCCTTCTCTGGGCGATCATTCTCATCGTCGAATTGTCACGGATCTGGACGGTTCTCGGCGCATAAAACGCACAAGGCGCACAACTATTACATATCCGGCAACATGTCGTTTTTTAATAAGATATGTTATCAGCACGGGTTACGTCCGGTCTTTCTACCTCACCATAATCTGGGGTTGATTTAAACCCGAACTTATGCTTACCTGCAGAATTGAAAATAGGATTCCAAGCAGTCGATACACGCGACACATACCATGTACTCATCACGGAGGAAAAAATGTTCAAAATCGTGAGACGCCAGGAGATGACCGGTGGAACAGTAATACTCAACGAAATTGAGGCACCGCTTATCGCCAAAAAGGCTCGACCGGGACAGTTCGTCATCCTGAAGGCCAACGAGAACGGGGAACGGATTCCCCTGACGATGGCCGACTCCGACCCGGAGAAGGGCACGATCACCATCATCTATATGGTTGTCGGCAAATCGACCGCCCTCTTCCGCGACCTGCAGGTCGGCGACAGCTACCAGGACGTCATCGGTCCTTTGGGCAAGGCTACCCACCTGGAGAAGGTCGGCAAGGTGATCTGCGTCGGCGGCGGCACCGGCGTTGCCGTGCTCCATCCGATCACCCGCGCCCTGAAAGAAATCGGCAACGACGTCACCTGCATCATCGGGGCCCGGACCAAGGACCTGCTGATCCTGGAAGACGAAATGAAAAAGGCGTCCCACGACCTGCGGGTCTGCACCGATGACGGAACCTATGGCCATCACGGCTTCGTCACCCAGGTCATGCAGGAAGTGCTCGACGCCGGCGGGGTCAAAATGGTGGTGGCGATCGGTCCGGTGCCGATGATGAAGGCGGTCAGCAAGATCACCAAGGACTACAATGTCCCGACGATGGTCAGCCTCAATCCGATCATGGTCGACGGCACCGGGATGTGCGGCGGTTGCCGGGTCACCATTGGCGGCGAGACCAAATTCGCCTGTGTCGACGGCCCGGAATTCGACGGCCACCAGGTCGATTTCGACGAACTGATGATGCGCCTTCAGGCCTATCAGGAAGATGAGCGGAAGTGCCACGAGGAGTATTGCACGATTCGCGATGCCAAATAGCACCTGTTCGCCCGCATGATAATGATGAACCACGTATACCACGACTAGAAGCCTCGCCGAAGCGAGTCTATCCATGGAGGATAAAATGGCGGATACTGTAGAAAAAACCAAGAAAAATCCCCGGGTATCGATGCCCGAACAGGAACCGAAGGTAAGAGCCCGTAACTTTCTCGAGGTTCCGACCGGTTATACAATGAAGATGGCCCAGGAAGAGGCCTCCAGGTGCCTGCAGTGCAAGAAACCGGGCTGCGTCAACGGCTGTCCGGTCGGAGTCGACATCCCCGGTTTCATCGATTTCATCGCCCAGGGCGATATGAGCGGAGCGATCCGCCACCTGTGGAAAATGAACGCCCTTCCCGCCGTCTGCGGTCGCGTCTGCCCGCAGGAAATCCAGTGCGAAGGGCAGTGCATCGTCGGCAAGAAGGGGGAGCCGGTTGCCATCGGCAACCTCGAACGCTTCTGCGCCGATTATGAGCGCGAGCACGGCACCGGCGAACTGCCGCCCAAACAGCCCGCCACCGGCAAGAAGGTGGCCGTGGTCGGGTCCGGTCCCTCGGGATTGACCGTGGCCGGCGACCTGATTGTCAAGGGTCATGATGTCACGATCTTCGAGGCATTCCACAAACCCGGCGGCGTCCTGGTTTACGGCATCCCTGAATTCCGCCTGCCCAAGGCCATCGTGGCCCAGGAGGTCAATTTTCTGTCCAGGCTCGGGGTCAAGGTCGAGTGCAACGCCGTCGTCGGCCGGACTGTGTCACTCGATGAACTGTTCGCCGAAGGCTATGAGGCGATCTATGTCGGCGTCGGCGCCGGTCTGCCGAAATTCATGAACCTTCCCGGCGAAAACCTCGTCGGTATCCTCTCGGCCAACGAATACCTGACCCGTGCCAACCTGATGAAGGCCTACCAGTTCCCGGATGTCGACACCCCGATTCCGCGCGGCAAGAACGTTGTGGTGCTCGGGGCCGGCAACGTCGCCATGGATTCGGCGCGAACGGCGATGCGGCTTGGGGCGGAGACGGTGAAGATCGTCTATCGCCGCTCACGCGATGAGATGCCGGCCAGAAAGGCTGAGATCCACCATGCCGAAGAGGAAGGGATCGAGATGTGCCTGCTGACGAATCCAACCCGCTACCTCGGTAATGAAAAGGGCAGACTCACGGGTATGGAGTGCCTGCGCATGGAACTGGGCGAACCGGATGCCTCCGGGCGGCGGCGACCGGTCCCCATCAAGGGTTCGGAGTTCCAGGTCGATTGCGACCTCTGCATCGTCGCCGTCGGTTCCGGGGCCAATCCGCTCCTGACCAGCGAGACCGCGGATATGCAGTTGAACAAATGGGGCTATATCGTCACCGATACCGCAACCGGCAAGACGACCAAGAAGGGCGTCTGGGCCGGCGGCGACATCGTCACCGGAGCGGCCACGGTCATCCTGGCGATGGGCGCCGGGCGCCAGGCCGCCAACTCGATCCACAACTACCTGACACTCGGCTGGTAACCGGAACAGCCGGCAGAGCAGAGATTCCCGGAACGCTGTTGCGAATCCCGCAAATGGCGTTCCGGGAACGATGCCCCCGGTAATCTTTCTCTTCTTCCCACCTCCGGTCAGCCCCGTCCGTATTTCCACCCTCCGCCCGCAGCAGCCAAATGGCGGCATCGGCGACCGCACGACCCGCCTTCCCCATAGTACTGTCTTACGGAAACATCCTGTTGGGGCGACGCCTGCCGGCCCTCTTTGTCACCGCAGACCGGTGGCGATCTCGCGACCGAAGGTCTCGGCCCTGGCCAGTTCCTCCGGAAAATTGCGGACCGCGCCGCGCTGATCGACGCCCTTGAGAAGAAAGGAGTCGGCAAAGGTCATGTCCATGGCCTCGTAGAAATACCGCATGGTCAACAGGCTGCAGTCAAAGACCTTCGCCCCTTTGGTGGCGGCGACCGACAACAGGTAGCCGCGGCGCTGCTCCTCCAGGCGGAACCTGTTGTCGAGCAGGTAGCGCCTGGACCAGCGGGCCTGGAAACGGTCGATGAACGCCTTGGTCTGGGCGGTCAGGGCATAGAAATAGACCGGACTGGCAACCAGGATCCGATCCGCCGCGTCAGCCCGTTCATAGATCGCCCCCATGTCATCCTTAATGACACATTCGCCGGTCTTCTCGCAGCCACCGCAACCCTGGCAGGGTGAAAGGGTGAGACCGTTGAGGCGGATATACTCAACCGTGCCGCCGCCTTCCTCCATCCCCTTGGCCACATGTTGGGCCAGGATCTCGCTGTTGCCGTTTTTGCGCGGACTTCCCAGAACGATGAGCAGATGCATGTCAGTTTCTCCTTTTACTGAAGACGATTGAGTCGGATCGATTGCGGTGGAATTGCGGTTCAGTGCTGCAGCTATTCAGGTTATACTGGATTCGGATACGGGGAGGAAGGATGTTTGTCGCTCACATTCCATCGAAAGGATGGCTTCCACGGTTTCTTCCCTCTGGAGCCCCGCCCCGACAAATCGTTCGCTGCCTGTCGTTTACAATTGTCCAAGAATAGGAATTGTTGTTAAATTAGTCAATGCATCACATCGTTCCCACCATTTTTGCCGTCAAGGGGTACGCCCTCCATGACGGCCCGCAGATCCGGACAACGGTCTTCTTCAAGGGCTGCCCGCTCTCCTGCCTGTGGTGCCATAACCCCGAAGGTCTCTCGCCCGGTATCGAGATCGTCACCTTAAGAGATCGCTGCGTCGGCTGTGGCGACTGCGTCATCGCCTGCCCGCAGCAGGCCCTGGAAACCGGCCCGACCGGTGATACCGCCCGCAACCAGGCCCTCTGCACCGCCTGCGGCCGCTGCGTCGAGGCCTGCCCGGCGCTGGCCCACGAGGCCACCGGCTGGCGGACTACGGTGACGGCGGTGATAGCGGCGATCGAGAAAGACCGGCCTTTCCATGACACCTCCGGCGGCGGGGTGACCTTCTCCGGCGGCGAACCGTTGCTGCAACCGGACTTCCTGCTGGCCCTGCTGCAGGAGTGCGGCCGCCGGCAGATCCACCGGACGGTCGACACCACCGGTTTCGCCGCCACCGCGACCGTGCTGACGATCGCCGCCGAAACCGACCTCTTCCTTTACGATCTCAAGATCATGGACAACGCCCGGCACCGGCGCTACACCGGTGTCGACAACGGGCTCATCCTCGCCAACCTCGCCGCCCTCTGCCGCGCCGGTCACCAGGTGCGGGTCCGGATCCCGCTGGTGGCCGGCGTCAACGACGGCGAGGACGATATCCGGGCGGTCCTCGCTTTTCTCGACGATCTGCCCGGCATCACCGGCATCGACCTGCTGCCCTACCACGGCAGCGGTCGGGCCAAATACCGCAAACTGGGCAGGAACTATCCCGGCGAGGCGCTGACGGCGCCGGACCGCAAGCACATGAACGCACTCCTCGGCCTCATCACGGGTGCCGGATTCCAAGTCAGTATCGGAGGTTGACATGAACAGCCGGATCGAACGCCTTCGCCGCCAGAGTTTTGAGGCCAGGCCATCGATATCGATCGAACGGGCGGTGCTCGAGACCCGCTTCTACCAGGAAATGAGCGGCCGCCACTCGCTGCCGGTGCTGCGGGCCCTGTGCTTCAGGCACCTGTGCGAGCACAAGACCATCCATATCGGCGACGACGAGCTGATCGTCGGCGAACGGGGGCCGGCCCCCAAGGCCGTGCCGACCTTCCCCGAGCTGACCTGCCACTCGGCCGAGGATCTGCGCATCCTCAATGACCGGGAGATGACCAGCTACCGGGTGGCGGAGGAGGACATCCGCACCTACGAAGAGGAGGTTATCCCCTACTGGCAGGGACGATCGATGCGTGACCGGATCTTCCGCCAGGTGCCGGCCGAATGGCGGGCAGCCTACGAGGCCGGGCTGTTCACCGAGTTCATGGAGCAGCGGGCCCCCGGCCACACCGCCCTCGACGGCACCATCTACCGCTGCGGCCTGCGCGACTTCCAGCAACGGATCACCACCCGTCTCGAATCCCTCGATTACCTCGGCGACCCCACCGCCGCCGACCAGGCCGAACAGCTCCAGGCCATGCATATCGCCTGCGAGGCGGCGATGATCTTCGCCCTTCGCCATGCCGAGCTGGCCGAAAAGCTGGCGGCGGCCGAGACCGACCCCCGGCGCCGCGACGAGCTGGCGGCGATCGCCGCGGTCTGCTGCCGGGTCCCGGCCGAGGTGCCGCGCACCTTCCACGAGGCCCTGCAGATGTACTGGTTCGTCCACCTCGGCATCATCACCGAGCTCAACGGCTGGGACGCGATGAGCCCCGGCCACCTCGACCAGCACCTCCAGCCCTTCTACGACCGGGGACTGGCCGACGGCAGCCTCGACCGCGACCGGGCCAAGGAGTTGCTCGCCTGCCTGTGGATCAAGGTCAACAACCACCCTGCCCCGCCCAAGGTCGGGGTGACCGCCAGGGAAAGCGGCACCTACAACGACTTCACCCAGATCAACCTCGGCGGCCTGATGGCCGACGGCAGCGACGGCGTCGGCGAGGTCTCCTACCTCGCCCTTGAGGTCGCCGCCGAACTGCACCTGCTCCAGCCCCAGCCCAGCGTCCACATCAGCAGCGGGACCCCGGAGCGCTTCCTCAAGGCCGCGAGCCGGGTGATCCGCCAGGGCTACGGCTATCCCTCGGTGTTCAACTCCGACGCCGTGGTGATGGAGCAGCTGCGGGTCGGCAAGACGATCGAGGATGCCCGCGAGGGCGGCACCAGCGGTTGCATCGAGACCGGCGCCTTCGGCAAGGAGGCCTACATCCTCACCGGCTATCTCAACGTACCGAAGATCCTCGAGCTGACGCTGAACAACGGCATCGACCCGCTCTCCGGCGCCACGGTCGGTCTCGCCACCGGCGATCCGCGCACCTTCGCCGATTTCGAGGCGCTCTACGCCGCCTTCGTTCGCCAGCTCGATTTCATCGTCGGCCTCAAGGTCAAGGTCAACAACTACATTGAGCGGATGTACGCCAAGTACTCGCCGGCGCCGTTCCTGTCGACCGTCATCCATGACTGCATCGACAAAGGCCGAGACTATTATGACGGCGGGCCGCGCTACAACACCACCTACATCCAGTGCTGCGGCATCGGCACGGTGACCGACTCCCTGTCGGCGCTCAAGACCCATGTCTACGACAGCGGGGCGGTGGCGATGGAGCAGCTGCTCGCCGCGCTGGCGGCCAACTTCCAGGGCCACGAGGCCCTGCGCCTGCGGCTGTGGAACCGCACCCCTTTCTTCGGCAACGACGATGATCGCGCCGACGACCTGATGCGGCGGGTCTACGCCAGCCTTTACACCGCCATCGACGGCTGCGCCAACACCAAGGGCGGGGTCTACCACCTCAACATGCTGTCGACCACCTGCCATGTCTACTTCGGGCGGATGCTCGGGGCCACTCCCAATGGCCGCCTGGCCCATCTGCCGGAATCGGACGGCACCTCACCGTCGCAGGGCGCCGATCGTAATGGCCCGACGGCGGTGATCAAGTCGCTGGCCAAGATGGACCAGATCCGCTCCGGCGGCACTTTGCTCAACCAGCGCTTCCTGCCGAGCGTGCTGGCCACCGAGCAGGATCTCGACAACCTCGGCGGCCTGATCCGCACCTATTTCCGGCTCGGCGGCCACCACATCCAGTTCAACGTCGTCGACAGCGCCACCCTGCGTCGGGCGCAGCAGCATCCCGACGACTACCGCAACCTGCTGGTGCGGGTGGCGGGCTACAGCGACTACTTCGTCGATCTCGACCGCCACCACCAGGAGGAGATCATCAGCCGCTCCGAGCAGGAGACTTGCGGCTAGGGGTATCCACACCCTGCCCCCGGTCTCCATCCATCCGCGGCCCGACCAGGCCTATTTCCCCGGCACGAACTGCGGCCAGCGGTTGGTGAAGCGGTCGCGGCCGAGGCGGGCGGTCCAGCCCTCCCTGAGATCGTAGACGTAGAGCTGGTAGTTGGCCGAGTCGTGGTCATGCTCGCCGGGGCGGCTGGCGCCATAGAACACATAGCGCTCGCCCTCGATCGCCGGGAAGTACTCGTGCCCGCGGGGGGCGTCACGGTCGAGCACCGTCTCGCTCCGGCCGGTCGCCAGGTCGGTGCGGACAACGCCGGTCCGCTCCTTCATCCCCGAGGTGGCGACGTGGTACACCACATCAGGGTCCGTCGACCATACCGGCTGGCAGCCCTCGCCCAGCTCCACCGCCCGGCCGTCCTGCAGCCGTACCGCCCAGGCGGTCCAGCGCCGCGGTCGGTCGCTGGTGAAGGCCACCCACCGGCCATCCGGCGAGATCCGGGGCTTGGCCATCTGGGCCCGGACAAAGGGTCCCTGGCCACGGGGGAAGATCTCCTCCTCCCGGCCGCTGGCGATATCGACCCGGATGATCCGGCGCCGCTGCCGTTCGGCGATCACCGCCCTGCCGTCGGCGGTGAACGAGGGGAACGTGGCGTCGGCCAGCAACAGCCGGTCGTCGGAACCGTCGAGACGGCAGAGGCGGATCTCCGCCGGCGCCCTGAGATTGGCGCTGCGGGCCCGGGCATAGACCACCCACCGGCCGCGGGGATCGACATCCGGGAACATCTCCTCGGCGGGACTGTCGATCACCGTTTTCAGGCCGCTGCCGTCCGGGTTCTGGAGATAGATGCCGAAGCTGCCGGAGCGGTTGGAATCAAAGAGCACGCGTCCGGCCGGCAGGGCCTGCAGATGCCGGCGCCCCTCCACTTCCTCCGCGGTGTAGGCCACATCGCCCGGCCCCGCCGGGCTGCCGTTGGCCACCAGCACCTCGCCGACCAGCACCACCGCCGTCGAAATACCGAGCCACACCGCCACCGATGCCGCCAGTTGCAGCCAGCGCCGGGTGGCGGAGATCGCCGCCGCCGGCCGCGGCTCGCCGGCCCGAAAGATCGGGAGAAAGAGCACCAGCAGCGCCGCCAGGCCGATCCCGGCGCCGTAGACCTGGGTAAAGAGGTGATGGGCGACACCGGTCAGCTTGGCCATCGGCTCCGGCAGGCCGAGGAAGTGAAAGGCGACGGCCCAGGTCCCCTCGTAGGCGCCGAACCCGCCGATGCCGCTGATCGGCAGGGAGGCGGCGAGCTCCGGGGCGATCAGGCCGACTAAACCCTTGTGGGGCGGCAGCTCGACGATGCCGAAGCCCATCGGGCCGACAATTCCCAGCAGCAGAAAGTACATGGCGGTATATTTGGCTAAACGGACGAGGACGGAAAGGACGACAACCGGCATAAAGATCCCGGCCCGACGGGTGATCCGCACATCCTCGGCGACCGAGGCGGCAAAGGTTGCCAGACCGCTCTTGATCCGCCCCGGCAGCAGCGGCAGCCGCGGGAGCAGGCGGGCCGCGCAATCCGCCAACGGGGCGAGGAGGAGCAGGCCGATCAGGGCACTCCCGGCCAGGGCCAGACCGAAGGCCCAGACCACGAGCCTGGAAATCCCCAACTCGCCGGCGACCACCAGGCCGACGACGATCAGCAGCGGCGCCACCGCGACCATATCGAAGACGAAGGAAATGGCCATGCTCGACGACGCCGCCCCCCAGCTGACCCCGAGCCGGGTCCGGCACAGCCAGAGGTAGATCAGGCCACCAAGCCGGGCCGGCAGCAGATCGGCGAAGAGGTTGCGGACCAGGACCGTCAGCAGCATCGCCAGCCGGCCCGGCCGGTAGCCGACCGGTTCGAGCAGCAGCAGCAGGCGCCAGGACCGGCAGATGCTCATGAACAGGGAGCTGACGACGAACAGCAGGATCTCCGGCGGGGCCATGTTGGTGATCGCATCGACGACATCCATCGGCTCGATATCCTTGCCGATCCACCAAAAGACCAGGATGGTGACCGCCACACTGCCGATAAACGACAGCCAGCGGGTGCCGCTGCCCTTGGCCCCGGCTGGCGGCCGTTCGGGTGTCGTGGTGAGGTTCATCGGGAAGGTCCTCCTCAATTATCGGGAACCCGGCAGGACGCGATTGCGCCTGCCGGCTGGGAGGAGGCGGGGACGATTGCGGCCGTCCCCGCTGGCAATGCTGTACCGGCTCAGGGCCGGTACGGTTTCAGGACTGCAGCGCCTCGGCGATCGAGTCGCAGACGTAATCGATATTCTTCGAGGTCAGGCCGGCCAGATTGATGCGGCCGCCGCCGACCACGTAGATGTTCTTGTGCTGCCGCAGCCAGGCCACCGTCGCGTCGGACAGGCCGCTGAACGAGAACATCCCTCGCTGCCGTTTGATATAGGAGAAATCGCCGGCGACGCCGCGGGCGTTGAGGCCGTCGACCAGAGCGGTGCGCATCGCCACGATCCTCTCCCGCATCGCCGCCAGTTCGTCGAGCCATTGCCGGTGCAGGCCCGGGTCGCTGAGGATTGTGGCGACGACCAGGCCGCCATGGGCCGGCGGATTGGAGTAGATGACCCGCACCACCGTCTTCATATGGCTCATTGCCACCGCCGATTCGTCGGCGGTGGGGCTGACGACGGTCAGGGCCCCGGTCCGCTCGTTGTAGAGGCCGAAGTTCTTGGAAAACGAGCTGGCGACAAAGAAATCGAGGCCGCCGGCGGCAAACTGCTCGACGGCATACCGGTCCTCCTCGACCCCGACGCCGAAGCCCTGGTAGGCGAAATCGAGAAACGGCAGCCAGCCCCGCTCCCTGGCGATCTCCACCACCTCACGCCACTGGCCCTGGTCGAGATCGACCCCGCTCGGGTTGTGGCAGCAGGTGTGGAACAGGACGATGTCGCCGGCCGGGATCGCCTTCAGGCTCGTGACCAGACCGGCGAAATCGACGGCCTTGGTGGTCGGATCGTAATAGGCGTACTCGCCCAGCGGAAAGCCGGCGGTGGCGAAGACCCCCTTGTGGTTGGCCCAGGTCGGGCGGCTGAGCCAGACCGTCGCCTCCGGCATGAACTTCTTCAGCAGATCGGCGCCGACCCTGAGCGCCCCGGTGCCGCCCGGGGCATGGACGGTGGCCGCCCGTCTGGTCGTCACGACCTCGCCGCCGTCGCCGAACAGCAGTTTCTGGACGCAGACGGCATAGACCGGATCGCCGGAGATCGGCAGATACGATTTAGTGGTTTCCCGCTCCAGCAGGATCCTCTCCGCCGACTTGACGCAGGCGAGAATCGGGGTCTTCCCCGCGTCGTCCTTGTAGACGCCGACGCCGAGATTGACCTTCTGCGGGCTCGGGTCGTTGCGGAAGGCCTCGGTCAGACCGAGGATCGAATCGGCCGGGGCGGCGACAATATTTTTCCACATATACTTTTCTCCAGATGCGTGGTTGATGGGTGGTGCACGAGGTGCCAAAAATACCCATTTCTCCGCTTGGGTGTCAACAGGAATACGCGGCCGGCCTGCCGCTGGTGCCCGGCCCGCTCTTCCGCAGGGGATCGTGATCGCCGCGATATCGGGCGCGGCCGCTGCCATCCGCCTTCGACGACAGCAGCGGCCGCGCCCTTCTGTCCGGGATGCCGTCATGTGCGCCATGACGGCGGCGCTCTACTTCACCGTGTACTGAAACTGAAACTGGCGAGTCTTGCCGTCGGCCAGTCTGGTGCCGACCACGAACCGATACTCCCCTTTTTCGGTGAGGGCGAGATCGACGCCGAACTGGCCGTCCATCGCCATCATCGCGATCGACTCGCTCTCCTTGCCGGCGGGATCGGTGACCTTCACCGCCGCCGTCCCTTCAGCGATGGCGGCGCCGGTGCCGCCATCGTTGAACATGACCATCAGATGGTGGGTTTCCTTCATCCCCATCTTGGCCATCGCCGCCCCGACATCGTTGAGGTGGGCCATGCCCTTGACGCCGTCGACGGTCGTTTCCCCCAGCATGATCATCTCGCCGCCCATGGTCATGCCGTCCATCTTCGTGTCGCCTTGCGGCATGACCTTACCTTCCTGCATCGTCGCCGAGCCGCCATGCTCTTGGGAGGCGGCCAGCGCCCCGAGGGGCAGGGTCAGCAGCAGGACCGAAAGGATTGCGCACGTTGTGGTTTTCATTGTCGTCTCCTTTGAAGTTCGTTGGTGTTTATTGTTCCTCGATGTCCCCGGCACTGGTCGGGGCCGTCTCCTTCTGCAGATGCCGGCCCCGCCAGATGAAGAAGATCACCGGATAGACCAGCAGTTCCATGATGCCCGAGGTCACCACCCCGCCGACCATCGGGGCGGCGATCCGTTTCATGACATCGGCGCCGGTGCCGTGACTCCACATGATCGGCAGCAGACCGGCGATGATCACCGCGATAGTCATGATCTTGGGGCGGATGCGCTTGACCGCCCCGTGATGAATCGCCTGCACCAGATCACCACGGGTGACCATCCGGCCCTTCTTCTGCCACAGCCCGTGGGCCAGATCGAGATAGAGCAGCATCACCACCCCGGTTTCGGCGTCGAGGCCGGCCAGGGCGATAATCCCGACCCAGACCGCAATCGAGGTGTTGTAGTCAAGCAGGTAGAGGAGCCAGAAGGCGCCGACCAGCGAGAAGGGCACGGCGAGAAAGACGATCGCCGTCTTGACCAGGCTCTGGGTGCTGGTGAAGATGATGACGAAGATGATCAGCACGGTCAGCGGGATGATGACCAGCAGCCGCGCCCGGGCCTGCTCCATATACTCGTACTGGCCGCTCCAGACGATGTTGTAGCCCTGGGGCAGCTTGACCTGCTGCGCCACCGCCTGGCGGGCGTTCTTGACGTAGGTGCCGAGATCGACGTCGACGATATCGACGTAGACCCAGGCGGTGCGCCGCGAGTTCTCGGTCTTGATGCTGTCCGGGGCGTTGCTGATCGACATCGTCGCCAGTTGTTCCAGGGGGATATGTCGCCCGCCCGCTGCGGGCACCAGCACCCGTTGCAGGGCACCGAGATCACTGCGGAAATCGCGGTCGTAGCGGACATTGACCGTATAGCGCTCAAGACCTTCGACGGTCTCGGTGATCGCCATGCCGCCGACCGCGGTCTGGATGATCTCCTGGATATCGCCGACGTTGATGCCGTAACGGGCCGCCTTCAGCCGGTCGATCCGGATGTCGAGATAGCGGCCGCCGACCACCCGCTCGGAGATGGCGGAGAGGGTCCCCGGCACCGTCCGCACCACCGCCTCGATCTCGGCGCCGATCCGGCTCAAAGTCTCCAGGTCGTCGCCCATGACCTTGATCCCGACCGGAGTCTTGATCCCGGTCGACAGCATGTCGATGCGGGTCTTGATCGGCATGGTCCAGGCGTTGGTCAGCCCCGGGAACTGGATGGCGCGGTTGAGCTCGTCGGTCAGCTGCTCGACCGTGAGCGGCCGCTGTTCCGGCCACAGCCGACGCAGCGGCTTTTTGAGGAACTCGAGCCCCGCCGGCCAGCTGGAATAAAAGCGCATCGCCGGCACCGTCCGCCACTCGCTCTCGGGCTTGAGGGTGATGGTCGTCTCGATCATCATCATCGGCGCCGGATCGGTGGCGGTCTCGGCCCGGCCGATCTTGCCGAAGACATGCTCCACCTCCGGGAACGAGCGGATGATCCGGTCGGTCTGCTGCAGCAGTTCCTTGGCCTTGGTCACCGACAGTCCCGGCAGGGTGGTCGGCATGTAGAGGAGATCGCCTTCGTACAGCGACGGCATGAACTCCGAGCCCATCTGCGTCAGCGGCCAGGCCATCGACAGCATCGCCGCCAGGGCCGCGATAAGGGTCAGCTTGCGCCAGCGCAGCACCAGATCGACCAGCGGATGGTAGATGCGGATCAGCAGGCGGTTGAGGGGATTGGCGTGTTCCGGCCGGATCCGGCCGCGGATGAACCAGCCCATCAGCACCGGCACCAGGGTGACCGACAGCAGGGCGGCGGCCCCCATGGCGTAGGTCTTGGTGAAGGCCAGCGGCTTGAACATCCGCCCGGCCTGTTCGGTCAGGGTGAAGACCGGCACGAACGAAACGGTGATCACCAGCAGGGAGTAGAACAGGGTCGGTCCGACCTCGACGGCGGCATCGCGGATGATCTGCCAGTGCGGTTTTCTGCCGCGATCCCGCTCCAGGTGTTTGTGGGCGTTCTCGATCATGATGATGGCGGCGTCGATCATCGCGCCGATGGCGATGGCGATGCCGCCGAGGCTCATGATGTTGGCGTTGATCCCCTGGGCGTGCATGATGACGAAGGCCATCAGGATGGCGACCGGCAGGGTGAAGATCGCCACCAGGGCGCTCGGCAGGTGGAAGAGAAACAGCATGGTGACGAGGGCGACGACAACGCTCTCCTCGACCAGTTTCTCCCTGAGAGTGGCGATGGCCCGCTCGATCAGGCCGGAGCGGTCATAGGCGGTCTTGATCGTCACCCCTTCCGGCAGGCCGGCCTTGAGACTCTCCAGCTTGTCCTTGACCCGGGCGATGGTCGCCAGGGCGTTTTCGCCGAAGCGCATGACGACGATGCCGCCGACCGCCTCGCCCTCGCCGTTCCACTCGGCCACTCCCCGCCGCATCTCCGGCCCGAGCCGGACTTCGGCCAGGTGCTTGACCAGCACCGGTGTCCCCTCCCTGGTGCTCATCACCACGATATTCTCGAGGTCTGCCAGGGAGCGGATATAGCCGTGGCTGCGGACCACGAACTCGGTCTCGCCCATCTCGATGGCGCCGCCGCCGACATCGAGGTTGGCCTTTTTGATGGCCATCATCAGATCGGTGATTGGAATGTTGTAGGCCAGCAGCTTATTGGGATCGACGGCCACCTGGTACTGCTTGACGAAGCCGCCGAGACTGGCCACCTCGCTCACCCCTTCCACCGAGGTCAGCTCGTAGCGCAGGTACCAGTCCTGGATCGAGCGCAGTTCCTGGAGGTTGTGGCGATCGCTCTCGATCGTGTACTCGTAGATCCAGCCGACCCCGGTGGCATCGGGGCCGAGGACCGGTGTCACCCCCTGCGGCAGTTTGCCGGAGACGTAGTTGAGATACTCGAGGACCCGCGACCGGGCCCAGTACATGTCCGTGCCGTCATCGAAGATGATGTAGACGAAGCTGCTGCCGAAAAAGGAGTAGCCGCGCACGACTTTGGCGCCGGGGACCGACAGCATCTGGGTGGTCAGCGGGTAGGTGACCTGGTCCTCGACGACCTGCGGCGCCTGACCCGGATACTCGGTGAAGACGATGACCTGGACGTCGGAGAGGTCGGGGATGGCGTCCACCGGGGTGTTCCGCAGCGCATAGACCCCGCCGATGACCGCGAACAGGGTCAGCAGGACGACCATGAATCTATTGTGCAGCGACCAGTTGATGATCTTTTCAAGCATGGCGGTCTCCGGGCCAGGGGTTCACATTGGGCTACTTGAACAGGTCATCGAGTTTTTCCGCCCCATTTTTGTCGGCCGGAACGCCGGTCGTCTCGCCCGGCCCGGCCTTGCGGTCACCCGCCCCCGCCGTCCCTGCCGGCGCCGTCATCTTCTGCACCGCCTCGCGCAGGGTGCTCTCCGAATCGAGCATGAACTGGGCCGAGACCACCACCGCTTCGCCCTCCTTGAGACCGGAGAGGATCTGGATATAGCCGTTGTCATCGGTCACCCCGCTTCGCACCTGGCGGGGCTCGAACCGGCCGTCGCCCAGGGCCACGAACACCGTCTGACCCTTGCCGGAATTGAGGACGGCATTGACCGGAATGGCCAGGGCCCCGTCCACCGCCGAGGTATCGATGCTGACATTGGCGTACATGTCGGGCTTCAGCTCCAGGCCGGGATTGGCCAGTTCGAGGCGGGCCCTGGCGGTCCGGGTGTCGTTTTTGAGGTAGGGGTAGATATAGGTGATCTTCGCCTCGAATGTCCGGCCGGCGGCAAAGGGCAGTTCGACCCTGGCCGTCTGCCCCACCTTCACCCACGGCAGTTCGTATTCGAAGATATCGGCGTCGATCCAGACCGTGGAAATATCGGAGATCTGCAGCAGTTCCTCGCCGGCCATGACGCGCATCCCCTCGAGCGCCTTCTTCATCGTCACCACCCCGCTGTGGGGGCTGAACAGGGTCAGGGTCTTGGTGATCCGGCCCGATTTCTCGATCGCCTCGATCTGGCCGGGGCTGATATCCCAGTACTGCAGGCGGGTGCGGGCGGCTTCGAGCAACCGTTTGGCGCCGGCGGCGATCTCGGGGACGGGACTGGCCGCCAGCTTGCGGCGATTGTCCAAAGCCAGCAGGTATTCCTGCTGCGCCGCCACCAGTTCGGGACTGTAGATCGCCATCAACGGCTGGCCTTTTTTGACCAGCTGCCCTTCCTGATTGACGAAGAGCTTTTCGATCCACCCCTCTATCTTGCTGTTGACCGAAAACTGGCGGTCTTCCTCATAGGTCAGCAGGCCGACGGTGCGGATGGTCTTGACCAGCTGCCGGCGGGAGACGGGCTCGGTCCGCACCCCCATGTTCTGGGCGGTCACCGGATCGATGCTGATCGTGCCGGTGCCGCTGCCGTCCTCGGTGACCGGGACCAGATCGTGGCCCATATAATCCCTGCCGGGGGCGTCGCGCACGTAGCCCGGGTCCATCGGCGACCGCCATTTGGTGACCGCAGGGGCGGCGGCCTGGGGCTGGGCCCCGGTCGCGCCCGGTTTCAGCGGCACGAGGGTCATGCCGCAGATCGGACAGTTGCCCGGTGCATCGCGGATGATGAACGGGTGCATGCTGCAGGTATACAGCTGTTTCTGCTCCGCCGCCGCTTCGTTCTTGACCTGGCTCTGCGCCTCATGGGCGTGCTGCCGCTGGCTACCGAACTGATAGCCGCCGGTCGCGGCGACGATCACGACAACGATCACTGCAATTGCCTTCAACAATTTCACCGGCGTTCCTCCATCCATTGTCCAGCTCGAGGCAGCGGCGTGCCGACCAGACCTTCCAGCACCGCCAGCTGCATCCGGTGTTCCGCCACCGCGTCATGGTATCCCCGCTCCAGGTTGAACAGGGACATCCGGCTGTCGAGCACCTTCATGAAATCGGTGTTGCCGACCCGATAGGAGGCCAGCGTCGCCTCGAAAATGCCTTCCGCCTGGGGAATGAGCCCTTTGTCATACAGCTCGGCCAGTTTGCGATTGCGTTCGAGGGCGGCCAGGGCGTCGGCCACCGCCTGGCGGATCTGGTTGCGCAGGACATTGCGCTCCGCCAGCAGCATGCGGCTTTCGGCCCCGGCCTCGGCAACCATGGCGTGGCGGCGGGTTCGCTGCACCGGCAGGTTGAAGGCGACCGAGGCGCTGTACATATCGTCGCCTTCGCTCATCGGTCCGGCATCGATCTGCATATATTCCAAAGAGAAGGTGAAATCGGGCATAAACTCCTTCTCGGCCAGGGCCCTGCCGATGTCGGCCCTGTCGATCTGGGCGGCCACGGCCTTGAGTGCCGGCCGGTGGGCGTCGGCCAGTTCTTCCAGGTCCGCCTGACCCACCCTCACCGGCTCGATCGCGGTTGCCGGCGGCACCGGTAGACTCGCATCAACCGGGCGATAAAGCAGGCTGTTGAGGGTGGCGGCGAGGGTGCGGTGCTTCTGCTGCAGCTCGAGGCGCATCTCCTCCATCTTCGAGCGTTCGAGCTGGGCCCTGAGGACATCCTGCTGCAGGCCCTGCCCGACCCCGTACATCGTCTCGGAGAAGCGCACCAGATCATCGAGGGCGGCAATATTTTTCGCCACCACGTCGATCGCCCTGTCGACCGCGTAGATGCGGTACCAGGTCTCCTTGACCATCCGCCGCAGCTCGATCCGCCGTTCCTCGATCCGCCAGCGTTCGACCTCGGCCTCACGCTCCGCCCCCTGCCGCTGCAGACCGCGCTTGCCGAAGAAGGGCACGGCCTGGCTGAGGCCGATGACCTTGGCGGTGGTGGCATCCCGGTTAAAATCGAAGGGATCGCGGACCAGGCCGTTCTGGATCTTGAACATCAGCATCGGGTCGGCGAGGACTCCGGCCTGGGCGGCCCGGTGAACGGCCATCTGC